>Ga0307376_10000956_pt1 | contig 33347 bp, 25 predicted proteins | sample TR2MG_FD_202536 | JGI IMG/M metagenome (GOLD analysis project Ga0307376, IMG submission 202536) | Soil microbial communities from Risofladan, Vaasa, Finland - TR-2 | ecosystem: Environmental > Terrestrial > Soil > Coastal area > Acid sulfate soil | place: Finland: Risofladan, Vaasa | collected...
GACCTGCTGTGGCACGTGCCCCAGGAACTGGAAGGGATGTCCTTGGACCTCGAGAGCCTGGCCATAGATTACTTCAATCCTTTCATCCCCTCCCTGCGCCGCCTTATGGTGCACCGTTCGGTCATAGGGGTCATCTCACCCCTGAAGACCCTGGACCATGTGCGGATGGCCCGGGAAGATCCGGACCATGTCATGCGCGAAGGGCTCCTGACATCCATCGAAGAACTGAGGTCGAGAGGTCTGATCGAGGTGGGGGAAGGTAGGGTCAGACGCTTGACCGAAAAGGGGGCGAGAATGATAGGGACCGAGCCGCTCTCGGACTGTCTCGGTTGCCGTTGCCGTGTGGAAGAACTGCTGGAATATGAGCTGGGTGGCGAAGAGGACTGATCTTCCTACGATCTGATGCATATATCGTTGCAATTCCGCTCGATCATTGGACCGAATCGTAGATGAACTTGAACATTTCGTAGTAATATTCTGAATCCTTTTATGATTCGCATGATAATCTTTATCAGGGGGTACTATATTTGGCGCTTGGGTCCTTAGATGAAGCTTTGGGATTTTAGTAGGGTCAAGGACGGTAAGGTCAGAATAGGGGATAAAATACGCCACCGTGTGGGCTTGGAGGATGGAAGTCAAGTATATTCCACCCTTTTCAGGTACGAACACAATGGGGCGCGTGGACATGAGATCGTCCTATCCACGTTCGGACCGGAGAACTACCGGGAGCTGTGCAATCTCACTTTCTACATGATCGATTCGCCTGGCGCCTGCGCTCAGGCGGCCAAGTTCCTGTCCGACCGAAACGTGGACATCCTGAACTCGGTCTCGGTCAGCATGACCTGCGGCATCTCCATGGTCTGGAAGATGCTGGTGGACCTTTCCTATTACGGAGACTCCACTCAGTTGACGGAGGACTTTGCGGCCATAAGGCGCACCAGCCCCACCGCCCTCTCGAAGGTGGAGGGACTTGAGATATCCACCTCCCACATCAGCGACCGCTATACCAAAGGTGTCAGTGGCCCTCAGTCCTCGAAGATAACGGCCAAGGCGCTGCGCAAGGTTTCTCGCTCCCCTTCACCGATAAAGGACGAGAGCTTCCCCATTCCAAAGGATTACCTGGACCAGCTGGAAGGCGTGACCGAGGGTACGCCGGTCATGATGGTGGGGGACGTGGACTCCTGGGTGCTATCGATGTCATTCCTGCCTGACGACTGTCTGATCGTGGAGATGTCCTTCGAGATCCCGGACAAGCCCGGCGCCATTTACCGGGCCACGGAAGCGTTGGCAGCTCAGGACGTCAATCTACTGGCGGTCTCGTCAAGGGTGCTGGTATACGGGCAGAAGATGGCCCTGGACCTGGTGGCCGATCTGAGCCACGCCGGCGATCTGGACAAGGTGGTCGAGGCGATCTTGACCTCGTTGGGCGGGGAGTTCAAGCTCCGTTCCAAGGGCGTTGTGGTCTTTTGAGGCCTCAAAAATGCTGATAGGCCGCAAGGTACTGGTGAAAGATGAGGTGACCTCCACCAACGAGGTCGCCAGGTCCCTGGCCCTGGAAGGTGAGCCAGAGGGGACCGTGGTCACGGCCGTCCGCCAGAGCGGAGGGAAAGGGAGGATGGGCCGCCAATGGGAATCACCTGAGGGCGGGGTCTATCTCTCGGTGATCCTGCGGCCAGAGCTACCGGCCTCCGACCTTACATTACTAACGGTGATGTCCTGCCTGCCAGTGGCCCAGGCCATCGAGGAGGCCTGCCATTCCGTCCCGACCATCAAATGGCCGAACGACGTGAAGCTCAAGGGCCGCAAGGTCGCCGGGGTCTTGGTGGAAGCGTGCTACCGCGGCGGCGAGCCGCGATTTCTGATATTGGGCATAGGGATCAACCTGAACACTGAACCTGGGCATCTCAGATCGCCGGAGGCGGGCAGCGTGGCCGACCTTTGCGGCAATAACCTGGACCAGGAACATTTCATGAACGTGCTGTTGTTCAAACTGGATGACATGTACGCCAAGTTCAGAAAGGGCGACCGGGACCTCTCCCTGTACGAAAGGTACAGCGAGTCCCTGGGCAAGGAGGTCGAGGTGAGGTTGGGGGACCAACACGTCAAAGGTAAGGCGATGCACCTGGATGCCGATGGGTCCCTGGTGCTGAGGTCCGATGACGGGATGATATATCGAGCGACCTCCATACACGACGTGATCACATTGGACCGCGGACAGGTACGATTTGAAACGGGTAACGTTCATTAGCTAGGAGCACGAATAAAGGGGGAGCATCATGGGCGAGGACAAGGTCAAGGAACTTCGGGAAATGAAGAAGCGGTCGAGGGCCGGCGGCGGAGCGGAGCGGGTCGAGATGCACCGCATGCAGGGCAAGATGACCGCCCGGGAGAGAGTGGACACTCTGCTGGACCCCGGATCATTCGTTGAACTGGACCCCTTCGTTTCCCACCAGGCCTATCATTTCGGCATGGAGAAGCAGAAGATGCTTGGGGATGGCGTTGTCACCGGTCATGGGACCATCGAAGGTCAGCAGGTGTTCGTCTATGCCCAGGACTTCACCGTCTTCGCCGGATCGGTCGGTCGCATGCATGCCCAGAAGATCTGCAAGGTCATCGATCTGGCGATGATGACCGGCTGCCCCATCATCGCGTTGTTCGACTCGGGCGGGGCTCGTCTGCAGGAGGGCGTGGATTCACTTGCCGGCTACGGAGATGTCATGCTGAAACATACGCTCGCTTCGGGCGTCATACCGCAGATAGCCATGGTCATGGGGCCTTGCGCTGGAAGCGGCGTCTACGCCCCGCATCTCTGCGACTTCGTGTTCATGGTGAAGGAAAAAGCGTGCATGTTCATGGTCAGCCCGGACGTCATCAAGGTGGTGCAGAAAGAGGAAGTGACCTTGGAAGAACTGGGTGGAGCTAGCGTCCACGCTTCCCATACTGGTTCGGCCCACTTCGTGGCCGAGGACGATATGGACTGCATCAAGCAGGTGCGCAGGCTGCTGGGCTATCTCCCATACAACAATCTGGAACAGCCGCGGAACAAAGCGACGGGCGATGATCCCGAGCGCCGTGAAGACTCCCTGGACACCATTATTCCAGAGGACCCCATGAAACCATACGATATGAAGGAGGTCGTCCGCAAGATCGTGGACAAGGGGGAGTTCCTGGAGGTGCATGAACTGTATGCACGTAACATTATCGTGGGCTTCGCCCGCATGGACGGGAGCACGGTCGGCATCGTGGCCAACCAGCCCATGGTATTGGCCGGTACGTTGGATACCGGTTCCTCGCTCAAAGCGGCGCGCTTCGTGCGCTTCTGTGATGCTTTCAACATTCCCTTGATAACCTTGGTGGACGTGCCGGGCTACATGCCCAGCGTGGAGCAGGAGAACTCCTCTCTGCTTCGGGACGCCACCAAGCTTCTGTACGCTTACGCGGAGGCGAGCACCCCCAAGGTGACGGTCATCACCCGCAAGGCCATAGGCGGCGCCTACTGCGTCATGGGCTCCAAGCATCTGAGGACGGACATCAACCTGGCCTGGCCGACGGCCGAGATCGCCATCGTTGGACCTGAGGGTGCCATCAACATCGTTTTCAAGCAGGAACTGATCATGGCCGATGACCCGCAGGAGAAGAGGGACGTGCTCATCTCAGAGTACCGCAAGCTGTACGCCTCGGCGTTCTTCTCTGCGGAGCGTGGGTATCTGGACGATATTATAGAGCCGAACAACACCCGCATGCGGTTGATCGAAGCCCTGACCATGCTGGACCGCAAGCGGGAGAACCGCCCGGCCAAGAAGCACGGCAATATGCCGCTGTGAGGGATGAAATGAAGATAAAGATCACCGACACCGTGCTGCGCGACGCCCACCAATCCCTCCTGGCGACCAGGATGAGGACAGAGGACATGTTGCCTGCCGCCGCCATGCTGGACGAGATAGGCTACTGGTCGGTGGAGATGTGGGGCGGGGCGACGTTCGATACCTGCCTCCGCTTTCTGCGCGAGGACCCATGGGAGCGCATCACCAAGCTCAAGAAGGCCATGCCCAACACCCCCTTCCAGATGCTTCTGCGGGGGCAGAACATAGTGGGCTATCGTCATTACTCCGACGACATCCTGGAGAAGTTCGTCAAGAACGCCAAGCGCCGGGGCATAGATGTCTTCCGCATCTTCGACGCCTTGAACGATCACCGCAACATGCAGATGGCCATGCGCTGCGTGAAGAAGGTGGGAGGAGTGGTCGAGGCCAGCATCTCCTACACCATATCTCCGGTCCATACCATCGAAGGTTACATCAAATTCGCCCGGAAACTTCAGGACATGGGCGCCGACACCATCTGCATCAAGGATATGGCCGGCATGTTGGCCCCGATGGACGCCTATGAGCTGGTCAAACAGCTGCGTGAGGAGATCGGTCTGCCGGTCCATATGCACTGCCACGCCACCTCCGGAATGGTCATGGGCACCTACATGAAGGCGATCGAGGCCGGGGCGGAGATAGTTGATACGGCGATCTCCAGCTTGAGCCTGGGCACCTCGCAGACGCCCACGGAGGCCGTGGTTGCCATGCTCAACGGGACGGAATACGATACCGGCCTGGACCTGAAGAAGCTGAAGGAGATAGCCGAGTACTTCAAGACCGTGCGGGTCAAGTACCATGCGTTCGAGAGCGATTTCACTGGCATCGACACCAACGTCCTGGTGTATCAGATCCCCGGCGGAATGATGTCCAACCTGGCATCCCAGATGAGAGAGGCCAAGAAGGAGGACAAGATGGCCGAGGTGCTGGAGGAGGTACCGCGGGTGAAGGCGGAACTGGGACACGTTCCTTTGGTAACCCCAACCTCGCAGATAGTGGGCACCCAGGCCGTACTGAACGTCATAACCGGCGAGCGTTACAAGATGGTCACCAACGAGACCAAGAACCTGGTCAGGGGGCTCTATGGCAAGACCCCGGCCGATATCTCCCCGGAGATCAGGAGGAAGATCATCGGGGACGAAAAGCCCATCACCGTTCGCCCGGCCGATCTTCTGGAGCCGGAGTTCGATAAGCTTTGCAAGGAGGTCGAGGAGTACGCCTGCAACGAGAAGATGGTCTGCTCCGAGGAGGACGTGCTCTCTTACGCGCTCTTCCCCCCGGTGGCGTTGGACTACTTCAAGTACCGCCAGATGATGGAGAAGGGCGTCAACCTGAAGGAGCTGGCGGCGGTCGCCGTGCTCTACATGCGGTCCACCGAGAGGCACGCGTCCAACAAGATGTCCTCGGGCGGGAGCATGGACGCCTGGAAGCTGGTGGCCCGTAAAGAGGCCGTCGGCAAAGGGGGGTGGCCACTGTGAAGCTGCGCATGACCGTCAACGGCCACGAATACGAGGTGACGGTGGAGAAGAACGGCGGTGACTACCGTGTGGACGTGGAGGACCACGTCTTCAAGTGCATTTTCAAAGAGGAAAAGGTCCTGGTGAACGGAGAGCTCGTCCCACTGACCATCGAGGGCGATCTGGAGTCCGGGGCCAAGATAACGGCCGAGGACCACACCATGGAGCTGAAGCTGCAGCAGGTGCGGGAGATCGAACACTTCTCGATAGAGGAGGTCGTTGAAGGTGCCAAGAGCGAGGGAAGTTCCGGAGCGGTGCTGTCCCCGATGCCCGGTAAGATCATGGCCGTCAAGGTGAAGGCCGGCGATACGGTTCAGGCCAACCAGGTCGTGGTAGTGCTGGAGGCCATGAAGATGGAGAACGAGGTCCAGTGCGAGACCGCGGGTAAGGTCAAGGACGTCAAGGTCCGGGCCGGTGAGACCGTGGAAGGCGGGCAGGTACTGCTGGTCATAGAGGCTTAAAAGTCCAAGGACCCAGCTGCCTCCACCATCTCCGCCCTCATCCCCTCCCCGGCGCATATGGTGGTGCACACCTTCTCTCTTAACAGGATGTCCTGCGCCACCTTCATGACCTGCTCCGCGGTGACGGAATTTATCTCCTCCAGCTGCTCCTCGATGCTCTGCACCTTACCCGTGTCCAGGTAGTGATGCAGTTGTGAGCTCATGTTCTGGTCCGGGCGGCAGGCGTTGCGCAGCAATGCCCCCTTCAGGACGTACTTGGCCTTCTCCAGCTCACCCTGGACCAGCCCCTCGCGTTTGAGCCTGGACAGTTCCTGTCCGTAGGAATCGAAGAGTCTGGGCACCTGCTCCATGGATGTGGAGCAGTAGGTCATCATCGAACCGCAGTCCCTGAACGTGAACGGATACATGCTGATGGAATATACCAGACCTTCCAATTCCCGTATCCTGTGGTTCAATCGAGAGGATGTGCCTCCGCATAGGATCGTGGAAAGAACGGACTGGGCCATGACCAGATCATGCGACGCGGGATAGGCTGGCACCCCTATGCCTATGTAGGCGCGCTCCGCACCTTTGACGAAGAAGTTGACCCCTTGGGTCTGCTTTGGTCTACGGCGGCGTTTCCTGGCGGCCTGTCCCCCGGTCCGATCGAAGTTACTGGCCCATTCGAGCACCCTCTGGAAGTCCACGTTACCCACTGCGCTGACCACCAGGTGCGGCTCGTAGTAATGGGTGTCATGATAGTCCAGCAGGAACTCGGAGTTGAAATTGTTCAGGCTCTCCGGCGTACCCAGTATCGATCGGGAAAGCGCATTCCCCTTGTACATGACCTCCACCATCCTGGTCCGTAAATGGGATGATGGGTCGTTCATGCGCATGCCTATCTCCTGCTTGACGATGTTTCGTTCCAGTTCCACCAGGACCGGGTCCATGCGCGGGTTCAGGAAAAGATCGGACAGCAGTTCTTCGGCCACCTTCAGCGACTCATCTATGGTGAACGCGTAATAACAAGTGGCCTCGTGGGTCGTATAGGCGTTCAGGTACCCGCCAGAGGACTCGATCTTATCGTTCACGTCACGGAAGTCTCGGGTCTTTGTCCCCCTGAAGAGCATGTGCTCCAAGAAATGCGACACTCCGGACTCGTCCTTCCTCTCATCCCTGGAACCGACCGTGGCGGTCACCGAGAGCGCCACCGTATGAACGTAGGGCACACTCTCCACGATAACTGGTACCCCGGCAGGTGTACTCCCGACCTGGATGCGCTGGTCCACTCGGCGGCCGTTCCGTCCGTTCATCTCCATCTTACCAGTATCTCTTCCCTACCAAATATACGCGTCGCCAAGTAAAAAAGGGTGATGTCGACACATATCATTACAAGAGCGACGGTGAGCAGATAGGGCAGTGTCAGGGCGATCGCTCCCAGGAGGGCTACGGCGAAGAAGCCCACGATCGGCAATATCACCAAGCTCCCCAGTTGCTGAGCCGAACGGACGTCGTTGACCCTGGAAGAGATGATGACGTTCCCCAGGATGCTGACCAGGCAGAAGAGGGGGCCTAGCAAGAACACCACCACGATCCAGGTAAGATCGGGAAGGGGCAGATAATCGAGCACCGGACCGGCTATGAGGTTCACTATGACCACGAAGGGAACGAAGCATATCCAGGTCACCAGCATGCTGGGCAGTAGTATTGATACGACCTTCCCGGTCAGTATCTCCAGGTCGGAGGTGGGCGTGGCAAGCAGAGGTTCCAGGGAACGGTTGAGCTTCTCCCCCACCATTGTGTAGGATGCGATGATGGTCGGGATGATGGTGGGGATGAGGGCGAAGAACAGCATCTGGGCGTCCAGCAGGAGCAGCAGAGTGCTCTCGGCCTCGGTGGGCTCCCCCAGCACCCGGCTGTCCTTGAGGGACACGTTGAACCGGCTGACGTTCTCCAGATTGCACCGGTCCACTACGCATTCGCTCAAGGAACTGTCCATGATATCGCTGTTGCGCACAAGACAATAGTTCATTTCACAGTCTACGAAACGGCAGCTGAGGGCCACGATGTTTCCCAGGGTGACCCCGATGAAGAAAGTATGGTTATAGTACCCGTTCAGCACCGTGCCTCCGTACACGATCTCTACCGTCTCTATACCCAGGTTCATAGGCTGGTCGGGAGGGTCGCTGGCGAAGGAGGCCACTGGGAGCAGGTAGACCATCGGCAGGATGGTGGTCATGATCAAGGGCATGAGGATCAGCGAATAGACGATGTACCGGTTGCGCCGGAACTCCGAGAATTCCTTAAGAGCGATGGTCCAGATCTTATCGGGACGCGTTCTCCTCACCCCCTATTATCCGGAGGTAGACATCCTCCAGGCTTCTCCTGCTTTCGTATACCTGCTGTACCTCGGCCCCCTCTTTGATCAGCCTGCGCACCACCTCTGGAGCTCTCAGCTGGGGGTCGTCCAGGGTGAAACAGAGACCTTCGTTTTCAAAGGTCACCTTGATCAACCCAGGGATATCGTTGAAACGTGAGAGGTCCAGGGTCTCCCGCCCCCTCACCTCCACCAACAGATGTCGGCCGAAATAGTCCTGAGCCAGTTCGTTCGGGCGGCCCATGGCCAAGAGTCGGGTGTTGAGGACGGCGATGCGATCGCACAGTCTCTCGGCCTCGTCCAAGTTGTGCGTGTTCAGAAATATGGTCCTGCCCTCCTTCTTCAGGTCCAACAGGTAGTTTCGTACGGTGACCGAAGCTGAAGGGTCCAACCCGGAGGTGGGCTCGTCCAGGAACAGCAGCTTGGGTTCGTGTACCAACGCTCGGGCGATGGCTATCTTCTGCTTCATGCCCTTGGAGAAACCGGCTACTGGTTGGTCGCGACGGTCCCAAAGTTCCAAGGCTTGAAGCAGATCCTTGATCCTTTCCTTCCGGCATTGGGGATCACAACCATACAGCTTGGCGAAGAAGTCCAGGTTTCGATAGGCGCTCAACGACTCGTACAGACCAGGTGATTCAGGCAGCAGACCGATCATGCCCCGTATCCGCAAACGCTGCTCGGGGTCCTTGACGTCCAGACCGTCGATGTAGGCCTCTCCGCTGCTTAGGGAGATCAAACCACAGAGCATCCGCACGGTGGTGGTCTTGCCTGCCCCGTTTGGCCCTAGGAGCCCAAAGACCTCCCCTTTCTTGATGTCCAGGGAAAGGTCCTCCACTGCAACCGTGGCGCCGAAACGCCGACCCAATGCCTTGGTCTTGATCAAATGCGCCTTCCCCCAAATTTTTGAGAGGTTTCTTTCCAGTTCGAAGGAGCGTCGAACTGACCCCTCTTAATCGGATCTCACTTCTTGGATACCTGCTTCTTGGTCAGATAATCCTTCAGCTCGCTCATGTTCAAGTTCAGCATGACCATGTCACCGACGGTCTTGACGTCCTTGGTCATTATGGTGATCTGGGAAGAGGGAGCGATACCTTTCTTGAGGTCCAAGGCCTGCTTGGCCGACTTTTCCAGCTTCACACCCAGCTTGGTGATGTCCCAGCCTTTTCCAGCGTCGAAATACACGTTGTCAAGGTAGCCGACCTGCTTGCCGTCCTGGGCCACCACCTTCTTGTTGAGCAGGTCCCCGGCGCTCATGGGGACCTTTTTATCCTCCAGCAGCACCTCCTTGACCTGGTCCATTTTGACCGCCAATGTGACCGTGTCACTGACCGAGGATACCTGCGGGGTGGCCACGTGCACTCTCTGCAATCCGATCGCTTTCTTCTTCATGTTCAAGGAAGCCTCGTTGCCCTTACGTACGCTCACCCTGATCGCGGGCACCTTCCAGATGTCCGTATCCACTGAGATTCCCTCTACAGTGCCGATTATGATGGCATCCGCGCTGATGACCTCCTTTCCGACGATGTCCTCAAGTCCCGACATGTTCTTCCAGACCGATTACTGATTAGGGCTCTATTAATTCTATCGCCTGTAATTTTAATGTTCACTAATTGAGAACGGGCAGCACAGTTTAATATAGCATTCTGTCGGTCCATAAGTGGATGGGGCATCCATGTCGTTGACATCGATGGGGAAAGTTATCAAGGTCCTGGTACTTGACGACGAAGTCAGTTTCTTGGACCTTTGCAAGGAGTTCTTTCAAAGAGAGAAATGTATACTGGCTGACTTTGTGACGTCGCCAACACAGGCATTGGAGATGGCCGCGGAGGGCGACTATCAGGTGATCGTTTCCGATCACTCACTGCCAGGAATGGACGGACTACAGTTCCTTAGGGCGCTTAGATCGCTGCATCGGAACATGCCTTTCATTCTGCTGACCGGGAACGGTTCCGAAGGCTTGGCCATCGAGGCGGTCCAGAACGGGGCGGACTTCTATATGCAGAAGGCCGGCAATCCAAGCTCCATGTTCTCTCAGCTTTTGAAAACAGTGTGGGCGCTGGGGGACAGCGATCGGGTGGCCGAATGTCTGTCCGATCCGTTCCAGGTCTACAGCAAGGGTAGCGTGCTCTTCGTCAGCAACGGCGGGGAGAGGGTACTGGCAGCGGCCAGTAAATGATCAGCGTACCGTGGTCCGGCTTTGCTGCCTCATGTATCGGGTCAGATACATGCCCGTACCGCTACCGAGTCCGGTAGAACCTGATGCTTTCCAACCGCCGAAGGGCTGCGCCCCCACCATGGCACCGGTGGTCGCGCCGCGGGCACGATTGGCATAGCTCAATCCGGCCTCGATGTTCTCAAAGAAGTAATTGACCTCTTCCGGATCGAGCGAGTATATGCCTGATGTCAGACCGTAATCCACATCATTGGCTCGGCGCACCGCATCCTTCAGGTCGGTGAACCGCTGCACGCAGAGGATCGGCAGGAAAAGCTCGTTCTTGATCAGATAGTTATCTTCGGGCAGGCTGCTGACCACCGTTGGCATGACGAAGTGACCTTTGGCCAGCTCCGGGGACGGAGCCTTATCCCCACCCGTGTGCACGATCCCGTCCCTTTGGGCCAGGGAGATGTAGGACAGGTAGTCGTCCACCGCCTTCTGGTGGATTACCGGTCCCATGAACGTGCCTTTCTCCCGGGGGTCCCCCACCTTCATGCGAGAGATGAACATCAACAGTGAGACCATGAAATCGTCGTAGACCAGTTCATGGACATAGGCCCTGGAGCAGGCGCTGCACTTCTGACCGCTGAAGCTGAAGGCCGATAAGGCCACGCCGGCGACCGCTCGCGCCAGGTCCGCCTTCTCGGTCACGATGGCCGGGTTCTTGCCTCCCAGCTCAGTGATGACCGGTATAGGTTTTCGGCGCAATGATGATGCCAGCAGCTTGAAGCCCACCTCCTTGGAACCTGTGAAGGCGATGCCTTCGATCTTCTCATTGGAGACCAGGGCCTCACCGGCCGTCGAACCTGATCCAGACAGTAGATTGATGACCCCGGGGGGCACGCCTGCACGCTCATAGATATCGTACAGCATGTGCACCGCCAACGGCGCGGGCGTCGAGGGCTTCAGCACGGCGGTGTTCCCGGTGATGATGGCCGCGGTGAGCATGCCGGTGGAAATGGCGATGGGAAAGTTGAAGGGGCAGATCACTGCCCACACCCCATAGGGACGCATGACACTGATCGGCCTCTCATCTGGATACGCCGCCGGTCTCTTCTCGGTGAATCCGTTGCGTCTCTTCATCTGCTCCGCGTAATAGGAAATGAAATCGATGGCCTCGTCCACCTCGCCGACCGCCTCATAACGGTTCTTTCCGTTGTCGAACGTCACCGCCGCGGCGATCTCAAAAAGCTCCCTGCGCATGATCTCAGCGGCCTTGTGAAATATCACCAGCCTCTTGTCCAGGTCCATCACGGACCAGGCCTGATACGCCCTATTGGCGGAATCGATGGCCATGGACGCCTCTTTCTTTCCCCCTGACGAGAACTCTCCGATGACCATCCCGGTATCGATCGGGCTGGTGTCGGTGAAATATTTACCTGTGGAGACCGGCCTGCCGTCGATCATGCTCTCGTACTTGCTAGCCACGTCTAAGGACTGGGCGAACCTCTCTACCGCCCTTTCATACCTGGTGTGAAATGAGGCTTCCTCCCCATCTTTGACCATGATCTCGTAAGTGTTCTGATTCTTGAAGGTCACGCCTGTCTCCTCCATCATTGAATATGACGAGCATCTTTAATAAGCGCATCGAAACCTTGCTTCGCCTTCACACACCAGTTCCCGACACTACAACTTTATATTGGCGGGAACTCGATGGTACCTTATCGAGCTCGGAGAGGTTCCCTTGACCCATACCCACGATAGATCCGGACCGTTGGCAGCTGGCGATATCCTTATGATCGCACGAACGGAGCGGAAGCGCTTGCTTACCATGCTGGAAAACGTGGAAGGTGGAAACGTGGTAAGGGAATCGGTGCGTCGGGTGGTTGAGGGAACGAGCCCGGACGACCTTTGGACCGCCGACCTGGGAAAGATATTGGACCTGGTTAACCGTGACCTGGCCAAAGCGACGGGTTGCGAACCGATGGCTTTGAGGGAGAAGAGGACCTGGGAGCAGGCTGGGCTACTGGCACCGTTGACGGACGTTCCTCGAGGAGAGGCCTACGATCTGTTGCTGGGTGCCCGCGAATCCTTAGCCTGCTCCATCCTCAATTGGTGCTTGAGGGCGCTAAAGGCGTGCCCTGAAGAGATAGATGCCTTGCCGGAACTGCGACAACAGTTGCGGGAGGGAGAGGTCCGAGGATCGCTCCTGGAAGAGCACGGAGGGACGTGGTGCCTTCGCACCACGGACGATGGCCCGGTACAGCTCGAAGGTCGTCCGGCCCAGGTAATCGCCGCCTTCATGGACATGCGCCGAGAATTAGCCAGGGAATTAGGTTCGGCGACGGCCCATCTACCCCTGGCCATGAGCACCGGGGATCTGCCCTTGGCCATCGGCCAAGCGTTGATGGGGTTCCCTGTGCTGCTGACAGACCTCACCCTCGATCCCCTGGCGAAGGAGTTCCTCACCAACACCATGCGAGATCTCTTCCAGGGATCGCTCCTGAGCAGCGAGGATGACCTGAACAGGGAGATGGAGCGCCGCCGATGGTTGAGCGGGCTGCCCCATCGATACGACCCTCCGTCCCCGGTCGGGGTCAGTAACGTGCAGATCATCGCCTCGGGCTTCCAGGGAGCGGAGCTGCTGTTGGCTCTGGCCATGATAGCCGTTCTCTCGACGATCCAGAGGAGGGGAGATGTCCCGGTCGAGTATCCTGAGACGGGTTACTCCCTGCCATGCATCCTGGGTTGGGACGGGACGGAGGTCGGCAATGCCAGGGAACTGCTGGACGTGGTGAGAAGGTATTCCAACCTGCCAAAGGAGAGGAGCCTGGCCGCGGCGCTGACAGCCGGGCGCTCGGTCCTGATCGCCGTCGAGGCCTTGGAAGCGTTGCGCTATCTGGACGGGGACCCACACATCGGCTCCTCCACCGTGGGCTTCATCCCGGACAAGGTCCTCAGAGAGCTGGGACTGGCCTTCGTGGACGATACCATCCCCGGAGCGGCCGTGCTCATGGGCATCCCACATGACCGCAGGCAGCTGGTGACCACCGTCAGAGAGCTGCAGGCGCGGGGATTGCTCATCATGGCCGCGGACGAGGTGGTGCAGGTACTGCAGGAGAACGAGGTGCAGATGGGGCTGGAGATGATGCTCTATCCGCTGGGTAACTTCACCCAGCTGGTGCATTCATTGGATTTCCTGACCCGGGCCGCGCTTTCGTTCGGGGGGGTGCAGAAGGGGGACGCGGAACGGTTGTCCGCCTACTTGGCCAAGAGACCTAAGGCGTTCGTGCTGCACTTTGGACCTCTGGACTCCTGCCGGGCGGCCATGGCGCTGGCGGCGCTGACGCACGGGGTACCCATCATCACCGACCAGGAGGTGGAGGGCGTGCCGGACCTTCTGTTCCACAAGGAACCCCAACATATGCTCCAGGGGGGTCTGGAATCACGAGACATTCGCGTGGCGGTGACCATGGTGGACATCCCCGTGCCTTTCGGACCGGCGTTCGAAGGGGAGACCGTCCGTCGACCGGACACCTATCTGGAAGCGGGTGGGGGACGGACTCCGTCCTTTGAGCTTCTACGCAGGAGATCGGAGGACGAGGTCCGCGACGGAGAGGTTCTCGTCCTGGGACCGGAGGTGGATCAGATGGCCGAAGGCTCACAGACGCCCATGGCCATACTGGTGAACGTCTTCGGCAAACGCATGCAGGAGGATTTCGAATCGGTCATGGAAAGGCGGATACACCTCTACCTGAACTTCGCCGAGGGAGTATGGCACACCGGGCAGCGCAACATGAATTGGCTAAGAATTAGCAAGAAAGCACGTAGGGCGGGTTTCCGCCTGGAGCATCTGGGACGCATCTTGGTCACCAAATTGAAGGAGGAGTTCGGTAACATCGTCTCCAGAGTACAGATCATCATAATCACCGATGAGAAGGAGATCGAGCGCCGTCTGCCCGAGGCCCTGAGGGTATATCAGGAGAGGGAGGAGCGCATGGCCGGACTGACCGACGACAGCGTGGACACCTTCTATTCCTGCCTCATGTGCCAGTCGTTCGCCCCGGACCATGTGTGCGTGATAACGCCGGAGCGTCTGGGGCTCTGCGGGGCCATCAACTGGCTGGACGCTAAGACCGGCAAGGAGATCGTTCCGTCCGGACCCAACCAGCCCATAGCAAAGGGGGAGCCAGAGGACCTGGAGAAAGGATCTTGGAAGGGAGTGAACGAGGCGGTGACGGCCTTGACCCGCGGAAAGATATCCCGTTTCTGCGCCTACAGCATGATGGAGGACCCCATGACCTCCTGCGGATGTTTCGAGTGCATCGCGGCCATGAGCCCGGACATGCAGTCGGTGATAGTGGTGAGCCGGGAGTTCCCAGACATGACCCCATTGGGCATGAAGTTCTCCACCTTGGCCGGTTCCATCGGCGGGGGCCGGCAGACCCCGGGGTTCATCGGTATCGGTCGTCGTTACCTGATCAGTAAGAAGTTCATAACCGGGGACGGTGGGTTCCTGCGCATATCCTGGATGCCTTCCTCTTTGAAGAACAGCATGAGGGAAGAGCTTATTAATAGGGCCACGGAATTGGGAATGCCAGACTTTCTGGACAGGGTGGCGGACGAGACGACCGTCACCGACGCGGAAGGACTGATGAACTGGATGATCAAGGTGGACCACCCCGCCTTGAGAATGCCCTCGTTGCTTTGAGGTGTATGTAAATGGCGAACGTACCGTTGCCCAAGGAGAAATGGACAGGTTCCATAGGAGAGCTGGAACTGGGGAACCCCCAGGATAAGGGAGGTTCCCGTCGCCCGGTGAAGCTGGGTGGCAATCGAGGCATGCCCTTCCTGTCCTTCGAGGACGGCGAGCGTCGGATGATCGCCATGGCTGGACTGGTGGCCGACTCCCTGGAGGATGTGCCTCAGCCGGTACGGGACGCTTTCGGTGACGACGCTGAGGACCCGGTGCGCTGGGCGAGAGCGTGGGCGGCCCGCGGCGCCGACCTGATATGTCTTCGTCTGACATCCACCAACCCTGAGGAAGGGGACGCGTCCCCGGAGAGCGCGGCGGACACAGTCATGGCGGTCCTGAAGGCGGTGGACCTGCCGCTGATCGTCTACGGCAGCGGGCACGAGGAGAAGGACTCCAAGGTGCTGGAGAAAGTGGGCGAGAGGGCCAGGGGCGAGCGTCTGCTTCTGGGACACGCGGAGGAGAGCGCCTATAAGTCCGTGGCCGCCGCGGCCATGGCCAACGGCCACGCGGTGATCGGGTTCTCCAACCTGGACATCAACCTTGCCAAACAGATCGTGATTCTGCTCACCGATTTCGGGGTGGGTAAGGGCGACATCATGATCGACCCGCTCATGGCCGCCCTGGGCATGGGACTGGAATATTCCTACTCGGTCAACGAACGCATCAGGATATCGGCGCTCTCGGGCGACAGCATGCTGCGGGTGCCCATGATCTGTGACTGCACCTCCGCCTGGAAAGCTCGTGAGGCCACGGACGACGTTCCCCATGCCGGCGATACCCTGGAGAGAGGGATCTGGTGGGAGGCGACCACTGCCTTGGCCGCCCTGCTGTCGGGCGCGGACGTCCTGGTGCTCGGTCACCCCGAGGCCATGGAGCTCGCTCGGACGGCCGTTTCGGACCTGGGGGGTGAGGACTGATGGCCACGGCGATCGAGATTTTCAAACACCTGCCCAAGAAGAACTGCGGGGAATGCAAGTACCCCACCTGCCTGGCCTTCGCCATGCAGCTGGCCAACAACAAGGCCAAGCTCGATGACTGCCCCCACATGAGCGAGGCCGGTCGGAACGCCTTGGCCAGCTCATCCGCTCCGCCCATACGGTTAGTGCGCATCGGCACGGGAAGGAACATAGTGGAGATGGGGGACGAGACGGAACTGTACCGTCACGACAAGCGTTTCTTCCACCCTACCGCCTTCGCGCTGCGGGTAAGCGATGACCTGAGCATCGAAGAGCTGGAGAAGAAGGTCGATCACGCCCGCTCCTTGCACTTCGAGAGGGTGGGTCAGGTGCTCAAGTTCGACATCGTGGAGGTAGAATGCCGATCCGGAGACGGAGTGAGGTACGTACAGACCCTCGACCGTGTCTCCGAGTTGGTAGACTGGCCACTGGTGCTGCGCTGCCGCGACCCGGTCATAATGTCCGCCGCCGCCAACCGGATGAGGGAACGGAGGCCCCTGTTGCACGGTGCCGACCCTGACAACATCAAGGAGATGGTGGTGACGTCCAAAAGCTCGGGATGCCCGCTGGTCCTCTGCTCTGATGACCTGGGGAAGCTGGCCGACATGGTAGAAATAGCTCGCAAAGAAGGCGTGGAGGACCTGGTGCTTGACCCGATGCCCGGGAACATGAAGGACATGCTGGAGCGGTGCACGATCATCCGGCGCAGCGCCATCCGCAAGACCTTCCGTGGACTGGGGTACCCTATCTACATGGGCATGCCCGTTGGGAAGAACGGCATGCTGATGGCCCTGACAGCGGTCATGAAGTACGGCAGCCTGCTCTCGTTCGAAGAGATGCCATCATCACAGGCACTGCCGCTCCTGGTACTGAGACAGAACATCTACACAGACCCTCAGGTGCCCATACAGGTCAAGCCTGATCTGTACCCGGTGAACAACCCCGGGGCTGATGCTCCGATCCTCTTCACCACCAATTTCTCGCTCACCTATTTCACCGTGCTCTCGGACATCGAGAAGAGCAAGGTGCCTGTATGGCTGCAGGTGGTGGACACGGAGGGTCTCTCCGTGCTCACGGCCTATTCCGCGGGAAAGCTGACCGCCGACGGTGTGAGGAACGCGCTCGAGGCCAGCGGCGCTAACGGTAGATCGAACAGAGGCGTGCTGGTGATCCCGGGCATGGTGGCCCGGATGAGCGTCAAATTGAACGAGAGCACCGGACTGCAGATCGTCGTCGGACCCAAGGAATCCTCCGGCCTGCCCAAGTTCCTGAGGTCCATGAGCTGAACCCAGTGTTTTTTTAGAAACCATTATAATTTTCGTCCATCATGTGGGCCCATTTCGGACCTACGGTGAATCGATGCAACAAGGACCATATGACCCAAATCAAGGCGGCCCTCCGCAATATCAGGGACCGCAGCCGGGACCACAGCAATGGCCCCAGCAAAACCCTCCGAACCAATATCAGCAGGATCAACCGAACCAGTACCAGCAAGGGCCGAACCAGCAGTATCAGCCCTACCCGCCGTACCAACCGCCCAAGAAGAAACGCAACATGAAGTTGGTGGTGGCCGCGGTCGCCGTCGTGGCGATACTTCTGGTCGCCTCCATGGCCGTGCTGTTCTGGCCCACTGACGCCAACGGTGATGATCTTCCGGCCCATGAGGTCATACCGAAGATCATCGACATCGGCAGCTTGGTGACCGCCGCCACTGGCACCATCGGGTCGCTCGGCGGATCGATCTCCGTGAACAACCTGGCTAGCGCCGTGAACGGACTACGGATAGAGGTGCCCCAGGGAGCACTGGAATCTCCGGTGGACTTTGACATCAGATCCGCCGTGGTCAATGCCGCCCAGGGACTGCCTGACACCGGAAAGATCGTCAGCCGGATGATATCCATTGAAACGGACGGAACGAGCGATTGGGATGTCTTCAGGATGTTCGATAAGGTGCTCACTGTCACCCTGCCATACGATGACTCGTTGGTCACCGATGAAGAAGGGGTGCGTTTCTATCAATATGACGCGGAGAACCAGAAGCTGGAACCGACCGGGTTCCTGTGGCAGGACATGATCGCCAATACCATCACCTTCAATTCCGCCACCTTCTCCAAGTTCGTGGCCGTCGAATTGGCCATGAGCATATTCGAGGACATGAACTCCAGCTTCGCCGTGGACACTGGCTTCAGACCGAATAACGATGGATGGTTCATTCCGAACTACGGCTCCTACCTGGAGAACGGTGGACTATGCCTAGGCATGGTCTCCTACGCCAAATGGTACTACACCTATCACAATACCGGGGACGGCCTTTACGACCAATACCGCCAGGGAGACCAAGGCGAGTGGAGGGATGACAGCACCGCCATCGAGCTGGCCACCAGGGTGCAGATGGGAGTGCAGGGGATATGGGGCTCGTTGACCGCCGAGGAGAGGACCAACACATCAGCCAAGGAGACAGGGCTTAGCATCATTCACGGTATGCTCGTTTCCGGAGAGCCGCAGCTGGTCGGATTGAAGACCCGCTACGCCAGCGGAAACTGGGGTGCTGGTGGACATGCCATCCTGGCCTACAAGTACGAGGGTGGACGCTTCTACATGTACGATCCGAACAACCCGGGCAGCAACGTGAACAGCGCTCAGCAGCAGATGCCGTTCACCTATGGTGCCGGATTCACCGATATCTTCAAGTCCGGATTGAACGCGGCCAACCCGCTGCAGTTCAACGTGTTCTATCATGCCAGCGCCAAGGTGTTCAGTCCTTTGAACGCCTACACTGGATTGTATGAGAGCGCCCAGGTGGACTTCAATGGCAATTCGGTATTTCCGGAGATAGAACTGACCGACGAGGACAGCGATACCTACGGATACACGCCGATCGACACCGATGATGATGGCATACGGGACACCAGCGAGACCAAGTGTTGGATAACCGGGACCATAAGCGGTGGTCAGCGGGCGGTCAACACCACCCTGGTGTTCGTCGGCGATCAGAAGTTCGAGACCGCGGTGACGGACGGTGTCTTCCAGATAGAGGTGCCGTTGAAACAGGGCGATAACGACGTGGTGATCCTGGCGACCGATGGCAACACCTTCACCAATTGGGCCGGGTACTATCGGGAGACCATCGAAAGCACCGCCGCCCGCGGAGCGTTGACCGTGACCCTTAGCTGGGGACAGGGCAGCAGTGACGTGGACCTTCACGTCCTGGAGCCGTACGGAAGACACATCTATTACTCGAACAAGGCACCGGACGCCAACGCCCCTTACCTGGACGTCGATAATACAAATGGGTATGGTCCAGAGCACTACTATGCCACGGACGACATGTCCATGTACGATGCCAGCCACACGGTCATGAGCAACGATCTGTATGGGGATTACGAGATCGCCGTTCATTACTACGCGGACCACGACTCCGACTATGATAACTACCAGCCGATATCCTGGACGGTCACCATCTCGTACCTGGCCCTGTACATCGAGGCCACCGGGCAGGAGATCTGGGACGAGGTCACCTACTCCGGGTTCCTGGGAACGCCTGGAGGCAGCGGCAGCGCCCACTCCTTCGCCTCTGGGACCGGGTGGTCGGGAATTATGGAGTTCGAGTGCTACGAAGTGGCCCTGGACGACTACAACGTCCCCGAACCGCAGGACGTAGTGTTCACCTAAACCCCTTTCCTTTTCCTTTTTTTTAGAAAGCATTTTGATTTGACCTAGCAATGTCCCCTCATGTTACGGACCTTCGCCGTGGTCATGCTCCTGACCATCTGTCTTGCCTCTTTAGGACCGACGGTCATCGCCGACGAGGTCCCCGGAGCCCCGATGGACTTCGCCGCCGAGCGCGATGGCGCCAGGATCGTTCTGTCCTGGCAGCCGCCCGGTGAGGTGGATGTGATCCATTACAACGTCTACCGCGGCACGAACCCTGACGATCTGGCGTTCTATGATGACGTTGATGCCAACGTCACCGCTGGCTATGACACCGAGGTGCTGCGCGGAACGACCTATTACTACGCCATCAGCGCTAACGGCACCGCCGGTGAAGGACCGTTGAGCCCGGTCGTGATGGTGACGCCCCCCACGGACCAATATTCCACCCTGGTGATGAGCGCCATATTGATCGCGGTCATCGCTACGCTTCTTTTCGCCTACAGGAAGGGAAGATCTCCGGAATGAGCGATCGGATCTCCCGGGCCAGTGGCTCGTCCCCTTTGAGAGGCATGCCGTTGAACGCCGCCTCACGAACGGTTTCGTCCTCGTGCAGCATCAGGAAAGGGAGACCGGTCTCCGAGGCCATGCTTATCACCCGTTCCTCTTGACCCGGCCGAACGGAGTTGATGAGCAGCATCTTCCTCCCCACCTTCAGCTCCAGTTCCCCGGCGAGATCGGAGAGCCTCTTGGCGGTCGATATGCCTACCTGACTGGCGTCGGACACCAACAGCAGCAGGTCCATATTTCGGGCGGTACGGCGGGACAGATGCTCCATTCCCGCCTCGTTGTCCAAGATGACGTATGAATAAGAATCCATCAACTGGTCCACGAAGACCCTGAGCAGATTATTGACGTAGCAATAGCAGCCCGGACCTTCCGGCCGTCCCATGGTCAGCAGGTCTAGGGAATCGCCCTCGGAGAGTATCTCCCGTAATTTCAGCTTCAGGTACTCCTGCTTGCTCATGTCCTTGGGCAGCGTCCCCTGCTTGGAAAGCAATCCTTCCCGCACCTCTCCGACCGTGCCCTGCACGTCGACCCCCAATTTCTGCCCCAGGTTGCTGTTGGGATCGGCATCCACTGCCAGGACGGTCCCCTGCGCCGAAAGGGAGCGGACCAGAAGAGCAGATATCGTGCTCTTTCCCACGCCGCCCTTACCGGCCACGGCCACCAGGAAGCTCATGTCATGTTCCCAAGGCGATAGCGTTGGCGGATCGCCTCTACGGTGCCGTTGAGAAGCTCCAGAACCCTTTCCGCGTTCGGCAGGTCCAGACCTCCCAACCCGCACTGCGGGGTTATGAGCGAACGCTCCAATATCAGGTCCAGGTCCATGCCCTTGCGGAAGAGCATGTCCATGTAGTCCTCGAAGCGTTTCAATAACGTGCCCACCGTTTCCTTGGCGATCTGGTCCTCCATGTTCGGGATCAGTCCCCAGGCAATGCTCCCCCCTCGCTCCAGGAAGACAGTTACCTCCTTGGGGAAGAGCGACACGGTGTGGGCGTAATTGTAGGCGTCGAAGCTCAGCACGTCGATGTTGGTGGACAGCACCAAAGGCCAATCGGTGTTGCCGCAGCAGTGCAGTCCTTTCACCGCATCGACCCCGTCCAGCACCTCGTTTATCCACTCCACTACCTGCCTTTGGGAGATGGAGGCGAACGGCGTGCCGATGAGGGTCAGGGATGGTTCGTCCAAGAACAGCATGGGACTGTCGGACATCTCCCTCAGCTTCTTGACCTGCCATTTGGCCTGCATGTTCAGGTTGCGGCGGATTATCTCCCCGTACGCCTCGTCGTATATCACCGGTTTACCGTTGAGGTCCAATATCTGAAGCCCGACGCTCACCGGACCGGTGATCTGTCCCTTCACCGCTCTAAACTTTTTTCCCTTGGCCGCCTCCAGCAAGGCGTACAGTCCACGAAAGTTCTGTTTGGAGTGGAAGAAATGTTCCACATCGTCGGAGACCACCGCGGTGTAGAACATTTCCGGATCGTAATCGTTCAGGTCCACGGTCAGTCGCTTCTTGTGACCGTCGACCTTCACCCCTGGAAGCCGGGTGGAGAACTGGGCGTACATGTTCTCCCCGAAACCCAACGAGGGAAGCTGAGGCCAGTAAGGCACCTCCTTCATGCAGGAGAGCATCAGGTCTATAGCCTCCTTTGGGTCCTTATGGGGAAATGACCCGATGCCCGTGGCAGCGCAGTTCCAGACCATGCCCCAAAGTATTCCTGGGCGCTAATAAACTATTTGGTGGCCCGAACGGTTAAAAAATAGTGGTCTATGGATATCTGATCGCCGGTCTCCTCGATCCTCATTCGGCGCCGCAGATCGGAGGAGAGCGCGGCAACGGTCCTCTCTATCTCCCTGGCGTCATCCGGTTCGGCGTTTCCGGTGAGCGATGTCAGGGGCAGATGCCGCCTATACTCCCGGACCTGCCGGAGGTTCAGTCCAGCTTTCTGAACGGCGAGCTTCCATTCCCCGACCCCGTACTCTCGGACGTGCGATGGATCGTGCAAACGGTCCAGAAGGTTCATGGTGCGGTCTATCTCCTCGTCGTCTGGCACGCTGCGGTCGTCAATGACCATGGTCCCGCCCTCCTTCAGCACCCTGGTCATTTCTGTCATCGCTTTCCCGAGATCGGAGAAGTGGTGAGGAGCGCGACGGCAACTGACCACGTCGAAACATTGGTCGGGGAAGGGGAGAAGGTTGACGTCGCCCTGCAACCAGTGCATGTTCTTCAGACCACTTTCCTCCGAAATCTTTCCAGCCAGTTCCAGCATTTCCCGGGTCATGTCCAGACCCACTACCATCGAGGCCTGGGGGGAAAGGGCCATGGCGGTATGCCCGGTACCCGTGGCCACGTCCAGTACCTTTCTCCCGCGTAGTTCGCCGCACAGCTCACAGACCATGGCCAGCACCTCCCTGTCCGCGTGGACGCCGCTATCGACATAGAAGGACGCCCTCCTGCCGAAGACCTCCTGGACCTTCCGGGTGCTCATGCACCATAATCTGCATGATTTTATTTCAACGATGTCGAATACATTTATGACCCGTCCCAATAATATATCGGTATGCGGCTCATCACCCTCAACCTGACCAAGCCCAATGCGTCTGTGGAGTTCTATGGTTGCCCCATGCAGTGCAAGTACTGTTCCCACACCACGGCGAGGTTCAAGGATCACACCATCGATCAGGTGGTGCATGCCCTTTCGGACAATGGCATACGGAGCGTCTTCATAGGCGGAGCGGAACCATCCGTGCATCAGAAGGAGGCATTGGACCTCATCTACATATTGCACAAACGGGGCAAGGATATATTGCTCAAGACAACGGGACATGACCCCGATTTCGTCGCCTCCACCAAGGGAATGGTCTCCCGATACATATTGGAGATCAAGACCCCCCTGGACGACCCACAGAGCTTCAGCCGGTTGACCACCTACAACCTTGAAAGATCGAAGGAGCAGTTGGAGAACGTCAAGAAGACGTTGGACATACTCAAGGGAGAGAAGGTCAGGGCGACCCTGCGCATCATCCCCGACATCTACGACATGAACATGGTGGAGAGGATCGCCAAGGACCTGAAGGGGCACGTCGATGAACTGCTCATCACGCAGTTCCTGTCCAACCAGAACGATGTCTCCTTCGCAGGTATATTCAATCCTGGCCCGCCGCAGGAGATGATGTTCGATATGGGGAAGGTGGCACGCAGGCATATTCCCCGGGTGCGTGTAAGGGGCAACGGTTTCGACGAAACGCTCTAATCCAAACGCAACGACGGGAATCGGTCCAGATCGGTGTGGGGCAGGAACGATGCCGAAGAGAAGCGGTCGAAGAAGCGTTGATCGGTCGATAGCTCGATGTAGGTCATGGAGCGGTGCACCTGCAACGCCTCCTTCCTCTTCTCCTTGGAGAGAAGGCAAAGGCGTGCTCCGTCCAGTGAGGCGTTCCCCAGGAATGTGAACCTGTCCCGAGGCAGGTCCGGCAGCAGCCCGATGGCGATGGCGTTGTCTATATCGATGTGATAGCCGAAACCGCCGGCGATGTACACCATCTCCAGATCGTTGAACGTCAGACCGGCCGTGTCCAACAGCACTTCGGCCGCGGCGTAGATGGCCGCCTTGGTGCGGATGATGTTGGCTATATCCTCCTCGGTGATCGTTATGTCCCGTCTCCGCTCAACTTTCTCCTTAGGACAGCATGAAAGATCGGTGGCCCGGACGTCATAGCCGTCCTTCTCCGCGTCCCTGGAATAGACCAAGACATATTCCGGACCGGACTCTCCAGATCGAACTCTCCCGTCCTCCTGTAGCCTTCCCTTCTTGTCGACCACCCTGGTAACGAAGAGCTGGGCCAGGAGGTCGATGAGCCCGGAGCCGCACAGGCCCTTCGGCCTGACCTCGCCGATGGTGTGGAACTCCACTCCGTCCTTTAGGGAGACGCGCTCTATCGCCCCGTCCCCAGCCCGCATACCGTGGCATACCTCCCCGCCTTCGAAGGCCGGCCCGGCGGAGGCCGAACATGCCAGTAACCATTCCTTACCGCCAAGGACGACCTCCCCGTTGGTGCCCACATCGATGAGCAGGCTGACGCCGTCCTGGGAGGTCAGGCCGCTGGCCACGATGTCCGCCACCACGTCCCCTCCGACGAAACTGGCCCGGCCTGGTACCGTGTACACGGCGGCCAACGGATTCACCTTCAGTCCCAGTTCCCCAGCCGTGGCGGCCGGGGGCAGGTTTGTGACCGAGATATAGGGATCGTAGCGAATGTTCTTGGGGTCCAGTCCCAAGAACATGTGCATCATGACGGTGTTGCCTGAGATCCCTACGGCGGTGATCTCCTCGGCACAGACCTTTCCACCCTTGCCCACACATATGTCGTCCTGATCGCATACCCGGACCAGCATGTGGTTTATGGTATCGATTATCAATTGCCTGAGCCTCTCCAGCCCGTGCTCCTCGACGTACATGATGCGGGCCAGCACATCCTCGCCGTACATGAGCTGCTTGTTGTAATCTGAGACCTGAGCCAGTACCGTTCCGTTGCTCTGGTCCAGCAATTGCAACGCCACCGTGGTGGTCCCGATGTCCACCACAACCCCGAAATTACGGGAGGTGGTGTTCCAAGGTCTTACGTCAACCAAACGGTCATCGGTGAAGAAGGCGGTCACTGCCCCTTCCCCCTCTCGCAGTAGCCCAGGCATACCCCTCAGCAATTGTAACGGACATCCGATCTGACCTGGTTCTAATCCCAGCTGCTTGACCAGCCGTTCCAGGTCCCCATCGTTGTCCTGCAAGGACGGCTTCCTCAGCTGCAAGTACTTGTCCCGGACCAGAGGGGTGATGGCCTTCAGATCGTTGACCGTGCTGCCTACCTGGATCTTCATGCCCCGCAGCTGGCTCTCCTCCGGCACCAGGACATTGCAGTCCCCGGTCACTATGGTCTGACAGGCCAGGCGATAGCCGATGTCCCACTCCTCCTGGTCTATGCTGGGTGCGGGAGAAGATTCATACGCTCCCTCGATCACCACCCGGCACCGACCGCAAACGCCCCGCCCGGCGCAGGCGCTGTTGATCTCTACGCCAGCCAGTATGGCCGCTTCCAGTAGATTGGTGCCGGACGGGACCTCGATTGTCCGGCCCTTGGGATGGAAACTGACCTGGGGACTCATGCGCAGCGAATTCCCGCAGGCGTTATTTAATGCTCTTTGCCAGCCCCACAGGGAAAAGGCTAATGTCCTTCGAACAAGTCTCCATTGGCATGGAGGATGATCACCACGTTCATCGGCAGGCCTCCACCAAGGCCTTGGGCATCGCCCTGGCCATAACCGCGGTCATCGCCTTCGTGGAAGTGGTCGGAGGAGTCATGAGCGGAAGCTTGGCCCTACTGGGGGATGCCGGGCACATGTTCACCGATGTTCTGGCCCTGGGATTGAGCCTGGGGGCGTCCATGGTCGCCATGCGAGGAGCGACCGAACGACATACCTTCGGCTTCCTCAGAGTGGAGATACTGGTGGCATTGATCAATGGCATGGCCCTGGTAGGCATCTCGCTGCTGGTCATCTACGAGGCCATTGGCCGGTTCTCCGACCCGGTGGAGATAGACGCCGGGATCATGCTGCTGGTGGCGACGGTGGGATTGGGAGCTAACCTGATCGGTATCAAGCTACTGCATCACGGTTCACAGGAAAATCTGAACGTAAGGGGGGCGTTCCTGCACATGATGGGCGACCTGCTCTCCTCCGTCGGGGTCATCCTGGCCGCCCTATTGATATACTTCTTCTCCTGGCAGGCGGCCGATCCACTGATCAGTATCGGTATCGCCATCATAATCATGGTCGGGGCCTACCGTCTGGTCAGCCAATCGGTATCCATATTGCTGGAGGCGGTGCCTTCCCACATAGAGATCAAGGAGGTGGAGGAGGCCATGCTGGGCGTGGACGGGGTAATCGGAGTGCACGACCTGCACGTGTGGACATTGTCCTCGGGAGTGCACTCGCTCAGCGGACACGTGCTCGTAAAGGACCGGAACGTCAGTTCGTGCTCTCCGGTCCTGAGAGATATAGAGAAGGTGCTGGATATGCGGTTCAAGATAGAGCACACCACCATACAGGTGGAGACCGAGAGCTGCCCGCTCGACGGTTGCTCCCTGAACGGCAGGGAGAACGGAGATCGCCAGGGCTGCGATCTGGACCATCAGCGGAAATAAAAAAGGGTTCCCTCGACCTATTTCTTGCGAGACCTCAGGAACAGCACCGCACCGATGATCCCTGCCGCCCCTAACCCTATGGCGATGAGCACTTCGATCCCCAGACCATTGTCCGTCACCGGTTCCTCTGGCACTTCGTTCAATGCCAGGGTCAGGTCGTCCATCAGGCCGTCCCCCTCCATCTGAAGGTCCACCGACCGGGTCAGGTTCTTGAACCCTTCCTTCATCAGCTTGACCTGGTGAGACCCTGGCCAGGCATAGAAGGAGAAGTAGCCTTGGGCATCGGTCGTTCCGACCTCCGCTCCATCCAGCAGTACCGTGACCCCTTGGACCGGCTCACCTTGCGCATCCCTCGCGGTCCCGTTCACCGTAAGACCGAACGGGTAGAAGGTGAAGGTCCAGTTGAACAGGGCCTCATTGCCCGCCAGATCTTCGCATGTAAGGCTTACCGACAGAGAGGTGCCCTGCAACGGAGCGTCCATGGCGATCTTCAGAGAATTTTGAAGGACGCTGCCCGTTCCCATATCCTCTCCGTTGATAAGCAGAGTGTAATTGACCGGATCGATCTCTTCGCTCAGGGTGATGGTCACGTTCCAGGAGTTCGACCAAACGTCTCCTTCAAAGACGCATGAGGCCGTAGGAGAGGTCGTATCGATCTCGAACATCACGCTGATATTGGTGTAGTGGCCGGCCTCATCGCGGCAGGAGAGATAGAGCGTGTGATTCCCCTCGCCCAATGCTGACAATGTCACCGTATCCCCGATGATCGTGTGCCAAGGCCAAAAGTCCAATCTCCAGGATCGTGTTACCTGGCTGACGTCCGTCACGGTCCATGTCACCGTCAATTCCGTGCCATTGAGGATCTCCCCCGGCATCGGTGAGGTGATGACCACCACCGGCGCCGTGGCGTCGACCTTGATGGTCACGGAGACGTTCGCGTAATTTCCGGCCTGGTCACGGCAGGACAGATAGAGAGTATGCTGACCGTCGGATAGGTTGCTCACCGCGGTGCTATTGGACGTTGTGACGTTCCATGAACCTCCATCGACCCTCCAGGAGCAGACCACATCGGTGACGTCCTGCACCTGCCATGTGAGATCGACATCGGAAACGTTGAAGAACTGATCCTGGAGGGGCGTTAGGATCTCAACTATCGGTGAGGTGCGGTCGATGGTTATGTTCACCGAACTGGTGGCGTTGTGACCCGCTTCATCCCAGGCCCTCAGTGTAAGGTTATGATCGCCTTCCCCCAACCCAATTATTTCATAGCTGTTTCCAGTGACCTCGAACCAATCCTGTCCATCGACGCTGAGCTCCACCTTGTCCACGGGGTTGATCCAATCGTTCGCCGCCCATGTGAGGGTGATGTTCTGGGCGTTGGTGGCGCCCGCGACCGGCGTCAGTATATCCAGATGATCGAACTCCAGGTCAACGTATACGTCGAAAGATACCGAAGTGTTCCAGCCCAGGGAATCGTAGGCGGTGATGGTGATGTTGTGTTGGCCGTCCGTCAGGTTGGTGAGGAGATAGGTGACGTTTCCTGTCACGTCGATCCATTCCTCGAAGTTCGCCTGCATTTCTACCCGCTGCAAACCTATGCCCGCGTCGGACGCCGACCAGTTCAGTCTGACCTCCGGATCGGTATAATAGAGTGCCAATGGCTCTACCGTGAGCACCGGGGCGGTGGTGTCGACCATGAAGGTGACGTTCCTGATCGCGGAATTGCCCGCCAGGTCGACCGCCATGACGCTGAAGATGTGCGTGCCGTCGACCGTCCCCACCTCGGATCCCGTGGCCAGACCGACGTCCTGCCAACCGTCGCCATCCAAGTCGATATAATGCTTGACCACCGAAGTTTCATTGTCCCCGGATCCCCAGGTGACGATCAGGTTCATCGAATCACTCCAGGTTCCGTTGGCCGGGGAGGTGATGGTCAGGTATGGCGGGCTGTCGTCATCACGTACCGCCGCAGACGCCAGAGGCAGATAGTCCCTGGCATTGGCGCTGCCACCGATAGGGTACGGGGAATCAACGAAACCGTCATCGTTGACGTCCGGTCCGGGCCAGTCGCTCCATTCGTTTCCGCCTGTCGTGCTGTTCCATCTGTTCCTTAAACCGATATCTTGGGCTTGAACGGTGCTAGAAGAGAAGACCGTCCCGGCGCCGTTGTTATCGGAGAATAGATTGCCAGCGATCAGGTTGTCATCTGAACCGGTGTAGATGTATAGACCGTGTTTGATATTTTCGTAGAAGTAATTGCTGAGGACTTCGCAGTTATCTGTGTAATAGAATACACATCCATATTCCGCATTGGACATGGTATTGTTGATCATCAGGACTTCCGATGAATCGGATATGTATATGCAATCGCGACCGTTGAAGAAAGTGTTGTTGTCCACAGTTAGATCGATCACGGTCTCCGCCCTCAGGCCGAAATAGGTATGGGAAAGGCGGTTATCGATGACCTCTGAACCGTCGGCCAGGATTAGCCTCAGACCATAGTAGTAGCTCGCGATCGTATTGTCCAGTACTTCTCCCCAGCTCAAGTATAAGAGAATGCCGTGCTCACCGGTGCCTATGTAATCGTAGGAATCGAAGTAGTAGCTTCCGTTCATATCGTTGCCGGATATCAGCAGCCCCTCGGAGTTGAAGGATTGGATCCCTTCAAAGCAATGCAGCAGATCGTTATCGATCACTGACACCTGATGGCTGTCGGCGATGACCAGCGCGTAAAGGGACCAGCTGATGGTGTTTGAGGAGATCGTGATGTCCCCACAGGATTTTGCAGTAATGGCGTTACTGGTCCCATTCAGGTATTGTCCGATGATCGTGGCGTTGGTGACGTTGTAGAGAAGAATCTGTCCAGTCCCCGCCGGGACGGTACCGCCACCAAGGTCGATGTCCCGAACGAACAGCAGAGGGAACCCGTTCACTGAATTGTTGATCGGGGCCGTCAAGGTTCTGAAGAAGAGGTCTTCACCCATGGCCAAGGCGGGGACACATATCGAGCAGTTCAGGAAGGTGTTGGACCAGAATGTGATGTTGCTTGAATTGATCAGCACGACCCCTTGAACAACTGTCTGGAAGATATTGTTGGTCAAGGTAACATAGGTGCAACCGTTGATGTAAAATTGTCCCAGGGAATCCAGTTGATTCCCAGATATCATTATCTGTTCACATGCGGAAAGAGAGAAACCATCGGATTCGTCGATGGTGTTGTTGATAAGAGTGATATTGCTGGAATCCTCGAATTCCACGGGGCCGAGGATGCAGGTGGAGACCGATGAGTTCCTGACTATGCTGACCTGAAGTGCGGTGGTCTGATCGCGTTCCGCGACCACGTTCCATAGCTCGATTCCAGACGCATTGTATAATGAGATGAGAGGATGGTACTCGTCCAAACAATCGTCCTCCATCACGATGTTCTGAAGCCTAAGATGCAAGGTAGTGTTCTGTACCTGCAAGCCCGGTCCTGAATCGTTGGCCACCAACGTAAGCCCGTTGATAAGGTAGGGGTCCAGATCCGTTCCGTTCCCAGGCCACAAGTTCGCTGTGGCCTGCGATTCCAGATCGGCGTCGCTGTCGATCTTGATCGCGGATATGGTACTTTCCATTGGTATAATGTCAGAGCCGGCGGCATCATCCTCGTTCGCCGAGCATGCGAGCAAAGGCATTGAGGCAGCTGATAATACCATCATGACGACCAATAGACCCGCGCAAAGGCGGGGTCTGACGAACGACATGCGTATTTGCACCACCTTGGCGCAAATAAAGGTTTTCCGCCCTTTCTTGGTTTCGATAAGGCTCATTAGTGCCTGAATATCCTCACGCCGGTGAATACCATGGCCATGCCGTGCTCGTTGGCGGCGTCGATGACCTCCTGGTCGCGGATGGAACCACCAGGCTGAATGACCGCGGTGACGCCAGCCTTCGCCGCCTCGTCCACCCCGTCGCGGAAGGGGAAGAAAGCATCCGAGGCCATGACGCTGCCTTTGGCATTATCCCCGGCCTTATGCGCGGCGATCATTGACGAATCGACGCGGGACATCTGGCCGGCGCCGATGCCGACCACCGCCTCGCCCTTGGCAAGGATGATGGAGTTGGACCACACGTGCTTGCAGACCTTGTTGGCGAAGAGCATGCCTTGGACCTCCTCGTCCGTCGGCGCCCTCTTGGTCACCACCTTGAGGTCGGCCGGGGTGATGCTGACCTTCTTATTGGTCTGCACCAGCAGTCCGCCCTTGATACGCTTCATCTTCCATTCCGGGGACTCGTCATGGGTTATTGGAGCGTTGGTCCTGAGAAGGCGTATGTTCTTCTTCTTTTCCAGAAGTTCCAATGCGTCCGCCTCGAAATCGGGAGCGATCACGCAGTCGACGAAGTGGCTGGATATCTCCCTGGCCGTCGCAATATCCACCTTCCGGTTCAGACCGATGACGCAGCCGAAGGCCGCCATCGGATCGACGTTGAAAGCGGTGACGAACGCTTCGGAGATGCTGTCGGAGGAGGCCACCCCGCAAGGATTGGTATGCTTGATGACGATGGCCGTGGGCCGATCGAACTCCCGTACCAGCTCCAACGCGGACTCCAGGTCCAGGATGTTATTGTAAGAGAGCTCCTTTCCATGCAATTGCTCGGAGCGGGAAACGCATACCCCTTTGACGAAAGGATCGATGTAGAACGCCGCCGTCTGATGCGGGTTCTCACCGTAACGCAGGTCCTGTCGCTTCTCCATGCCCATGCTAAAGGTCTTAGGAAACCCCTCCTGTCCGAAAACGCCGCCCAAGTGGGCGGCTATGAGCGAATCATAGTAGGCGGTGGAACGGAACGCCTCCAACATGAGCGATCTCAGCGTGGCCGAGGTCAGCTCCCCACCGTTCTCTTTCATTTCCTGGATCAGCGTAACGTAACGTGAGGGATCGGTGACCACAGCGACGGAATCGGAGTTCTTGGCCGCGGCGCGTATCATCGACGGTCCGCCGATATCGATGTTCTCGATCACCTCTTCCAGGTCCGCGCCCTCCTTGAGGACGGTTTGCTTGAAGGGGTAGAGATTGACGACCACCATATCGATGCGTTTTAACCCGGCATCGTTCAACTGGCGCATGTGCTCCGGAGAGTCCCTCCGGGCCAGCAGCCCGGCGAATATGGCCGGGTGCAACGTCTTAACCCGTCCGTCCATCATCTCCGGGGAACCAGTGTACTCTGAGATGCCGATGACCTTCAGGCCGTTGGACCTTAGAAGCTTGGCCGTGCCCCCGGTGGAGATGATCTCAATGCCCATCTTGATCAGGTCTTTGCAGAAATCGACCACGCCTTCCTTGTCCGAGACACTGACCACAGCCCTTTCTATCCTGACCATTTGAATTCCTTCACCGGGATAGGCACACCAATGAAGGAGGTATGCCAGGGGTATATTGCCGGATTCCTATTAAAGATAACGACCGAGGACATTTCATCATCGACCTTCGCCAGCATCCCCAAGGATTGGACGTGATGCGTAATGTCTTTTAGATCGTCTTCCATCGTTCGGGCAACGCTTTTAACACCGGCCGACGATAGCCATCCGAAGGACGATGTTGGTCATCAGCGAACGTATCAACGGCCTGTTCACCGTGGTGGGAAAGGCCATAGACGCCCGGGACTCCAAATTCATCCAGGAACACGCCCTGAAACAGATAGAATGTGGCGCCCATGCCCTGGACCTTAACGTCGGTCCGGGACGTGACGACGGACCGGCGGCCATGGATTGGCTGGTGCGCACGGTCCAGGACGTGACCGACGTTCCGCTCTGCATAGACACCCCGGGCATCAAGACCATGACCGCGGGGGTCAAGGCCTGCAGGAACAAGATCATCATCAACTCCACCACGGCCGAGATGAAGAGGATGCAGGCCTTGTTCCCGTTGGCTAGAGAGCACGATGCCGACGTCATCTGCCTGACGATGGACGAGAGGGGGATCCCCAACGACGCCGAGTCACGGGCCGAGATGGCCATGCTCATGATGACCACCGCCATGGAGTACGACATCATGCCCGACCGCCTGCTCCTGGACCCCCTGGTCATGCCCATCAAGGCCGCCCAGGACCAGGCCGTGAAGGTCATCAAGGCCATGCAGTTGTTCCAAACGCTCAACGATCCCGCCCCAAGGACCGTGGTCGGCCTTTCCAACGTTTCCAATGGAGCGAAGGAGAGAAGCCTCATCAACCGCACCTATCTGGGGATGCTGATCGGCGCCGGCCTCAGCGCCGGCATCGTCGACGTGCAGGACGCCCAATTGATGGAGGTCATCAAGACCGGCGAACTGCTGCGGGCGGAGAAGCTATACTGCGACGACTTCTTGCGCGCCTAGGTCCCCTGAACGTTCGTTGATGGGGGCCATAACAGCCATAGGAAGATCGCTGACGTAGGCAGCGCCAAAGCTGCCCATGTAACAACCCACGCGATCATCTTCTCTGCTCCCCAGGCATTGTTCAATGCAGCTAACGTGCCAATTAGGAACAACAGATTTATTAAGGCAGTGAGGAAAAAAACTATTTTTACAAATCTTCTTTTCTCAGTGATGCTGATGGATTCGAACCCGAAAACGCGGTGCCTGGTGGTGGTAATGAAATGCTCAGGGTCGTCATGGTCCACTTTGACGGTTGAGAACATGATGTTGAATTCCTTGATGCGATGTGATGGTCCCTTCCCATCCTGAGCGGTTTGGGATGCAAATGAGCTCAGATCGATGTTCCGAGAAACTATCGGTCTCCGCACCATGCGGAAGCCTTCGCCAACTTCTTTGCCACAGCTGGGACAGTTCTTTGCCCCGTACATCACCTCTTTCCCGCAGTCGGGGCATACCAACCGGACCTCCGTTTCCA
>Ga0307376_10000957_pt1 | contig 33330 bp, 31 predicted proteins | sample TR2MG_FD_202536 | JGI IMG/M metagenome (GOLD analysis project Ga0307376, IMG submission 202536) | Soil microbial communities from Risofladan, Vaasa, Finland - TR-2 | ecosystem: Environmental > Terrestrial > Soil > Coastal area > Acid sulfate soil | place: Finland: Risofladan, Vaasa | collected...
GGTTTTATGGTTCTTCCGTGGTTCGGTTTGGACGGTAAGTTTCTCCAATGCCCTGGTCCCGGTGTTCCTGTTCCAATTGGGCAGCTCGTCGAGGCAGTCATGAATCACGTTGAGGTAAAACCCAAGGATAGCGCGGTAGATTTCCTCGGTCTGCCGGATCATTTCTCGCGTTCCGGTGATACATTCCTCTACACGCTGCCTACTTGAGATTACATTTTTGAGGATAGCCATTTCCTTCACCTGCCATGGGAACCTTTTACCATGACAAAAGGTTCCACGACAACCTCTTTGGCAAATATTTTGGGGTGCACGACATTTTTGTGAGTTAATAAATGGCGGATCATCCTTAAAGAGCCTGCTGCGGTGGGATTCTGTAATTGTTGGTCCTGTAGCGGGTCCAGAACTCGTCAAACCGACCGCTGAGCAAGGAGCAGCGCAGGGCGATAATGGCGTTGGCGCCATCGATGCTCCAGAACATCCCGGACCTTTTGAGCCGTTGGCCAATGACGGACCTGCAACCGGCTTCAACCACGCCGGAACCGACGCAGAAACCAAGGGAGCGGAAATGGTCATATTTCATGCGGTGCCGGTTGGTGTCGAAATAACCGAACTCCCTGGCAGCCTTTTTCCCTACCTCTCCGGTTCTGGACATATGGCAACTGATGGCACTCAGCACATCGTCCAGCTTGCCTGATTCCAGTTCGAGGTGTCGTTCTTCGGCCCATTTCCTGGTCAAATCGGAGCCCGGACCGAAGATGTCACCGGCGAGCAGGCTCAAGTGCTCCTTGGCATGATAAAGGTCGACGATTTGGGTGGCCAGTGGGGCAATCATGGTGGCGAGGTTCCAGATCCACGGCGCGCCGTCACCAATAAAGACCTGTCGTTGGGCGCCGAAGAAGCCACATCTGGTCAAATCACGTTCGACCCGGCGGGCGAAGGGCGGGGTGTCTTTGCAGGTGTCGCCCCAGGCGCAGCTTTCTATGGCTGCGGAATACCTTTCGGATCCCTCGTCCTTTACGGGGTTGTCTTTAGCGTCACGGGAATCGGCTGTCCAGACGACACATAGCTTGACCTCTCTGGTTTTGGCCGTGCCGTCGGGTTGCTTCCCGGCACGGTCGGCCAATTCGCTTGGACGCATGGGAATACCTGTTCCGTCAGTCCCGGCATACATGGTGTTGCTGGGGTTGGGCTTTTCCTCGACAACGGCAACCTCGTCGGTGGCGATGGCGGCACCGATTCTTTTGGCGGTACGTTCAACACACTTGTCTGTGACCTCTATCGCGGCCAGTTCGGACAAAAGTTTAGAGCCCTCAAGGAAAGATCCTGCTGATGCTACCAGGCCGATCATGCGGGTGACCCCTGGGGATAAGGATGAGGAGACCCCAAATCCCAGGGCATAATCTTTTGGGTACCAACCACGCCCACAGGTCGGGCAGTAGTAGTAGGCGCCCTCAAGAAAGACATCGCCCATGATGGTGGTAGACATCTTGGAACGCCGGTCAACATAACGGGCCTGTGCTGCACAAAAAATGCAGGCAACTTCTGGACCTGCATAGTCGGATTTATCAGCATTGAGCGCATCTTCCAGGAATTTGGCGGCGGTACGGAGGACTATTTTCCTCAGCTGCGTTTCCAACGTTTCCAGGCCGAGCCCGTTAACGATTGCCGGACTCAAGAAGGCGCTGAGTTCTTTGGCGACTTCCGCCTCGATCCCGCTTTTGATGCCCCCTTTTTGGCCGTTGCTTCCGCGTCGGCCTCCGAGGTTTTCAGTTTGGCATCGCACAATTTGTCGCTAACCTCAATTAATTCCCGGCTTAATTCGCGGAATCGTTTAAATTCGGATATCTGTTGTTTTGTAGCTTCCACCGCTGCAGATGAAGGAATGATCTTTGTGACAGTCTTTCCATTTATTTCCCTTGTTAGGGACCAACTTGGCCCATGGCCCGGTGACGTCTCGCTGGCACAGTGGCAATTGGGCCTGCCGCACTTACGAAAGCGCGGGGTGAGTGATCCAGGACGCATGTCACCGATCTGAGCTATCTCGGCTTTAAGCTCATGTCGTCGATTGGTTAATCGCTCAGCATCTAATTGGCCTTCCATGGTAGCCCTCCCTCTGACAGCGTTATACGCTGTCAGATTAGCACAAAAAAATAGCCGTGTCAAGGTCGGCTCACATTTTTGTCGTGCACCCGCGTTCACCGTCCACCTTGACAAATCTACGATTGACCAGTTGCCCCACTGCAATTTAGAGGCGGAATTGTGGGACACCCTCGGCTTTCCTCTGGTTCGGCTTGTCCTCATCATCCATGACTTGCCGAACACGCCGTTGGTGTTGGAGTGCTTCCTCGATCTACCGGGGGAATCCACGCACCGAGTGATCCTGGACGCACTGTCTACACAAGGCCAAGTTCCGGTGTACTGGTACGACGATGACTTCCGGTTTGTCCGCTCGACCACCGTCCCCTGGGACGATTCAGCCCGCGATGCCGTTCGGGACGTGGCGGTGATCGCCGAGGAGATGTTGCGGCCGTGCTCCGTGACTTTCGAAACGGCCCTTGAGACGTTCTGCGCCGAGCTCGCCTTAGGCGAGGCGGCCCCGGCGCCCCTTCAATGTGTCACCCCCAAAAACCGACACCGGGGATCATTGTAACACCCGTCCGTTCAGGGGTCAACGGGCGTGGACGAGAACGAGTGGTGGGCGGCGCGACTGGCGCGTAGGGGAGGGAGGATTTCGTCCCGCAGCCGTTCGCTTCCGACGCCCTTACGTCTGAGTCGCCGTCTGAACTGGGCGGCGTCCTCGCAACCAGGCAACCAACAAGAGGAGCAGGGGAATCCCGATACCGGCCAAATACAGGAAATAACGATGCCCTTGGCGCAAGAAAATATATGTCTGCGCCGGGTCGTTCCAGATCACCAGGGCCAAAACAAACGTCGCCACGCCCACAGGGACAAGAAAGCGCACCGTGGGTACGGACGACGTTTTGGCGAGCGTGGTGGAAAGCAACCAGTAAGCCGCACCGCCCTTGAGCGCCAACCCCAGCATCCAGAGGGCCACTACCCCGTTGAGGACTGCCGGGTTGCGCCCCCATATGCTGTCGGTAATCAACTGCAGGGAAGGGATGAAACTGGCTGCCGTGGCTCGGGCGCCGTACAGAGCAACGGATAGGGTACCGACGGCCATGAGCAGACCGACCAAAAGAACCGTCCCCATGGTGCTTAGAATAGTGGTGTTTTGGACGTTACGGGTGCGGGGCAGCAGTAAGAGAACGACCCACGCGACGGAAAACCGCCCGGTCATCGACAGGGCACCCCTCACCGCTGGCCCCCATCCGGTGGCGAGAAAAGTGTAATTGGCCCAGTTGGCTTTGGCCAAAACTGTCAGCCCGGCGACCGCCACAAGTACGATCACAACCGGAGCTGCGTACTCGCAGAGCGAAGCGATCGTCTTCAGACCCCGTCTGGTCAGCAGGAATAATGCGACCACCACCAGCAGAATGACCGGTACGGCGACCGCCGCTCCCCAGCCGAAGGCGGCTTCTCCTATCGTGCCGACTTTGGCTGTCGACCGGGCAGCGCCGATAAGCAGCATGAAGAGATATACAGTCCCCGCAACTTGTCCCAAGGGTGTGCCCAGAAGGACGGAGCTGTATCGGACAACGTCAATGCCGGGAAAACGGCGGGCCAGGGTGAACCATACGCCGGTCAGCAATATTCCTACTAGGGTGGCCAACGCAACGGAGATCAGGACTTGGCCGCCGGCCGCATCCGCCACAGCCCGGGGTTCAAAAATCGCAAAATCTGATACTAGGAAAATAAAAACCATCGCGTTGAGCTGTCGTACGGAGATGGTTTCTTGCATATCGCAGCCCCCTATTGTCATCGAAGCTACGTTAAATGGTACCCTATCTGCCGGGCGGTTATGCCAAGCCCGTATCGTCGGAAGGGGGCAGCGAGACGTACGAGCGTCCATCGTGTCGGGGGGCGCTGCCCCCTTCCGGACGCTCTGCGGGCGTCCCGGCTCCGGGTGTAAGGTTACACCCCTTGTTAGTCCCCGTCCAGTGCGGCCCCGTATCGCTGTAACCCAAGGTTACAGTTGCGCCGTTTCAGCGCATCCCCTGTCCACTGCCTCTATGCCGCGGCTCGGCATAGACGGCCGGGAACCTGGGTAAACTATTACAGGGAATATCGGAAGGGCTTGTCCTCGTTGCAGACCGCGCGATGTCGCGGTTTCTTTTTCTTCTATTAAGAGGGGTTCCATGTCCGCAATGAGCAACTCGTGAACCGTGGCCAGGCAGTGGACGATCGACTGAACGGTTGCACCCGGTCAATTTGTACGTTAGAATACGACGCGGAGAGCAGTGGTCGTTGAGGGAGGTAAGCACTTGTCCGATGTGCTTCGAAAGGTTGTCGAGGAGGAACTCGCTGACCTTTTAAAGTCCCTGACCCCAGAGGAAATCGAGTCTTTGGATGTTCTTATGGACGACGAGGCATCCGTGGTCATCGCCCAGTCCATCAGAGACGTTTCTGATGGCAAGGTGATTCCCACTGATGAATGATAGGGTATGCCGGATTGTAGTGGCTCAGCCAGCTTCCCGTGGTCGCTGTTTCTTTGCAATGGACGGCGGGGAGCATAAGTCGGCGATGAAACGGACATCATAATGATGGGAATAACGGCATGGTGCTTTTTTGTGGCAGACCGCGGATATTGCGGTCTTTTCTTTTTGCCCGCCGGGGCGTCGTTGGGGGGTACTGGCTACGTCCTATGGGTGCCGCCACCTTCGGCTTGCACCGGGCAACGCGGCCCCGGACTCGGTGCCCTGTCGTTCGAGGAAGAGTACCAAGTGTTTTCTACGGTACCGTGGAGATGTCGGGACACCGTCAGATTATGGCGGCGTGAGTTGGGGACGGCATGCATAGCGGGGAACCGGGAACGCTACTGGGCGGAGGTGAAACGCATGGCCGAGCCCTTGCTGAATGAGACAGACGAACGCCAAAAGGGGAGAACTGGCCCTACACACGCGAATTATGAAGTCCATGGCGATATCAAAAACATAGACGAAGCCGGGGAAGAGGAGGAGTATGGTTGCCCCTTGGAAATGATTGACCTTCAGGAATTTTGGTAAACGACCTCGTTGCTTCTTTATGCACGGCCATCGCGGCTATTCCAGTGAGGGGTTGTAGCCTCCTTGAGTTTCGCTGGGAAGTACAGCCCCGAAGCGGGAGCGGAGGATCTGCGTCAAAAAATGTCGAATCCTCGGTGAAGGACGGTGATGGTGGTTTGCCCGACAACAACCCAGAAAACGCCAGGTGGCTGGCCGAACTCAACGAGGTCCAAGGTCACCGATTGCAGGACATGATGCAGCGATGGTACCCCGGGCTGCGGGACGAGCTCGCGAACGCTTGGCGCAGCCACGATTTCGACCGGGTGTTCCGTTTACTCGTGACTTACCCGAAACAGGACTCCCTGTTTCCCGGTGACACCCCCGGCCCGATTTCCCGTCAGCACTTGGTGCGAGCCCGCATCCTCTCGAACATTCCGGACACGGACTGGCGCCAGTTGCTCCAAGAGGTCGAGGCTTACAGGGACTGCGCCGTGTCGGAAGGAGTGTCGGCTGAGACGTACGACCGCTTGGTGGCAGAGCTCATGGACACGGTGAACTCACTGCGGAAACGGGAGCAGCAGGGCGACGGGTCAGACGCACATCATCCATAGCGACGGGGGTAGCCTCGGCACCGGGTCATCGTGACCATCGCAACCAAAAAATAACAGTGTAACTACGGTTACACCCATCAAAAACTGCTAGGGTTCCGACATCGCCGCCCCTGGCCGACCCGCATCGGCTACCCCGGCGGTTCCCGGCCAGCTACGCTCGCCGGGGGATGCGAAAGCCGTGTCCACCATGGAGCACGGCCAAAGTGTAAGGTTACAGTGGCATATCAGCCCTTCGTCGATGGAGGGTGCAGTCCGTGAATCTTAGCGGCGAGTCCCTCGACCAGCGACGCTTGTTCATCCAAAACCAAATCCAAGATCGGCAAATACCAGTAATCAGTCCCTTTCCTGGAGTAACGGATTATCAGGAGTACTACCTAACTGACAAGGCGCTGGTAGTCTATTACCAGGAAATCGAATTCACCCCGCATTATGTAGGAATCCCTGAATTTGTTATTCCCTGCGTACAAATAAAAAACATGATTAGGTTAGACGGCCCCATAGGAAAACTGATGTATGGTTAATTGTATAGCGGCCTTTTGACAGAAAATCCAGCTTAACCACTGCCTCCTGGGGCAGGTGGATAATCGATACTAAGCGGCGTTGGCCTATCCTTCTCGCTGACAATAGGAGGGCCAGTCCAAAAGGCTGATTTTCCTATATGTGCGGGACCGGGAAAGCAGGGGATAGGCTGGGTGAAAGTGCGGGGTTGATGGTTCCATCCCCGGACGGGCGGATAAACAAAAAGGGCTTTTCGTTGACAATTACGGGCAGATGCCGATCGACTCGTCGATGTGTCAGCGGGAGGCCTCTTCTCCGTTTGCAGCTACAATAGATGAGAAGAACCCCATCGAAAACCGGGAAAGAGGCGCCACTTGGGCCTGGCCCTTTGCAGGTCTTATTACCGGTTCCTTAATTACATCCGACCCCGGCGTCCTCTGGCATACGTTGTCGACAACCTGAATTACTTTGGTTATTAACACTCCGGTCAGCGTCGAAATGCATATAGTTCTTCTTGGCAGAAACATCAAATAAAACCCCGGCAAGGGAGAAAAGGAGCAATATATTTAGAAGCGAAGTCAATATTAGTGTCGGGCCAAAAGATATAGCGTTTATGCCGACGCTCGTCTCATAGAGGACAAAATGGGTGTTGATATATGTCGTGGTGCTGAATCCGGCGGCCAACAGCAAAAGCCTCTTATCCCTAAGGTATATGAAGGAGATAATTGACAGGGCGATGGCGGGAAATAAATATCTTTCATGCATCCTGGTTGACAAGGTAAAGACACCCGCTATTTGGAGGAGTGCGATAGCCGGAACAAACATCCTGCTATTTCCTTTGATTAATAGAAACCATGAGAATGTTGTGACGGCTGCTATAAAGATTATGCCCCAGGTATAATAGCTGAATATAAGCAGGGTAGCCGAATCATTTTTGTAGTTTGCTCCCAGCAGGCTGAAGAGGTTAAACGCATTTACAGCTGCAAATGGATATTCCGCCGCAGTATTTGAAAAGAGCTTGAAAATCCATGACACATTCATATCCAAAGAAAATGGAAGTATGATGACTGCTATTGCGCTTACAGCACAAACAACTGCTTTTAGGAAGTGGTTGAACTTTTTTAGCCGTATCAGCTCAAAGAAAAATACAGGAATAAAGATAATCCCTTGGGGTTTCATCAGTACAGCTGCTGCAAAGAGAACGGACGCAGGGCCAATTTTTTGCTCCGTTAGCAGAATAACAGAAGAAATCACAATCAAGGTGAAGAATGAATCCACTTGTCCCCAATAGGTCGAATTCATAAATACAGCCGGGTTGAATATGTAAAACGCGGATAATAGAGTACTTGCTTCCAAAGAGACATATTTTCTGGCCTGCTTATAAATAAGCAATGAAGTGGCAATGTCCGCCATTATTGATGGCATCTTCAAAAGTAATGTGAAATAGGGATTCATCGCCGGGATATTTGCAATCTTTCCAATAATGTACAATACGTAGATATATAGCGGCGGATAGTCGCTTGTGTTATGTCCTGCGTAAAATTGACTGAGGTTATTTGCGGCTGCGACCGCCCATCTTTTAAAGATATCTATATCAAATGGATGTCCGGTGACTAATGTGGCAAATGATATGCGCAAAAGCAGTCCAACGACGAGTAGGGTTAGTATCAACAATTTTTCGTTGACAGGATCGATCTTTATCTTTCTGCGGGTATAAAGACTGTAGCCAATAATGATTAGAAATATTATCGAATAAGCGATTATTTGTGGTGCGTATTTCGTACCGTCATTCGAAATCCTAGTCAACATTCCCCCATTGGGAGGTACTATGGGGGCTGAATTTGGAACAGGAAATTGCCCTCCCGGTGGATGATTCATGTTCTTGGGCAATTGATTTGTTTGCAACGTGGGCGGGTTGGGCTGTCCAATTTTGTATTGAGATGACGTAGTATCGCCCGTGTAATTTGATATAGCCGAAACTGCCAATAGTATTGCGGCCAAGATTATACAGAGTAACGTAATTTTAAATATGTGTGCCTTTATCATGGGCAAAAGCCCCGTCCCCCAATCTCGCGGTAGGAAGAAGTGTGGCGTGTCCTTTTATAGATTTCCGCAGCCTTTCAAGCTACGCTTGCCTTCAAATACCCAATATTTATAGCCAATGTAGCGGACGGACCACGTGATTACGGTGACCATCATTTTGGCCAGGAGGATGTTCACGCCAAGATAACCAGTGAGGGTTTTCAGCCCCACCAGGGAAATTAAAAGCGACAGGATGTTCAGGGTGAGAAACTGGACAAATTGCTTGGGGATGCTCTCTGCCGGCATTGTATTGCCGAAGGTCCAGGCCTTGTTCATGATAAAACTGTTCATAACCCCGAAAGCGTATGAAGCTGTTTGGGCAATGAGATAGTTTACCCCGACTACCCGCATTAGAAAAACAAACAGCAAGAAGTCGATACCGGTGTTGATCGATCCAACGATCATGAACCGTAAAAGAGATTTGTACTTGACGAAAGATAACCGGATAACGCCCTTATTAGTCGCACTCGGAGAGTGTTCCATATTTACAAACCAACCTTTTCTTTCAGTATATATAGCGGTCTGGCCTTGGTTTCGTCAGCTATCCTGCCGATATACTCACCCATGATACCGATAACGATCAGGGTAATACCGTTACTAAACACGCCCACGGAGGCCAGCGGGAGCCATAGTGGGATTGCAGCGCCTGTAAAGAGTCGCGCGCATACAGCCAGGACCGAATAGAGAGTGCCTGCCAGCACCATTACTGATCCCAGGTAGATTGCCAGTTTCAGGGGCCTGTAAGAAAAGGAAGTTATGGCGTCAGTGGCGAATCTGATCATCGTCTTAAGTGGGTACTTTGTTTCGCCGGCGAACCTTTCCTCGCGGACAAACTCCACGCCGGCCTGCCGGAAGCCGATCCAGGTGGCGAGCCCCCGGACGTAGCGGTTTCTCTCGGGGAGAGATTTGAGGGCATCACAGGCTTTCCTGTCCATTAGCCGGAAGTCGCCCGTGTCCAAGGGAACATCTACATCCGTCAGGTTTTTCAGCAGCATGTAAAACAGTTTGGCCGTAACTTTCTTGAAGAAGGTTTCCCCCTTTCTGGCCACCCTCTTGCCGTAGACCACATCATAGCCGTCCCTCCACTTATCAATCATCGCCAGTATTACTTCCGGAGGATCCTGCAGATCGGCGTCTATTATCACCACCGCGCGGCCTCTGGCATAGTCCATCCCGGCGGTTATGGCGACCTGGTGGCCGAAATTGCGGGAGAAGCTCAGAAGCTTGACTCTCGTATCTCTGCGACAGAGATCCTTGGCCATGACCAGAGTTTTGTCCCTGCTGCCGTCATCGACAAACACTAGCTCGTAGGGCTCTTTGGTGGAGTCCATAACCTCTTTAAGTCTCGTGTAGGTTTCAGTGATTACGAGCTCTTCGTTATATAACGGGACAATTACGGAGAACTCGATGGGTATATTGTCCACGTATATCACTCCAATTCCTTGATCAAGATGTCTTGCCGGAGCTGAGATCGTACAGCTGCTGGTTCGCGAATTGCTGGACGAGGGTTCCATGTGTTTCCACCCAACCGGTAACAGCCGATTGGTTCCCCGTCCCTCCCGGGCCGCTCCCGGGCTCGCCGCCTACCATAAAGTATCTCAATTCGCCGTCACCAACCATCTGTTGCAGGCGTTGCACGGTGAGAATGTTGTCCGAGCCGGAAAACCCGCCTACGGCCATGACGGCTTTGCCGGTTTGCAGTATGATCGGCGCCGCCGCCATCGCGCTGGGGACGGCGACCAGGTACTTCTCGTTCCTACTGTTCTGGAGCAGGAAATCGATCAGCTGAGACGTGTCGCCACGGTTGTCAGCGAAGGGAGGGGCTGACTTGCTCTCCGTCTGGGTCCGCCACGGCCCTGAATTGCCCGCCAATTCGGGACCGGCATAGGGTGTTATTGTGTTGGATCCATAGATCATGGGGGTGACCGCCCAGACGGCCGGGGCCGCGAGAAGTGCAACCAGGCCGCCGGCCACGGCGATTCGGGCGCATTTCAAGTCGATTTTGCCCCTGACCTTAAGGATCACCAGACCTAGCGCGCATAACCCGCTCAGGCCACCCGCTACCGGTGTGAGCCAGGTGCTCCACAGAGGATACCGCGACAGTATGAATACCTGTAAGGCGGCGTCGGCCACGAGGGCCGCGGGCAGGATATAGGCCTGCCAACTTCGCTCGTCCGCATAGAGCCGGTACATCTCCGTGAGTCCGATGCCTACGAGAGCCGCGACTCCGGGCGCCAGCATGACCAGGTAATACAGGTGGAAGAAGCCGGCTATGCTGAAGAATACCAGCATGGGCAAAAGCCACATCCCCCAAAAAACCAGGGCGCGCATGGACTTCTGCTCGAAGGGTTCCCGCCGTCTGGCCCGCAGGCAGGCCGCGCCTATACCCAGGAAGGCCAGCGGAAACAGCCAACTGATTTGCCCGGACATTTCCTGGTCCAGGAACCGGAAAACCCCCGGGTTCCCGCCGCTGAACCCGAACCCGCCGCCTCCACCGCCGGGTGTTCCACCACCGGGACCTCCACCTGTCGGGCCCAGGCCACCGGAAAGCAACGTCCCGGACGGCGGGTTCGGACCGGGGGGTAAAGTGCCTTGAGCCTGTTGCTGACTGTTGTTCCCAGGCGTAGCAAGCGGCGTGGTTGCCACAGCGGGTCTACTCCCGCTCCCGGGGCCGGCACCTGACGTGCCTCCCGGTCCGCCCATGCCCAGCAGCCTTTGCACGCCGTTGTAACCGATGGCCAGTTCCAGAACGGAATTTGTCTTGCTGCTTCCTACGTACGGCCGCTGAGTCGCGGGCGTCATATCGACGATCACGGCCCAGGAGAGGGATACAACCAGGAGCAATGCCGTCGCCGCCGAAAGGTGCGCGATTTTTCGGCCCGTCTTCAGTGAGGAAAAGAGCCAGTAGACAAGGTAGAATGACGGCAAAACCATAAAGGCTTCGAGCATTTTGACATTAAAACCGATTCCCACCAGGGTCACCGAGAGCAACAGCAACTTCAGACTCGACCTCTCCGCCGCCACAATGAGAGCCCAAGCGGCCAACAGGAGCACCATTACCAGGGTCGAATCCAGTTCGTTGGTCCTGCTTACCGCGGCCAGTACCGGGGTCAGGGCCATAACCAGAGCCGCAATGAGACCGGTCGTTTTCCCGAAGGTCCTCTGGACCAGGTGGTAAAGCAAGGCTACCGATATTACCGCCGCCAGGGCCTGCGGCAGGATCAGGCTCCACCCGTGGAACCCGAACAGCCGTGCGCTGGCAGCCTCGATCCAAAGGGCGACGGGAGGTTTGTCAACACTCACATACCCTCCCGGATCAAAAGATACGAAGAAAAAGTTGTGCCAACTCATCAGCATGCTTTTTACCGCAGCGGCATAATAGGTGTTGGAATAGCCTTCCTTGCCAATCGAGAAAAAACTGAGAAATCCAGTTGCTGCAAGAATCAATAATAAGGCTGCTTTGTCCCGTGCCCTTCTAAGGAAGTTCATTTCTCTCTCCTCCCAGTCGCCCTTAGCGATAATGGCGTATTTGACTGTAGTAACAAGGAGTCTTTGGCCATGTGCGACTCATTACTCTCCTTAAGGATACTTCCTTTTACTGAAGTGTCCCTTAACTGGAACTGAACATTGATTGAGTAGCGGCTGAACATCAGCTGAACATTGCAGGGTAACCGGCTTATCCTGCGACGAGGGTAGAAATAATTAAAGCCCTCGGCTTGATGCCTTTGCTGGCACACCGAAGGCTTGGGGAGAATTCCAGGTTTTTGTTGGCGGCTGAGGAGGCGATTCGATGCGGACACGGCAGACGGACGGCTATGGGGCCTACTCACGGGCAGGGCCCCGAAGGCAGGCACAAAACATAGTCAGATTATCCGGGAAACAATACGTGAAATGTACATCCATGGCCTTCTTGACTTTCCACGCTAATTGCTCCTCCATGGGCCTCAATAATCGATTTAGTGATGGATAGTCCTAAACCTGCCCCACCATGTTTCCGTGCCCTGGAGGAATCCATACGGTAAAAACGGTCAAAGACGCGAGGGAGATAACAAGCGCTGATACCCGGACCGTTGTCTTGTATTGATAATTGTACGCTGTCGCATTTTTTAAATAACGAAACCTGAATATAGCCAGTGTCAGGGTCGGTGTACTGCACAGCGTTTTGAAACAAATTCAGTATCATCTGCTTCATTTTGTCCGTGTCGAATTTGCACCTAACATTTGGCTCGATCTGTAAACTGAGCTTTCTACTGCCGGCAAGAATGCGGAGCTGCGGCTCCATATCACGAATTACCGAGTCTAGTAGACCATCCGCAACATCAACAGGAACTTTACGGTCGAGTTTGGCCAGAAGAAGAAGGTCGTGCACTAATTTACTAAGGCGTTCTGATTCCTGATGCATGCTTGTTAACGCTTTGTGCAGTTGATCCGGTTGATTGACCGCACCGCGCAGCAGTACCTCCAAAAATCCGCGAATTGAGGTTAGGGGCGTACGAAGTTCATGAGATGCGTCTGCTATAAAGCGGCGCATCTGTTCCTGGGTTTGCCTTTCGGCTTCAAACGAGCCTTCCAGCCGCTCCAGCATTCCATTAAAGGATTCCGCCAAACGATCTATTTCCATCTGTCCCTGCCGGGTTGGGAAACGCCTGGCCAAATTCCCGGCATCAATTTGTTCCGCCGTTTCGATCATGTTGAACAGGGGAACTAGCGTCTTTTTAAGTGCCGGTAAAAAAGCCGCTAATCCAAACAGCATAGCTAGGAGGGAAAGCAACAAAAAGGTAAGCAGTTGACGAATAAGCAGTTCTTTGAGCGGACTGGTCAGGGTACTTATTTCAACGATGCCAAACGCTTCTCCGGGACCTGGAGCGACCGGCTGCAATACTATTAATTGTTCGGGTACCCCGCCGTCATCAACGACTTGGTAGTTCAGCCCCGGTCCTTTCTTCAGGGCATCCAAATACGCTTGCTGGTTCAATCGCGGCGGCTGCATGCCGTTGGGTCCATTCGATAATACCGAGTAATTGCCATTTGAATCAATAAATGCTACGCCAGCGCCAGGAATAAAAAAAAGCGGGGGGCGTGGATTGCTGTTATCAGAATATATGCCGATTTGCTGCCACGCACCGGGAGGCATGGACATGACCTGACTCTGCATGCTGTCGGCTTTATTTTTATAAATAACCTCCCGCATAAAAACATATTGAAATAGACCGATTAGCACAAGTAAAACGGCAAGGATTAATACTGATCGGAATAAAAGTTGAATTCTTAGTGAACCAGGTGCGAAGAGAGACCTGAATCGATTTATCGTGGTCTTGCTCATGGTAAATCAACCCGGTATCCTAAACCGCGCAAGGTGCGGATTAATTGATGGTTCTTGTCGTTCAACTTATCGCGCAAAGAACGAATATAGACCTCAACAATGTTTTCTTCTCCAGCGAAATCATAGCCCCATACTTTTTCTAAAATCGTTGCCTTGCTTAAAACCAACCCGTGATTGAGGACCAAGAACTTGAGGAGTTCATATTCTGTCGGCGATAGCTCCAGCACCGTACTGCCGAGCTTTATTTCTTTGCGGCGGTCATCGATACAAAAAGGCCCTATGAGCACTTCACCAAATAGGTTGGGAAATTGGTTTCTTATTCTGGCATAGATTCTGGCTAGCAACTCCTCAAAGCTAAACGGCTTTACCATGTAATCATCGGCCCCCAGCGTGAGGCCCTTCACCCGGTCATCCACCTCATCCTTGGCGGTAAGCATAATCACCGCCACATTGTCTGTCTTTTTAATCATTCTGCAGACTTCAAAGCCATCCATTCCCGGCATCATGACATCAAGTATAACGACTTGCGGCCGAAATTCTTTCATTAAGGTAATGGCGGTCACGCCGTCCTGAGCTGATTGTACTTCGAAGCCTTCATTCTGCAGGCCTATTTGCAAAAACTGGAGTACGTTCGTTTCGTCATCCACCAGTAATATTCTTGTTCCCTTAATTTGTTGCATGGTCAACCCCCTCAACTTGACAAAGCCATTTTGGTCATATTATCTAGGTCTCAACTGAAATCTTCCTGAAGTGAAACTGAATGTTTACTGAATATCGAAGTCTCCGTAGCCAGGGCAGCCGAAGGTAAGGATATCATAAGCCCCACCTTATTTCAACCGTTGGTCGTCCTTTTGACGCCGGGGGCATTACCAGGAGCCCGCGGACATGACAAAAAGACGGAGTTACCGGGCCGATGGCACCCCTTCGAACCGACCGGCCTGCAGTTGACAGCTTCGGCCGCGGCAGGGCACGGTTGGGAAGGCCAACAGGGAGGTGCTGCCACCCGCCACCTGTTCGATGTTGCCGCAACTTTCAGCGTTTATTAAGCCGATGTTCAATGAACATTCAGTTTCGGTTATAAATTGTAAAAACAATGAGCCGACATTGTTAAGAGAGGTGGCGAAATGAGGCCGGGTCAAAGGATCCGAAGGGGGTGCAAAATGGTTACTTAGTAGCAGAGTTGTAACGGTAATCTTCATATAACCGCAGGGAGGCACTATAATGTGTTGGACGGCGGCAGCGTAAGCGGCCCGCAATTCCAACCCGACGGCAGCCGGGACCATCCGCCGCGAGGAGCGGTCGCCTTCTGGAACCCGGGGGCCGCCACTTGACGGTGCCCAGCCGGCGCCACCAGGCCTGTAACAGGAATAGAGGAAGACGCCTTAGGGGAGGCACTGGTGGGTCGCCGCCAAAGGTACTTCAGGGTTTTCCCTTACTTTACAACTCAAAGGAGGAAGTAAAAATGACAATTGCCAGTGTCACCAGCGATCTGAATCTCTTCCAGGTCAGCGGATTGAGCGAGTCCGGCCGAAGAGGCGGAGGGGCAGCTCTCATGGGGGACGTCATGAAGGCGCTGAGCAAAATGGGCGTGGACACAAGTGATCAGTCGACCACCTCAGGCACCAGCGACAACTCGGCCCAAGCCATGCAGTCGTTCATGCAGCAATTGTTCCAGGCGTTGCAGCAGGGTAGCCAAAGCCAAACCGGTTCCTCCAGCCTGACTTCCGGCCTGCAGAACCTGATTGACAGTTTGAGCAGTGGTACGGGCACCTCTCAAAGCAGCAGCCAGAGCGGCCTGCAAACGGCCTTTCAGAACCTGGTCAGCTCTCTCGGGGTGACTTCAAGCAGCGGTTCCAGCGGTACGCAAAGCCCCACCCTGCAGGCGTTCCTGCAAAATCTACTGCAACAGGTCAGCAGCAATGGTGACGGAAACAGCGGAGTAACGGGAACTCCCCCTCCCCCGCCCAATGCAGGGGGAGGCCTCATGCAGAGCGTCACGGAGGCCCTGAACCAAACGGGCGTGGACACAAGTGATCAGTCGACCACCTCAGGCACCAGCGACAAGTCGGCCCAAGCCATGCAGTCGTTCATGCAGCAATTGTTCCAGGCGTTGCAGCAGCAGGGTAGCCAAAGCCAAACCGGTTCCTCCAGCCCGACTTCCGACCTGCAGAACCTGATTGACAGCTTGAGTAGCAGTACAAGCTCCACTCAAAACAGCAGCCTGCAAACTGCTTTCCAGAACCTGGTCAGCTCTCTCGGGGTGACCTCAAGCAGTGGTTCCGGCGGTACGCAAAGCCCCACCCTGCAGGCGTTCCTGCAAAACCTTCTGAAGGATGTTAGCGACTCGACGGTTTCTGCGACGGGTCAGATGGTTAACGCATACGCCTGACCGGGTCATCTCGAGATTCCAAAATATCTCCGGCTTGCGTCGCCGTGGAAGCGACACCAGAGGCTCCGTTCCATTGACCGTCCGAAAGGGCGGTTTTTTCTCACCCTGGCCAAGAAGGACAGATGGGTCTGTCAACGATCTGGTCCGGATTCCGGCCGTGAAGGGATTTCAGGAGATGTGCAGGCTGTTCCGCAATTAAAGGTGATCAAGGCCGGGATAAACCTAGCCACTTTATCCAAACAGTCAATGTCTCCTGCCGACAGCGGTTTTCAGCATATATTCAGCCGCAACTCAATCAACGCTCAGTTGAGGTTAAGGCACTATTCAGTTATCAGAGGTATTTTCTAAGAGTAACGGCCCAGACATACGAGGGGGCTTCCCATGACGACAATATAGCAAAAGAAATAAGTTTTCACGGGTTCTCAATGTTTCAGTTCCTCTTTTCTATAAGTTGTGCCGGAAAATTACGGGAGACAGGGAGGTGACCAAGAACAGGTTGTCGTTGCCGGTAACCTGTTCAAACATGGCCGAAAAATACTCGAACCTGTTCAGACGACTGGTCCAAAACGTCCGCCGCCGCAAGATAATATCCATGGTGGTGCTGGTTCTTGTTCTGGCCGGCTTTGCGGCCTGGCGCGCGGATGCGGCCAAATCCACAAGCGGCGGTTACCTGGCCGGAAAGGTAGCCTACGGCGATATCACCAGCGCAGTGAGCGTCAACGCCACGGTAGAACCTACCGAGGAGACCGTCCTAAGTTTCAAGAACTCGGGCTATGTAGAGAACGTGTATGTGACCAAGGGGCAATTCGTCAAAGCGGGTACGGTGCTGGCCAAGGAACAGTCCAGCGATTACCAGGCTCAGTTGGACGAGGCCGAGGCCGGCCTGGAGAGTGCCCAGGCCAACTACGGCGAACTGGTAGCCAAGCAGCCGGACCAGGTGAACCAGGCCAAGGCCCAGTTAGCCCAGGCCCAGAGCAACCTCGACCTGGCCAAGACTACCCTGGCCCAGGACGAAGCCCTTTATGCGGCCGGGGCCATCAGTCGGTCCACCTTAAGCAGCGCCCAAAACGCCTGTCAGAATGATTTGGCCCAGTATCAATCAGACGAGAGCAATCTGAACGAGGTGCAAAACACCGCCGGCCTCACCCAGGCCGCCGACTCGGTCAAGACCGCCAAGGCCCAGGTTACCCTGGCCCGGAACAACCTATCCGGCTCCGATATTGTCGCCACCATGGACGGTTACGTGGTGGACATAAGCGGCAACACCGGACAGTATACCGAGGGCGGCGCGTCGTCTTCCAGTTCGAGTTCGAGCACGACGTCCTCCTCACAGTTCACCATTACGCTTTCCTCCAACAAGTTGGAACTGCTGGCCGAAGTCAACGAAGCCGACATCGCCAAGGTGAGCACGGGGGACAAGGTGACTTTCACGGTGGACGCCTATGCCGACAAGACCTACACCGGTGCGATCACTTCCCTGGCTGCGGAAGCCACGGAAGTCCAGAGCGTGGAGTACTTTGAGTCGTACGTTTCCATCGACGACCAGACGGGGCTGAAAGCCGGCCTGCCGGCAACCGTCGACATAATCTCCTCCCAGAAGAGCCACGTGCTGCTGGTGCCGCGCAGCGCGGTCGATTACGGCACCACTTTCGCCAACGGTAAGAGCGGAAGTTTCGTGGTGGTCGTATCCAATGGGAAGCAGCAGTTGACGCCGGTCCGGACCGGGCTCAAGACCGACTCCGAAGTGGAAATCGAAAGCGGTTTGACAGCCGGACAGGAAGTCGTGCTCAGCAGCCAGGGACTCACTAGCAGTGGAACAAGCAGCAGTTCAACCAAAAATAGCGGCAGTCAGACGCAGGGGCCCGGGATACCCGGGGCAGGCCCTATGCCGGGGGGTAATTAACCATGTCATATCCTCTGATCTATTGTGATCAACTGACCAAGTCCTATCCGCTGAACGGGGTGGAGGTCAAAGCCTTGAACGGGGTGGACCTGTCTGTGGCGGAGGGGGAAATGGTGGCCATCATGGGGGCCTCCGGCTCCGGAAAGTCCACCCTCATGAACATCATCGGCTGCATGGCTCGCTCCACCAGCGGCCGGTACCTCTTCGCAGGGGAGGACGTGAGCCGGCTATCCAGCGATGAACTGGCCGGCCTGCGTAACCGCAGGATAGGGTTCGTCTTTCAGAAGTATAACCTGCTGCCGCGCATGAGCATTTGGGAAAACGTGATGCTGCCGCTCATTTACGGCGGCGAAGGCGGACTCCCGGCCAGGGAAAAAGTGCAGGGCGCCCTGGAACAGGTAGGTATAGGTTCCCTGGCCAACAACCAGCCCAACCAGATGTCGGGCGGACAACAGCAGCGGGCTGCCATCGCCCGGGCCCTGATCAACGATCCCCAGTTGATCGTGGCCGACGAGCCCGACCCACCCTTTGGGTGGGTGCCCGCGCCCTGGACACGGTCAGCAGCGGGGAAGTGATGTCCATTTTACAGACGCTCCACCGGGTAAAGGGTGTAACGTTGGTAATCGTCACCCACGAACCGGACATAGCGGCTTATTGTGAGCGCGAGGTGATCATGCGCGACGGCCGTATTGTTAACGACCGGAACCGTAGAAACGCCGAACAAAGGAGGGTGGTCTAATGGCTGTAAAAACGAATATTTTGGCCCAATTTTCCCTGCAGGCCCTCCGGGCCAATAAACTGCGCTCCTTTTTGACCATGTTGGGCATCATAATCGGCGTTTCCTCGGTCATCCTGATGATCGCCATCGGTCAGGGCACCCAGGCCCAGGTTATGGCGCGGGTGAACAGCCTGGGCTCCAATGTGGTCATAGTCTCCCCCGGCGCGGTCGGCCAGTTCGGCCGGGGCTCCGGGGGAGCCGCCCAGACGCTCACAGACGCCGATTCCCAAGCCATAGCCCAGCTTCCCTCTGTGGCCAACGTGGCTCCCAGCGTCGGGAAATCGGCGATGGTCACCCAGGGCAGCGAGAGCTGGACCACCACCGTCACCGGTACCAGCCCCGCTATCCAGAACATCTCTTCCCTGAGCCTGGCGGAAGGAAGGTTTTTCTCCGATGATGACAACACCTCCGCCAACGCGGTGGCGGTCCTGGGCAACACGACGTACGAGGACCTGTATGCTACCGGGGCCAACCCGGTGGGCACCAAGATCTCGGTCGGGGGCGTGCCGTTCACGGTGATCGGCCTGCTGAAGTCTTCCGGCGCCTCGGCCGGCGGTCAGGACCAGGACGACGTCATTTACGTGCCGTTGAAAACGGCCCAGATCCGCCTGGTCGGATCCACCTACGTCTCCCGGATTGAGCTGCAGGCCACCAAAAGCGACCAGGTCAGCACCCTGGTGGACGAGGTGACCACCCTGCTGCACCGCCGGCACAACCTGGCCAACGGTGCGACCAACGATTTCACCGTCACGAACCTTTCCCAGATCCTGAGCACGACCCAGTCCGTTTCGCGGATGCTCACCCTCTTTCTGGCCGGCGTGGCCGGCATTTCCCTCCTGGTGGGCGGCATCGGCATCATGAACATCATGCTGGTGGCCGTAACCGAGCGGACCAGGGAGATCGGCATCAGGATGTCGCTGGGTGCCACCCGCGGGGACGTACTCAGCCAGTTCCTGATGGAGGCGCTCCTTTTGTCCCTGGCCGGTTCCTTCGTGGGCGTGGCACTGGGAACTATCGGCGCCGTCCTTTTCTCCACCCTGGCGAAGATGACTGCCCAGGTGTCCCTCTTATCGATCCTGGCTTCCGTAGCTTTTGCCGCCCTTACCGGTATTTTCTTCGGCTACTATCCGGCCAGGCGGGCCGCCGCCCTCAATCCGGCCGAGGCCCTCAGCTACGAGTAGAATGTATCCGGCTCACTATTGCAGCCAGGGACCGGCTGGGATCGTAAGGTGGGTATAAGTTGTAGAAGTGGATGGGTTGACCTTTAGTGTTTTTGTATTGACTTCCCGCTCAAATGTTATCCACGACAGCTCTTACGGAGCGAGGAAGTCCAAAAGGGGGTATTAAAGAAGATATGGTTCCCTAGCAGCAGTATTCCAACGGGAAATGGCAAGTTTGCTCCGCGGTGCAATACCTGGGGAGAGATGGCAGTCCTCATGTATAAAGGACTCCGTTTTGCCATGGTGGCAGCGTTTGTGTACGAACACATCGCTTCCTTGAACCAGGAAAAAATGTTTGACGAAGTTGACCAAAACATAGGGAGGTACTAAACGTGTCGAAAATCTGGTTAGCGGCCCTTGCGGTAATGTCATTAGTATTTCTGGCCGGCTGCTCAAGTGGCCAGGCTAGCTCAACTGCTTCTTCTTCGCCTTCGGGCAGCCAGACCCAACAGGGGCAATCCGCCGGAAGCGGCACCACTGCTTCGGGCGGACAAACCAACGCACCTCAGGCGGACTCAAGCACTTCTTCATCCTCGACCGGCCGGACTCAACAGGGCCAATCTGCCGTAGGTAAAGCCGTGCAAGGGCAGCCGAAGAACATATCACCACAAAACATGAGGTTAGGCAAGGTCGTTTCCCTTACGGGTGGCACGGTCACCGTAGCCGTGGAGCGCGGTGGCGCTGATACGGGAACCGATGCGCCGTACAAGCTGACCAGTGCCACCCAAGTTCTGAAGGATCACTCCCAGGTTTCAACCAGCGGCCAGATACCTGATCTGGGATCGTTAGGCCTGAAGTCCGGCTATTACGTGAACCTGATGGTCAATAACGGTAACGTTACAAGTCTCCAATTTAATTCTAACGGCAGCCAGGATCAGGGACCTCCACCCAACACATACGGTAGCCAGCACCAAGGGCCCCCACCGAACGGGACTCCGCAAGGCCAATAGTAGGAAGGACTTTCTTTTCAAGTTGTAGATGGAGCGTGAGGGGGCTGTAAGTCCCCTCGCCCGCTGGGCAAGCAAATCGGTAAGGGGCACGGCTTCCCTGTGACCGGGAGGGCTCCTCTCGGGGGATCAGGGAGGGGACTGGGAGGTTTCCTTCGTCATGCGGGTGGGGAGGACGGGCGGTGTGAGCTCACCAACGACCGGCGGATACCATACCCTGATAATGACCGGAGCCGGTTAGACGGCTATAATTTGCCAGCGGAATAGGGATTCAATCATGAATGACAATCTCCAAAAAAGTGATCATATTGTGGTTCCGGTTATGGAGAACCGATCTTTCGATAACATGCTCGGATGGCTATACGATCCGCAAAACAACGCCCTTTTTGACAAGGTCCCCCGCAACCAGCCGTTCGACGGAGTATCGGGAAAGAACTTGTCCAACCCCATACCGGAAAAAGTCCCCGGTTCGGAACATAAGACAATACCGGTGGGGAAGGCCGTTGCCCTCAACACACCTCCCTTTAATCCCGGCGAAACATATTCCCATATCAATACCCAACTGTTCGGGACCATCATACCTCCGGAGAATAAGCCGCCTTTCCGGTCGCCATACAACCTGCCGCCCGAACTGCCTGAAACATACCCCATGAACGGGTTTGTGCTGGATTTCGCGGAGAATCTCCGGTACAATAAGCAGCCTGTCCGGTACGAGAACTACAAAACCATTATGGATTGTTTCACTCCGGACAGGGTCCCGGTAATAAGCCGGTTGGCCCACAGCTATGCCGTATGCGACCGGTGGTTTTGTTCGGTGCCCACCCAAACCTTTCCCAACCGCTCCTTCTTCCATGCCGCGACCTCCAGCGGCTTTCTTAGCAACTAACCTTATCACAAATGGTTATTTAACTGGGCGGACACCATTTTTAACCGCATCGAGCAGAAGAACGACCCGCATATCACCTGGAAGGTTTATTTCGATGAAATCACGTCCGTGACCATGTTGATCCACATGCCGAGATTGTTTAAGTACCGCAATTCGAACTTCTTTTCCATGGATACCTTTTACCGGGATGCCCGGGAGGGGACCCTGCCCGGTTATGCCTTCATCGAGCCACGCCTGCTCACAAAAACCAACGATGAGCACCCGCCCGGCAGCGTCCATAAGGGGGAAATCCTCATCAGCAAAGTCTATCAGGCCCTGCGCCACGGCAGGAACTGGCATAAGACCCTGTTCATCCTGACTTATGACGAGGCCGGCGGCTGCTACGACCATGTGCAGCCCCCTCCGGCAGTGTGCCCGGAAGCCGGGCGCCCCGCCGGAGAGCAAAACTTCCGGTTTGACCGAATGGGTGTACGGGTTCCGGCCGTGCTCATATCTTCCTACATTAAGGCCGGTACGGTTTTCCGGGCCAGAGACAGTAAAAGTGGCCGGGAGATCCCTCTCGACCACACGGCCGTTATCAAAACCATCACCAATCGTTTCGGGTTGGCAAGCCTGACGAGGCGCGACGAGGCCTCGGCCGATGTGGCCCAGGGGCTGACCCTGGCTAAGCCCCGCCGACTATCCCCTGGTAGAACCCCTGCCTTAGCGTTTCCGCGGGGAACTACACCTGCCCACCGTGCTGCTTGATGATTCCCACGGCCTGATCAACCTGACCTTCCCCGGTGACAACGGTCAGGAGAAAGGCCTTCCCACCCGCCATCCCATAGCCCGCATCACCGTACCCGCTCACCGACGGGTCGGCGGCCAGGAGTACCCTGGTATCGGCGTCCATTTCCTCTTGGTCCCCGGAAAACAGGGTCGGACCGGTAATGGTGGTTGCCCGGTTGAGGGGGTTGCTGTAGTGGGCGTCGTTGGTGACGCCGTAGCGGGAAACCCGGTCCACCTGGGTCTCATCGAAGCCGGCGGCTTTTAGTGCCTGTTGGGCTTTTTCGGCCAGTGTGCTGGAGGCGAAATAAGAGAGAATGGAACGTTGACCGGGGGGAAGTTGCATCGGTGGAACACCTCGCCCTTTTTCTGTTATTATCCCTCTACTACCAGCCGATGATCCGCCGGAGCGCCCGTTCCACGGACCGTCCACGAGGCTGGCGGGTCGGTTGTGGTGAGTTGGAAAACGTCCTTCAGGGAAAGAGGTTTTTTTACCCTGGTGTCGAAAAAACAGCTAAAAGCGGAAGCAAAGTCCAGCCTGTCTCCGGGCGCCTGCCCGCGGTTGTACGGTCACGCAGGTGGTTTTGTTTCACCGTGCCATATGGAAAATCAGTAATAAAGGTGGTAATCGGTTTTGGAAGAAAACCAGGATAGCAGTACCCTCATTACGGGTTTATCCCAGTTTGAAGAAATGGTTGCTCCCCGGTTGCTGGACCTGGCCAAAGCATTGACCCGGCTGGGCCGCCTCAAAACCCTCGGCCGGCAGGCCGAGTTGCTTCATCCGGGCGACATCGAAAAACAACTGCAGGAGGCCATGACCCTTTGCGAGCAGGCCGGGGAAGAGGCGCGGACAGCCAGGGAATTGTTCGGTCGCTACCGCCTGGCCCCGGACGAGGCAGGGCAGGAGGAGTGGCAAAGGGCCTTTGTGAAACAGTGCCGCGAGCTGAAGCTGGCCGTGGAAGGGGAGTTTCCGTCCTACCGGGTGTTTCCCATAGACATAAAGGTTGACCTGTCCCACGACCTGGTGATGATCAACAAGCGGACCGTCCGCACGCTTCATCCGCTGGCAGTGGCCCGGAGAATCGTGCAGGATATCGACCGTTTGAACCGGGAACGATTCAGTCCCAACCAATTCATGCAAGCCCTGGTGCGCGCCTACGACCTTCTGGTGTATGAAATGCTCGCGGCCGGACGCAAGAAGGAGGAAACCAAGCATCAGCCTTTGAAGCGCATCTACGATATTCTGGCGGTACGCACCGGCGCGGCCGGTTACTCGTTGAGCCAGTTTGCTTTCGACCTCTTCCGGTTGCGCAAGGAGGCTGAAATGGTCTGCAGCGGGCGACGACTGGTCTTTTCCACCACCCGCCAGGCCGGGTATAAAGGTATCGAAATACCGTTGGCTACGGGCCAGCCGGAAACGCTGGCTTCCCTGGAGATAGCCCCGGTAGGGAGCGATTACAATGGACAACCCTGAGCTTCTCGCCGTCTTTCGCAAAGTTCCGGCGGCCGAAATGTTAAACGAACGGCAGATCCTGGAGGCTTTTGTTGACCCGGGCTCCATGGAGGAATTCTTGCGGCGTTGGTATCTGAACGAGTTCATTGACCGTGGTGCGGGTAAGGTGAAGTTCGTGCGCGGCCGGGCGGGGGCGGGCAAAACCCACTTCCTCCGTCATCTGGGGCTGCAAGCGGGCACCGAGGGCTATCTCGCCGTACATATCGACGCCCTCTTAATGCGCCTGGGGGCCATCGACGAACTATACCTGGCGGTGGCGGCCCGGGTGCCCTGGGAAGACATGATCGACCGCTGTGCCCTGAATATTATCCGGGAGCGGCTGGGCTACGAGGACTTCCAGTTGCCGGTGCCGGAATTCTGGGGCTGGGTGGAGAAAAATCACAGCCACAGCTTTTCCCGTCTGAAAGTATATATCCGGGAGGAAACCGACAAATGGATCGCTGGCCTCGACCTCGATGCCGCCTGGGCCGCAGCAGTGCGCGGCTGGGTGCAGCGGCGGCTGCAGGGGGAGACGGAGGTTGATCCCGTCTGGCAGGGCTGGCTCAGGGGGGAGAAGCAGGGCGCCATGGCCAGACGTTCGATGGGAGTCACCGCCAACATCGACCGGCGCAGTGCGCGCGCCATGCTGCTGTCACTGGCCGTGCTGGTCGCCAACGCCGGCTACCGGGGTCTGGTGCTGCTGATCGATAACCTCGACGTAATGGCCCGGACGGCGCGGGTGGACGGCGTGCCTTACTATACCCGGAATTGGCGGGATCAAGGCTATGAAATGTTCCGGGAACTCATAGACCAGAGCCACCAGGCAGCCTTCCTGCTCATCGTGGTGGCCGGGGCACCGGAGTTGTTCGAAAATCAGAAAACCGGCTTTCCTTCCTACCCGGCCCTGTGGTCCCGGGTCTGGTCCGAGGTGGTTCCCGAGCAAGTGGATCGTTTTGCCGACCTTATCGATCTGGACCGTTTGTGGCAACTGGACCCGGCCGACCGTTCGCGCCTGGCGGAGGCCTGGCGGGTTTGCCGGCGGAGCCCGGGAGTGGAACACCCTCCGGCCGGACCTTCGCCCGAAACCTGGGGACTGGAGTGGTCCGTGGTACGCCGGACGGTAGCCAGAGTGGTTGCGGACAGCGAAGGAGGGGATCCCGATGGCCGGTGACGCCCGGGTAATTATCGAGGGTCTGCGGTCGGGCGTTCCTTATCTGGATTCGGCCGGAGAGGTTGTCTTCGGCCGCGAGGGCAGTATCAGTAACATGCAGCGGCTGATGGAGGCGGTGGAGCAGGGGCGCCCCCCCCGTCTGCCGGCCTACTTCTTCCGGGCCAATTACGGCCAGGGCAAGACCCACCTCCTGTATTCCCTCAGGGGCATGGCCCGGGAACGCAACTGGGTGGTCAGCCTTTTAACCCTCAGCAAGGAAACCCCCCTGGACAGGCTGGATTACGTCTACCCCAAGCTGGTGTCCGAAACCTACATACCCGGCAGCCGGCAGCCGGGTTGCGAGAAGATTGTGTCCCAGGCCCTCGGTGCGTCTTTCGTCCTTTCCGAGGCTCTGGAAATGGAACTGTCGCCCCGGGTCATGGCCGTTTTGGACAACCTTACCGGCCAGAACGTTAAGGTGGAAGATTACTCGGGACTCCTGGCCGATGTCAGTGGCTCCTTTCTGCGGCTGAGTGAATTAAAGAACATCCACCGGCAAAATTTCGGCAAAGCGTTGAAGCTTGGCCGCAGTTCCTTGCGTGAAGAGGTCATCCACTACTTCAAGCTTATGGACTGGCTCATCCGGCGCGCCGGCTACCAGGGCTGGCTGATCCTTTTCGACGAGGTGGAACTGGTCGGCAAACTGGGGAGAGGGGGGCGCAGCCGGGCCTATGCCAACATCGGCCGGTTTCTCTCCGGCTTTCTTCCCCGCACGATCACTGTTTGGGCGGTCGCTTCCAATTTTGAGTCCGATGTTGTGGTGCCTCGCAATGACCGGGAGGATTGCCCGGCCTGGCTGGCCCGCCGACCCAAGGAAGAAGCCGGTGTACAGTGGTGCGGGGCGGCCGTCGACAGCCTTCTGGAAGCGGTTTTACTCGATCCATTGCCGCCGCAGAAGATGCAGTCGCTGATTGGGCAAGTATTGGCCTTGCATCAAAATGCCTATGACTGGCAGTGCCCGTTTGGCGCTCCCGATCTTTACGAGCGGGTCATGGCGCTGATCCGCACCTGGCTTACCCGGGACGCCCCGCTGCGGACCTGGGTCCGGGTCACTATCACCGTCCTGGATATCTGGTTTCAATACGGGGAAGAGCCGACGGTCAAACAGATTGAAGACCTGCTTGACGCGGATCTGGCGGAAGATGGGCCGGATTCCGGGGAGGCGGCGGCCGGGATCGAGGCGGACGAGGCCGGCCAGGTGGCCATACTGCGCCAGCCCCTCTTTTAGATGGCCGGCCGTATGTTTCCCGAACGGGTGGAAGGCTTGCGGTCCAAAGCCCGGGCCGTTTTCGGAGCGGCCTTTGCGGAGAACACGGAATTCGCCGGCCGGTGGTCCGGCGGTCTCCTGCCCCGTTTTCTCGTCGACTTCCTGACCGGTCAGTATGGTCCGGCTGCGGAGGAGCTTGTCCTCAAGCATTACCCCACCGTGCGGACCCGCCAGATCATGCGGAACCAGCTTCTCCAGGACGGTGAACTGGTGCTGCTCGACTACGTCGAAGTCACGGTCGACCTGGACCGGGGTGAACCGGTGGCCCGCCTGGCGGCCCTCGAGGTTAACCAGGCCGGCATCATGCCCGGGCTTTTGGACACCTATCCTGATCTTTTGCAGGGCGGACTCTGGGGAAAGGTGAATGTGTACTACGACGCCGGGGTTGCCCGCCGCCGGGGTGAAGGTCTTTCTCCCGTCGTGATCGGGGGCTTTCAGCCTCTGCAGGCTACCGTCGACTTGTCCCATTTTATCGCCGCGCGCCAGGAGTTTTCCACGACCGAATGGATAGAGCTGTTGCTCCGCTCGGCCGGCTACCACCCCCAGGCCGTCTTCGGCCCCGGGGAGGGGGATCGTCTGCGCTGGCTCTACCTGGCCCGCCTGTTGCCCCTGGTGGAAAGAAACCTGAACCTCCTGGAACTGGGCCCCAAGAACACCGGAAAGACTTTCCTCCTGCGTAACCTGTCGCCCCGGGCTTTTTCCCTGGCCGGCGGCCGGGCCACACCGGCCAATCTCTTCGTCAACCTGGTTACCGGGGCGGTGGGACTGGTGTCCAGCCGCCAGGTGGTGATCTTCGACGAAATAGCGTACACCTCCTTTACTGACGACCTGGGCACGGTATCCCTATTGAAGGACTTCATGGAGAGCGGGCAGTTCAGCCGCGGCCGCACTGCCCATAGCGCCGAAACATCCCTGGTCTTCATGGGCAACCTGCAGGTGGAGGGACGCCAGCCGGCGGGCAGTTACGCCCACCTCTTCGAGCCACTACCCAGGGAATTGCAGGATACGGCCCTCCTGGATCGCCTGCACGCCTTCATTCCCGGCTGGGAATTCCCCAAACTCACCCCGGCAGCCATCAATCCCGGCTTCGGCCTTTCCACCGACTATTTCGGCGAGATTCTCCTGGCTCTGCGGGACCTGGCCTACGGCTCCCACTGGCAGGCGATCAGGGAACGTTATCCCTTGCGGGACCGGATGACCAGGCGGGATCAGACGGCGGTGGAGAGGGTGGGGCGGGGCCTGTGCAAGCTGGTCTTTCCCGACGGCCGGATCACGGAGCCGGAGGCCCGGCAGATCCTTGCGGTTGCCGGCGAGTTGCGCCAACGGGTGGAAAACCAGTTGGAGATCATGGAGCCCGGCGAGTTTTACCCCCATGAGGTGGGATACACCCTGCCCAAAGGCAAAACGCACCTGGCGCTGCCGGGCGACTTTGCCGCCCGGCAGGCCGTCAACGCCTTGGACCGGCGGCTGAACCTGGCTCCGGCCAGCGGGGAGGTCACGGCCCTGACCGTCCTTTCGGCCAAAGGCCGCCACACGGGCGGGGAAGTACAGATTATCCAGGCCGTAGCTATCGACGGCGGCACCGGACAGATCAAGCTCACCGGCCAGCACGGCCCGGAACTGGAGCATTCCCTGCAAACGGCTTACCACTATTTGCAAAAACAGGCCCCTGAACTGGGCATAGGTCTGGATTACATAAAAAACAAAAATATCGCCGTGCACCTGATGGCGAAAAGTAGTTGCCGGGAAGGTCCGCCGGCAGGGCTGGCCTTTGTGCTGGCCATCGTCTCGGCCCTGCTCGACCGTCCCGTCCGGGCAGCATGTGCTGCTGCGGGCGGAGTATCCCTGCACGGCGATATCAGTCCGGTGGACGGACTGCCCCAAATGATTATGGCCGCCCACCGCCACGGGCGGCGATTGCTCCTGATACCGCGGGAAAACGTGCGGGACTTGGCCGCCGGGGCCGTACCGGAGCGGATTCTGGCCGAACTGCGTATTGAAGGCGTGGGAACGGTACGGGAGGCCCTGGCCAAGGCCTTTGCTTCTCCGGGAGACGGGGGAAGATAAAGGCGGTGAGGAAACATGCGCAAGGTATTGCAGGTGATCACCCTGTCCGAGTGGGGCGGGGCGCAAAAAGTGGTCTATGATCTGGCGACCGGCCTTTCCCGGGAACAGTTCCAAACCGACGTGGCCTGCGCGCCCGGCGGTCCCCTGGTGGAAAAACTCCGCTCGCAGGGGATCATGGTGCATGAATTGGCTTCCCTGCGGCGCAACCTGTCCCCGGTCCATGATATGGAGGCCCTGTTCAGCCTTTGGCGGCTCATGCGCCGGGGTGGCTACGATATGGTGCACTGTCACAGCTCCAAGGCCGGCCTTTTGGGCCGGGTCGCCGCCCGGGCGGCCGGGGTGCCGCGCGTTTTCTTCACTGTCCACGGGTGGGGCTTTGCCAACCGCAAGGAATACGGGGCTCTGGAGAGTTTCATGATCTGGGCCGAGAAATTGGCGGCCCCTCTCACTTCGGCACTGGTCTGCGTATCCCGGGCTACCCGGGAGGAAGGCTTGCGGCGCGGGATAGCCGGTCCGGCGAAGTATGTGGTCATTTACAACGGCCTGGATCCGGTCAGCCCTTCTCCCTCCGGGGAAGCCCTGCGGCGGGAGAGCGGGGCCGGATCGGGAGACCTGTTGGTGGTGACGGCCGGACGGCTGGCCCCGCAAAAGCAACCCCTGGTCTTTTTGCAGGCGGCCCAAAGGATTGAGTCCGTACGTCCCGAAACCAGGTTCGTGATGATCGGCGACGGGCCGCTACTGCAGGAGTGCCTGGCCCTTATCCAAAAGGAGGGGCTGGCGGGGAAAGCCTTGATGGCGGGCTTCCGGACGGACGTCCCGGAGCTTTTGAGCGGGGCCGACCTCTTCGTCCTTTTGTCGGCCTTTGAAGGGCTGCCGCTGACGGTTATTGAAGCCATGCAGGCGGGGCTGCCAGTGGTGGCGTATGAAGTGGGCGGCCTGGCGGAAATGGTCGAGGATGGGGAAAACGGCTTTTTAGTCGCGCCGGGCGACCTGTCCGGGGCGGTGGAGAAGATCCTGGCGTTGATGGGTGACTCTAGGCGGCGGAACGAGATGGGCGCCAGCGGCAGGGAAATAGCCTTGGCCCGTTTTAGCCGGGAAGCGATGGTACAGGCGTACGAACAGTTGTATGAGAAGTAAGAATGGGCAAGGGAAGATGAGGTGGCGTTACCAAGTCTTTTGGCGCCTTTTGCGGCCCGGGTAAGGGAAAGAAAGAAAGTGCCAGGCAAAATTTGCCGGATGGTCGGGCCCGGCCTGTCGTTTCCAGAAGGATTTTAAGCGTTGCCGTAGAAGACAGACTGGGTTAAAGATACCGTCGCGCCCTGTGTGGTGGGGCGGTTGACGATGACCGGCCGGTGCCGGAAATAGCTGAGTGAGGAGAAACGAGATGGCTAAAATTTCACCAAGGGGTAGCGTGCCGGGAACCACCGCGAGCGGTGGAAAGATCGGCACGCCTACCCGGAAGAATAGCTCCAGGGTCCTGTCGTCCCCAACCAGTCCGTCCCGGGTCCAACCGGTGACCAGGGAAGAATCGATAACTCACCGTCTGGCCTTCTGGGGAGTCCTGGGTATTTTGTTTTTCCCGGCCTTTTTCAGTGGCATGTTTTTTCCACCGGCCCAGGAGAAGGGCCTCATGGTCGCCGCCGTTATTTTCTGGCTGACCTGGCTGTGGAAGTATTTTAGCCGGGATACCGCATTCCTGGCGCAGCCCCTGGACTATTTGGCCCTGGCCCTGCCGGTGGCGGCCATTGCCGCCGGCATCTGGGCGGCCAACTATTCCCTGGCCCTCAACGAAGTGGTCAAGTACATCCTGTACTTCCTGGTCTTCTGGGTGGTGGCCCGGTTGATCACCAACGAGCACGAAATATACAAGATCCTGCACGCCGTCTACCTGAGCGCCGTGGGAGTGGCCCTGGCCGGTCTCGGCTCGGCAACCGGGTTGTTACCATTACTACAGGACGGCTTTGTGAGCAACCGTATCTATTCCACCTTTCAGTACCCGAACGCCACGGCCAGTTACCTGGCCGCCGCATTCATCCTCGGCCTCTACCTGTGGCACCGGGCCAAACAGTATCAGATGCCCAGGGAGATACCGGCCCTCGGCAGGTTAAACGGCTACTACCCGTACCAGTTCCTGTACGCTGTGGCTAACTTCATCCTCCTGGCCGCCCTGGTGGGAACCGGGTCCTATGGCGGCATCCTGGTGTTCGTCATAGCCCTTGTCCTCTACTTCCTGCTCTTGCCGGGGGGCAACCGGACCGCCTTTGCCTACCACTTCGTGACCGTGCTGATCGCGGCCGCGCCAGCCATCCTGCTCTTCCTGCACGAGGTGGCGGCCAAGAAGATGGGTCTGGCCTGGCTGGTCATCCTGGCCGGGGCCATCCTGGCCCTGCTTTTCCAGATGGGCTATGCGCTCCTGGAGCGGCGTCGTACTTTGTCCCCCTCCCGGGAGCCCAAGCCCGGCCTGAGCCTGCCCCAGAAGAGGATCCTGGCGGCGGCCGGGATCGTGGTGGTGTTGGCGGTTGTGGCGGTGGCGGTGGCGCAAACGTTGCTGCTGATCAAGCATCCCGACCTCCTCGCCAAACAGCCTTACGTGACGCTGCGCGCGCGGGACGTGATAGAGAGGCTGTACTTCTACCTGGATGCCCTCATCATGTTCGTCCACCGGCCTATCCTGGGCTGGGGCGGCGGTGGCTGGCAGGCGGCCTACCGCTCCTTCCAGAGCTACTTTTATGACTCCAACCAGGGACACAGTTATTACCTGCAGGTACTGGTGGAGATGGGCGCCGTCGGCATCCTGCTTGTCATAGGATTGTGGTACAGTTTCCTGCGCCTGACCCACCGTCTTTTCCGCGCGGCGAAGGAAAACCCGGCCCGGCAACTCCTGATCCTGACCGTGACCATGGTGGCTGTCGAGATCGGCACCCACGCCCTCGTCGACTTCGACCTGGCTCTTTCCGCCCTCTTCCTGGTGGTATGGGCGATGTTCGGTATTGCCTGGGCCCTGGACAAAATGGGGAGCGAGACCACGCTGAAAAAGGAACGCAAGCGGAGCTATGTGCCTTACAATCATACGGCCCTTATCAGCAGCACGGCCTTCTGTGCTGTGGCCGTCCTGCTGGGCTTGACGCTGACGGCATCCAACGGCTACGCCCAGGATGCTGCGACGCAGTACGGCAACAGCCAGAACAGCCAGAACCAGAGTTACCAGGTTCTGGCCGACCTGCAAAAGGCCATCGAATTCAATCCTCTCAACCCGCAGGTGAACGGGTTGCCCGGAGGAACCGTGGATGGGACCCTGGCCACCCTGGACCTGTCCCAGGGTAAGACCACCGACGGCGTGGCCCTGGCCCAAAAGGCGGTCGCCCTGGACCCGTACGACGCGCAAAGTTACGCTACGCTGGCGAACGTCGAAAGCAATTCCAACCAGGCGGCCGCGGCGGTGCAAGCGGCGGAAAAGGCCCTTTCCCTGGCGCCCTTCCAACAGGAGTGGTATGATACCCTGGCCCAGATGGATGTCATGGCCGGCATCCAGGCCATCAGCGGAGCCAAAAAGGATTCCCAACAGGCCCGTGGCTACTTCGAGGGCAGCCTCAAGGTGCCGGAGCAATTGGCGGCCCGGATGAATAGCCTGAACCCGGTGGAACAAAAACTGTGGAAGGATGGTCCCCCGCTGCAGTCCACGGGCATGATCAATCTGGCAACCGGCATAAGTAATTACTTCCTGGGTAACTATGCTCCGGCAACCCAGGAACTGGCGGCGGCTCAGGGTGACAGTTCCCTGAAGGATGAGGCCCTGCTGTGGCAGAGCGTGCTCGCCCAGAAAACGGGTCAGACGCAGCAGTCAGGTGCCCTCCTGGCCCAGGTTAAGAAGGATAATTCCAGTCTGGCCGCCGATTACGACACTCTTAAGGCAATGTCTCTCGAGGGGAACAGTCAGCCGGCCGCGAAACCGGCCAAATAACCGGCCCGGCAACGGACTCCGGAGGGTAACGCAGGATACGGTAACGCAGAGGTACCCGCAGGCTTGAGAGCCGGGGTGCCTCTTGCATTTTCTGACCTACGGGCCGTTTGGAAGCCGGGCAGGATTCCATCCGGCAGAGGCTTGACAGGCCGGCATGGCAAGATTATAATGATTATAAAATAAAAAGGATTATAATATAATGGTGGTAGATAAACTCAAGAAACTGGGGCTGAAATTAACCCCTCAGCGACTGGCTATTGTAAGCTTGCTCCAAGGCAATACAAGACATCCGTCAGCGGAGGAAATATACAATGAATTGAAACCCCAGTACCCGTCATTATCTCTGGCGACCGTATACAATACCGTTGAAGTATTGGTTAGATCAGGGGAATTGCGAGAGATTATGATAGCGGCAGATAGAAGGCATTTTGATCCAAATGTTACGCCCCATGGCCATTTCTTGTGTCGCAGTTGCAAATCTCTTCAGGATTTAGATGCCAGACCCCTAGAAATAGAAACTCTATTTGATCTAAAGGGCTATCTGGCGGAAGACTATGCGCTTTATATTTATGGTATTTGTCAAAAATGTCTGGAAGGAGAATAGATTCAAATCATCAAAAAGGAGATTGTATCACGTCAACTATCTCCGACTGAAGTCGGAGGCTTGCGGTGAAGAACCGTAAGAGTAGGTGCTGCCCCTGAGCAATCCTGCAGTGTTGACACGCTTCCTGAGAAGCCGGGAAAAGCAGTTTGGTCCACAAGAGCGGTGCTGGTCCTAGCCGGTTCGCGACCAAGACTCGCCCGTCAGCCTCCGGGCTGGCGTCCAATT
>Ga0307376_10000958_pt1 | contig 33309 bp, 47 predicted proteins | sample TR2MG_FD_202536 | JGI IMG/M metagenome (GOLD analysis project Ga0307376, IMG submission 202536) | Soil microbial communities from Risofladan, Vaasa, Finland - TR-2 | ecosystem: Environmental > Terrestrial > Soil > Coastal area > Acid sulfate soil | place: Finland: Risofladan, Vaasa | collected...
TTATACGGGTTGTATCTACGACAAACTGATTATCTTTTGCGCTCGTTTCAAGGTAATCAACCCACGCAATTCCATCGTCTGAAACCTCCATATTAACAGGAACACCGCCGCCGCCATTGTTTGTAATCGCAGTTAGCGCAACCCCAGTCAAACTAGACGTTTCCGCAAAATCACCAATACCATAATTCAGGGCGGTAACCATGCTTGATTTTATTGCAGCCTGATCGAAAACCGCGCTTGTAGACGTTTTTTGAATATCGAAACGAATATATAAATCTTCGGCTGTGGGGCGGTCAAACTTCGCAGTAAACACCGACCCAGTGTCAGTGTCTATATTTACAGATACAGCGCCCTTCATTCCAGAGCCAGCCGTTTTACGTGAAAATATAACCTGTGCAATATCAGTATTCGCACCAGCTTCAACAATACACCATATGCTGTGTGCGGGTATTCCATCCGCATCCGTTGCGTTTGTGATGTTTTCATATACCTTAACACCAGTAACACCGTCAATATTTAACAGAGCGGCTTCAATCCCGTTCAGGTATCCTGTAGATGCAATCGCAACGCTTCGTTGCCTACGAATACGCAATTCACTGTCAGTTTCTTCATTTTGGCCAGTTTCAAGAACACCACTTGAGTTTGTCACAGAAACAACACCCAAAACAATTGTAACGAAGTTTTCAATAGTCCCCACCGTGGCGGATACCTCGCCAACCGTACGCGCTCTAAAATTACGTGTATAAGAACCAACGGTCAAAACAGCCGTATCAATTAAAATCCATTCATTTCCCGCATCATCCGCTATTGTATAGCCCACGCCGTCAGGATTATCAAAGTCACCATCAAGCCCCGATAACGTCACAGTGCGATCAACCACAATATCAATCGGCTGCACTGTATATGTACCGCCTTGACGTTCTATGTTATTGAGCGCAACACGTTGATCTAACGTAACACCAACGGCTTGGTCAGGGTCAAACCCTGAATTAATACTCGCAATATACTCCCTAATATCCCGCGACATTTGCGTAACAATACCGATTATCTGCCCATCAGGTGAGTTTTGATCAACGTTTATATCGTTGCCGTAGATATCCTGAAAATCAGCAACCAAGTCCGCGCGGATTTCAGTTGATGTTTTTATTTGTAAGCCGTCGGCATCAAAAATATCAGGCATATGTTAAAACTCCAAATTCAGGGTATCAGTAAATTCTTGGCTGTAAATCGTTAAAACAGAATAATCAGCCACGAACGCCCTATCGTTAAGTATTGTATCAAATTCTTTTATTGAGGTCACGCCCTCACTTTGTAGAATTATACGGCGCAAATCCAACTCGAGCAATAAACGTTGATTTTTGCTACCAATGCGATTTATCCAGTCGATGCCCGCCGATTGATCGAAAAAACAATCATTAACCCAAGACTGTATGCGCGTTTTAATATTTAGGCCAATAGCTGTGTTTCTGCTAGTGAAATTCTGCTTTCCACTTCCAAACGTCCAATCGTTATCACTTGTTAAGTTTCTAAATATCATTAGGCTCATCCGTATTTCCACCACCAACAAGAACGCCGCCATGCGTATGAGTATTGTGGTTTATTTGCTTACCATCAAAGTCAGTCGATAATACACCATTTATATCAACATTTCCATTCATCGTTATATTTCCGTTCATGGTTATGCCATCATCGGTTAAATCAACACTTGCATTTTCGGAATAAAATATACGTATCCCATCCGCAAGATAATTAGGGATTGGATTAATCAACGGGCGGATACCAACCAAACAAATAGCGTCTGAAATATCGTGAGTACGTGAAACTGTAGGGGCTTGCCCGTCACCAGAATTTAGCCAGTTGTCAATTTGCCTATCAGCAAAAAATATAATACAGCTATCACCCGACTGTATCGGCATACTCATAAACGCATCGCCGCCGAATAGTGATATAACGGGGCATTCAAGCAATAACGGGTATTCTCTTACCTCACGCGTATCATCATCATTGATTTTCGTTACTTGCTTCATGGCGATTTTAACCGTTGCAAGCTGTGTTGACGTGCTAAATGATTGGATTGTTCCGATTTGAACGCAGTTGATCTTCACCGACAAATCACGTTTTGCAGCTTCTAAAACCCTGTTTAAATCAGGGGGGACAATGGTATTAAAACTATCAGCCATTTACCACCTCAAAACGGTTATTTCCAACGAATAATTGTAGCATAGTTCGGCAATTTCCGCCAACGGCTTCTGATATAACTCCCTCATGATTTATGCCGACAACCTTATATTGACCATTATAAATTGGAAGAACTCCGCTTTCCAATTCCACCCTTTGCCCGATATCTATGCGCGGCTCAAACAGGGTAGACGTTGTTAAATACGCATCATCACGGCGGGGTGTTTCGAGTAATCCTGTTTGAGCATTAATAACAAAAACCTGATTTTCCGTTGTTTCGTAACGCTTAAGAACGTAAACGCGGTTATTATCAACAAAAACCTGATTATCGCTGTATTTTCGAATTAAATCATATGTGTTTCCGTTCAAAACAGTAGGACGTTGCAGCACATCAGAAAAATCACCAACTGCGCCGCGTGTGAGCGTAGGGAATTGACCAATTAAAAACTCGATAACATCGCCAACGGTATTCCCGCCGTCAATCGTGGTGAACGTTTGAGTTTCGTTCATGTCAAATTTACCAGAATAAGCAGATATTTTTGTTACAATATCTACGCCCTCACGTGCGCTTGATGCCTCTGATATCGTGCCGTCAAACATAAGTGATAGCGTGTCATAACCGCCCTCGAAACGAATTGTGCGCCCTGATATATTAAACCTGTCTTGGAATATACGGTCACGCGCGGATTTTCCAAGGTTATAAATATCAATATCAAGTGTATTAAAACTATCTAATATAGATCGCTGCACGTTAAAACGCACAGTAAGTGGCATGGTCACAATTATTGGCTCACCTCCATCAAGCGGATCGATTACAATCCTATAACTGCGCCCAAACTTATTACTCATGAGTAATAAAACTCCTCGGTTTCCTCGATATCGTCCGCGTCCATGAGATATAAAAACGCGCTTTGGTCGGTGAAGTCTCCAATAAAATACGGATCAAGCCCCGAAACTGTGACGCAATTAATACCAAAATCTATATTATTTCTGTATTTCCGCAAGATATTAGGAGAATTAACAACACGCACCCCGTTTAGGATAAATCCAGTTTCATCCGATACATCCATAAACCATGCTTCTTGCGTTGGTAGATAACTCAAGGTTAGTGTGATACGTTGACCCGCGTTTCCTGTCAAAAATAATTGCTGGTATGTTGCGTCTGATATCTTATCTATATATTTCATATCGAGTACGGATTCCTTCCTATCGCAGCTTCACGCGCCCTACGCGCAGCCAAGTGTTGTGATAACGGATCACTTGCATTATCAGGATTAACGGTTAGCCCCTCAACATTTCCGATTGTTGTTAAGTCCTCGTATTGAGGCTGCGCCCTGCCTTGGTATATATCTTCGGGGCTTGCGTCCGCCGCTATATATTTTGAGTTCTTAACATCCGTTTGCAGCATTTGCGTGGTTCTTATTTCTTTCAGGGTTATTGAAAAATCGCTAATATATTTACTATCTTCTCCCTGTCTTGCGGTCACAGTTTCAATCGCCATACGGTTCATAAACTCAAACGGCGTTTGAACACTCACAAGATATTTACCTTCCATGAGCGCCTTGAAATACATGTACGCTTGCTCTTGCTTTGACGATGGCGGTAATAGATTTTTTGTAAACGCGTAATAATCAGTGATTTTGTTTATATCAGTCAATTCTAATTCGGATAAATCAAGATTATCATTTTTCACGGTGTTAACAATCTGCGATGCAGCGCTTGATAGCACTGGCAGAAATGGCGTTAATGTTGTGAGTTTTTGAGTAATACGCGCAATCGGTTGACCACCCCTATCATCTCCTTGATAAACCACCTCGCCAACATAGCCCTTTAGTGTCAGGGCTTTTGGGCGTATCGCAATATGATCTTGAACGGTTGTGTTATCTTCAAGGTAATGATCTGTGATTTCCGCGCGTAATTCAACGGACGTTTCACCCTCAACATCAAACAAAAACCCGCCAAACCCGAACGCGTTCAAAGGGCGAACAACATAAGCCGAAACGGATGATTTTAATAAATCCAGATTTGTAGCCATTATTGGACAACCCCTCTTGATTGCTGTGATATAGCCGCGTCCAGTGTGCGTTTCTCTTTCTGCGCTATCATATCTGATAATGTTAAATTATCACCGTTCGATGCAATATTCCACACATTATTAACCGTGAGTTGCCCAGACGCAGACATGCGGGAAAAATCAGTAGGAGCTGGGATTAGGCCATTAGCAGGGTTTGAAAAATCCCCACCAACCCCTGCCATATTTGCAGAATATTGGGAAAGACCTTTAGCAAGAAACGCTAATCTATCATACACCTTAAGTATTACACTATCCTCAAGACCTCTCAATGCCTTGCCAAAATCATTGATAGCTAATGCCAGAGCTATAAACAATGAAACCATCGGATTGAGCGCTATAAATAAGGCAACAGCCATAGCTTTTATGGAGTTTACCGCTTCGGGCGATAATGTCGAAAAGAATTTTGAAAGCGCGTCAGAAACGGCAATTATGTTTGACGCCGTATCCTTCATAACAGGAATTAAGTTTTCCATGAAAACGATCATTTCGTCTGAAATATCTGCGGATAACTCACCGCGCAATAACTGCCATTGGAACGCTAACTCTTTTTGCGCTTCGGCTATATCTTCTAAACGCTTTCTGTTTTCACCGCCCAAAATCGGCTTATTAAACAGGGTGTTAAATTCCTGATTTGTGGCCTTAATCGCTTGAATAAATTCGGAGGTCAATCCAAGCTCAGACATTAAATCGCGTGTTCGATCTGCGCCATATAGCCCCACGTTTCGAGAATAATTCTCACGCAATCGGTTAATGACATCCATAGGGTTCATGTTGCCGATATCATTCAAACCAAGCATTCCCGCTTGGCCTATTGCGCCTTGCCCGAACTTCGCTTGTGAAATCGTATCAGATAACGCACGAAACGCACCGATAGTCTGCTCAAAAGATACATTAGAATTTAAACGCCCGATTACATTGTAAAAACGCTCAACATCATCGGATGCATACCCAGTTTCTTCACGGAAGTTTTTAAGCTCAACAGACGTGCGAACCGCGCCAGAAACGAACGCATTCACAGCGAATGCAGCGCCAGACATCACGCCCACCATCTTAAGCAAGCCCGTCATGCCGTTTTTAACTTCTTGATTGAAATCTTTTAGCTGTTTATCATCAACATCGAAGCCTAACGCGACAAATAATTCACCGACCTGCATTATACGTCACCTCTTTTTGTCATTGCGATATACTCGGCTTCATAATCACGCTCGAACGCTTCGTAGTTAATAATATTCATTACGATATTAACAGGGGCACGCAATATCGCTTGTGGATTTCCCCCGTAGTATCCTGATTTAGCTAAACGTATGGCATAAAACATAGCCATATCATTTATATCTATTTCGGGGTTTTCGTCCCTGCCTTCGCTAAAATGCCCATAAACGGTTTTAACTGTGAAAGCAGAGCCTTGAAAAAAGGGCGCAAATTCTCCTTTAGACATGCGATAACGATTTCATAATAATCTTCACGCGCTTCAATATCTTCAAACGTTTGCAATGTGATTTTCTCACCGCCGCGCGTGCAACGCGCCAAACACTTAAACATTACGTCTTGAATTTCAGAAGAGCTATCAACCAACAACGCTATTTTTGCAATCGCAGCAACGTCAAATTCCTGCTCATTAACCGATTTACTCGCGTCAACATTAAAACTAAAATCAGAACCCGACATCACGCGCCCGATTGCCGATTTTAACTCAAGAACATCTTGAAAATCAGCCGCATTGATAACGATTTTTTTACCGCTTATCGACTTAAATTCCATTACTGAATACTCCGTTTTGCGCTTGCAAATCTCATGACATAAATCGCAGTCCCTTGCTCGGTATCGCCTGAAACGTTATCCTTGCTGTCAGGGCGGCGAGAAATCATTCCGCCTTGCAACTGCGAAACATCGCGGTACACGTTGCCGTCACCATCGCCCAAACGCTTTACAAACTCACCAGACGCTAAAACAGTCGTTGCGAAATCAGCGTTCATATCAGATAATTTTCTCTGCATGAAACGATCATCACTTGATCCGCGAATTAGACGCAGGGTAAACGTTGCCGCGTTTCCTTTTTCGTTCTTAGCAAAAATAGTGTTTTGATTTTTACCAACGCTATCCATAACCAAATCTTCGTTATAAACAACCGTGGAAACGTCATTGTCTGAAAAATCAACAAAAACCCTATCCCATAATGTGAGCGTATCATCGCCCGTAATTGTAAATGTTGCCATGTTTTACTACTCCTATAAAATAACTCTAATAAGTTCACCAACATTGGCGGTGTCAAGTGCCATATAACGCCCATTTTTTCTTGCGTTAAACTTATCGTCTACACTAACGCTTTCACCACGATTGATATCATTTATAGCCTCGCACCAACGTATTTCACTCATATTTACTACTCCTTATTAATCATTAACCAATACTATAACATCAGAGCTATGAATTGCCCCTGCACGTTTAATAGCAATTTGTACAAGCGGCGCTTTTCTTGCTTCACGATCCACCGCGCTTTGTTGTGTAATCGGTTCGCTGTATGTGTAATAACCATTTGTTTCGATATTTTCATCAAACACCTCAGGATCACCGAAGCGCTCGGATGAAGTCCATGAACCCGCTGCAATAACACCGTTACGAACATATCGAACACAAACACCAGAATACGCAGCTTTAAGGCCGTTCATGCCCTGCTCTGTTTGCGGTACTTTCGTGTTAGTTTGACGTAGATAATTAAAACCAGCCGTTTCAAGCGCAAATTTAAGCGCAAGGTCATTATATGGATTATCAAAATAATCATTTCCACCAGACGAAACAACACATGGCAAACCATCAACGCTTATATAAACATCTACGCCGTTTGTATCTGCTTGTCCAAGGATCGTCTGATTGATACCAGTGTCAGGCGTAATAGTCGCAAGCTGTTTAAACTGCATAGTTTGCGCGGTATTTGAACCACTGAAATTAACCGAGAACGCACGACCAGCATATGCAGCCTTGTATAAATTCGCCGCTTGTGGTGATGTTGTGTAACCAAGCAAGCGCGTGCGCGTATTTCCTGATTGTTGCACTGTTTCGCCAATCCCGCCGATAATATCAACCGTTGAAGAAACATGGTGAACAAACATTCTATCTTGCGCCTGTACCGCGTCCGAAGTCGCTTCGATAACATCATCTTCCATTTCGAGATTAGTCATAACAGGAACAAAGCCAACCGCACCAGACATGCGCGTGATTGCTTCTAATAGCGTTTCACCAGACGCGTCAATGCCGCTTGTGGCAGTACCGCCCGCCGCGTTAAAATAACCCGCGCCAGATAAATCAGTACCAGACCCGCCCGCGTCAGAAATAACAACATCGCTATCCGCGCCGACTTTCTTAGATTTGAACACAAGCGTATTACTAACAGCCGTTACAATAACATTCGCAAGTTGTCCATCAAGGATAGTCGCGACATCATCAAGATCAGTGGCGTTTGTAAAATCAAGGCCAAGCAAGTCGATAGAAACACCATCAACGTCAACGTTAATATCTCCATCACTCACCAGAAGAATATCATTTAAATTTGCGGAAATATTAGCAGTTGTGAAATCGCCCTGTGTAGCAGATACCGCCGCGATCATCGGGATAACAACCAAACGCCCCGTTCCAGTACGAAGGTTTGGTGACTGTGAAAATACAGCGTTAGCCATTTGAGCGGTAACAGATGCAGTCCCGTATAATTCCGCAACCGTAGACGCGCCAACATGAGTTGTGAACGTATCAAGCCCGCTTGGTGTTTCGGTTGTGAACAACGCCAATGAATTAACGTTCTTTTCAGTCAACCCGCTTGGGGTGTTTGTGATGCTCACATTAATAAAATAATTAACAGGGATTATCGCCATGGTTTATAACTCCGTATCTTCGTTTATTGTAAATTCTATAAGGCCGTCAGGCTCTCCAATTGTTTTTTCATCATCCACACGTGTTTCAAATTCATCGTAGTAATCCCCACCAGTCGCGGAAAGTAACTTCTCTTTTTTATACCACACATGGCAAGGAATTGTAAGTGTATATCTTGCTAATTGCGAACCACCCTCCGCCGCCGAAGTATTAACGAACGCCGTGGGAATTGCGAAAATCTTAAAACTGTTTATTTCCATTTGCTGCTGTGCGTAAATCGACTTTACAGCTGCTAACACTTCCCACCTGCGCTGCATCGCGACCACACCGCGCGACATAATATCAATCTGTATATTCTCACGCATAGTAACGCGGTTTACCTCATACACGCCCGTTTCATCTTCACGCAAATATGATTGATTTGACATCGGTTGCGCATCCGCAAGCCCCACCGTAATTATAATATCTTCGGTATCAGGAATACGCCAGTTTAAATCATCAAGCGCAATTCTATCGTTAGAAATTTCCATTTCGTGTTTTAAGATATCAACAAATATTTGAGATGCTAAGTTATTCATGCCGTATAATCCCCTACAACATGATACTCAATATATCCGTTTAATGTGTAGTCTTTACGCGCCATAACTTTAAATTTTTTTCCGTTGTAGACAATACGATCATCATTTGCAAGCGGGTTACCATTTAACTGCACGTGTATTTGCAGCCACTCCCATGATCGTTGCCCCTCGGGTTTTAGATTTACTTGTTCGGGTGATAGCGGTTGAACCGTTCCTTTATATGACGCGGTTATCTGCGTATCCGTGGGAATACCATCAATATTAGTTTGGGTGATAATAATCAACGTAAACGGCTTCATCCACCCGTTCAGAGTGGTTGACATATTCGGCATTCCAGATAATTGGTTTAGGGGTAACGCCATTACATATCCCCTTTGTTTTTAACATCCGAAGAAATCGAACGCCGTAACTGCTGCGTGTCTTTCAAAATACCAGCGCTTCCCTTAGCCGCTACCGTTCCCGCGCTCAACGAAGGCCATTGACCGAAACCGCCCGTTGCAAACGCATCATCAACAATCTGCTCGGCCTTCGCTCCCATCAACTCAAAAACACGTTTATAATCACCATTCGCAATCGCTTCTTTCACGACATTTGCGCCACCAACGCCTTTGATAAATTCTTTTGATTTCACTTCCAACGGCATACGCAAAAACGAACGTTGTGGAATTTTACCACTTTTAGAGCCGTATTCATGAACAACACCGATTTCAGCATTACCCAAGTCACCATCGCCGCGTGCTTCGTGACCACCGAGGACACCAACGCGGGTGACGTAATCCTTACTTAACCCCTTAACGAAGTCATTCAGGCCGTCCATGTTATACTTAACCTGTACCGTCATGGGCGCGTCGCCCCCTGTACCGAAACTATATTCCCACGCATTGCAGGTAACGTCAAACTAAGCCATTTCAGGCCATACGCAGATTGCGTATAAAACGACAACACAGGATCGCTCGTATACGATGCTGGCACGCCGTAGCTTTCCGAAACGCTACCAACAGATTTTGAGGTGACAGGAAACATACCTTGTGCAGATATACCCGCCATACCCGCGCGGATGTCATTAACCAAATAATGCGCCGTTAAATATAAATACGCAAGCTCAATAGTATCGTCAGAGATATACAGGGCTTGATTAAGATTGACTTTAGCTTCACGGAATGCGCGTGTAATATCGCCGTCCATAATATAATTTAAAACATCATCATCAACTTGCGACCAGTTCGCAGTCACAGTCGGGTTAATTCCAGTCGTCCCGTTTACGGTGCAATCATAAAATAATTTTGTAGGGGTGTAATAAACACGAGTGCCAGCGTTATATAGTTCCGCGTTATCGTATTCAGGTAAGTAGGGGAAATCCCGATAGAACAGGTCTTTAAAATCATCAACTGTGATAGTATCCAAGTCCATCGGGATTAATCCTTATTTTTCAACAGGTTTTGTAGCGGCTTCGAGTTCGCCTTCCAATTCCTTGATTTTTTCGTTCGCAGCTTCGATTACAGCTTCGAGCGCCGCATTTTCATCTTCAAGTTTCTTGTACGCCTTCGCATCCAATTTACCATCAATAACCGAACCCGCTGGAATTAGTTCCTTAGGGTACATGCTCATCAGCTTCTCAGCTTGCTTTACAGGGATTTCAAGGTTCTTTTTTGACGCAAGAGTGACTGTTTCGCCATCTTTCTCAATATAGAACTCGCGTTCACCAGCATTAAAAACATTTAGTGTTTTAGACATAGGTTTTTCCTTTCAAGTCTAGTAATCGAAATACAACATTTCAAGCGGACGAAGCGAAATAACACTTGAGAATTGACCGAAAGCAACACTTTCATAATCAAATCCGTTAAATGTATCAGCAACACCAGTTGTGAAGTCTACAGGAATTTCGAACAACAGTGAAGTATCATCATTACGGCGATAAAGCACATAACGGTCAACAGATAGTCCGCTGTTCGCTTTATCAGCATATGGAAGTGGCTTAACTTCAAACGCTGCATTTCCTGTGATTTCGATAAACGCTTCTTTCAAACGTGCTAGACGTGATTTACCGTTACCATAGCTTTCATCAACAAATGAACCAAGGCCGTTGTAATCAGTCGCTGGCATAACGAACGTGTCAGGCATCGCAGTGTAGTTTGTGCGAGTTTGATACGCTGGAAGCATTCCACCAAGTGCAGCCGCAAATTCAGTCGCGCTCATTGAGCTAAACTTCTTCGTAACAACAGTTGTGTTTGATGCAACACCAGTTTGATTAAGTAAACCAGACAACGCCGTGTCAGTCGTTCCAAGGAATGAGGCTTTTTGAATACCCAAGTTCCAAGTGTTATAACGTGCGCGTTCTTTGGCTTCGATCAACGACCAGTTACCCGTGCGTGACGCTTGCTCGACTTCAACGATGTTTGTAACAACCGCTTCACGCCATCCACGTCTTGGAACGCGAACGCCCTCGACTTGTGTTTCCGCGCGTGGCGCTCGTGCCAAGTTTGAACCAGTTTCAAAGATACCAGCTTCAAAGTTATCACCAATGTTGTAAGATTTCCAAATCAGGTTATCTTCAAACCATGCGCCTTCACCAACAACAACAGGCATATAGTCAGACGGGCGGTAATCAGGGAGCTTTTGCTCTGTGACTTTCGCACGAATTGCCGTATATGTGTCAATCGTTTGTTGTGCGCCAAGGGCGTTTTTGATTTGACCCAACTCGGGTGATTGTGAGAATAATTTGACAACGCTATTCTCAATCGCTTGTTCTAGTTTCGTTTTCATATCAAATTATCTCCTTAAAGTTTGATTTCTACGCGGATCAAGTCACCATCAGCGGCGGCCTTATCCAATGCAATACCGATTGTTGTCCCAGATGATTGAGTTGCAACCTTGTTACCAGAAATAACAACCTCAACAGACGCGCCACGTGCAATAGCCGCAGAAGCCTCCATGAACATAATCGCGCCAGTACGCGCAACCTTAACCTGATCACCAGCTTCATATTCGTTGGTTTTGAAATTCAACGGGATAAAGCCGAAAATCGCATTAGTGATAGCCGCGATTTCTTCAACAGGGATTTGACCGCTTACAACGTCCTTGATCAATACAGCTTGACCAGCTACCAAAGTAGCCGTTTCGCTCAAATCAATTTGGCATGATAGAGTGTTAAAATTAGGATCAAGTGTTAGCTGACCTTTAACGGGGGTAATGTTGAAACTATTTGATGTTAGCGCCATGATAATTCTCCTTAATACTTGGCTTTACCAACCGCAAGACGGTCAGTGTGTGATTTATAAGATGGTGCTTTATCGGCTTTCACCTTGTTAGCGTTTTTCAGCTCTTCAAAATGAGAGTTTTTCTTCTCATCTTCATCGGCTTCATTTTCTTTCTCATCTTCATCTTCTGAGTTCTCTTTTTCGTCTTCCTCGTTAGATTTTTCATCATCTTCGGATGCTTCGTTTTTCTTCGATTTTGTGTAACGATTAATCAGTTCTTTAACTGTCATTTTTTCGTCACCGACATCGATTTCAGCGTCCATGTTCATTTTTTCTTCTTCTTTTTCAGCCTCGTTTTTCTTGGCGTTTAGAAGCGCATCACGCATTTCAAAAACTGAAACTTCCGTAACAGTCCCATCATCGTTTTTGATTTCTACCATTGTATCTGCGTCAATGGATGAAACCTCTTCTTTCTTCATTTTAAAAAACATTAAATTGCCTTTCTTTGGGTTCACGTTTTTACTATTTTGCAGCTCATCCAATTGAGCCTTTTTACTCATGCAATACGCCTTGTAATCATCACAAGACATAATACACGCGTCCTCATAACGGGGGTTCGGCACAATCGCCAAATGGGTGTAATCCCCGTTTAAAATCTTGCGGTCATATTCAACATTATGGTGCGTTCCGCCGCGTGAATATTCAGTTGGGATATAAGCGTTCGATACAGCCCATCCCTTATTTACCGCTTCCAGCGCAACTTCATCAGTCAGGATAATCTTTGACCAAACCCAGCCATCAAGCTCATTGTAAAACGTTTCAGTCACATACCCATGGGCGTTTTCAAGATCAATTTCATCAACATGGAACACATAAACTGGCTTACCGTTGAACGAAGGCATCATCTGCTTAATCGCGTCTTCGGTAACTAAAATCATTTCGCTATCATACTTAGCCACACCCTGCTGCATATGGCGGGCGTAGTAAATTTGAGCGGGGACTTTAGCGTTTTTCTTTTCCATTTTTACCCATAAAAAAAGCCGCAAAAATCCCTAAAGAAATTTGCAGCTCGGTTATTCCAATACTGTAACTCGAATTATACTATAGTTATTCTTTTAAATCAATAGGTGGTTTTTCAGTGTTTTTCGTTTCCACATGCGTTATTTCACCGTTTTGAAAATATACAGTCACAGAGCCGTATAACTTTTCATCCGAGTGTTTATTTAAAATCTGTAATAACCAATTAACCATATTACTCCACCAACGGCACAGCCACGCACCTGCATCCAAAATCTTCACCAGCATGAGCGCGGCGGCCTGTATTCAAATCCACAACGGGAGGATTATCCCATGATATTATCTTACCTTCAAGTATTTTATGATCGTGGCGCTCACGGCTATCCATAGCACCGCGCCATATGTAACGATTAATCCCCATACCCGTATAACGAGTTTCGCGATATTTCGAAACAAGCAACGATGTTTCTTGCCGCGCTAAGAATTTCGCCTTGCGTTTTGATACACCATAATTCTTGCGTATATCTGCAATCAGGCTCTCCGCACGCAGCCCACTGCCAAACGTTTCTTTTTCCACCGTCTCGCGCAACGCTATAATATTTTCAGCCGTCCAGTCCTTAATATATAAATCCAGATTTTGCGACCACTCCGCCGCAATCACGTTTTTTTGATCATCCGTCATTTCAGGGGCAATAGCAATTCGCTTTGCAGTCTTGCGGAAATCTTCATCAATTTTAGTGATCGTGTCATAATACTCATCAGGGATTATAGAAATCTCATTTATCCGAGTTGGTGAAATACTATCAATCGCAGTAATAACAGACTGTTTTACAATTTCGTAATCCGCCCGCGCCACTGCAGCCGCTTGCTGCACTTGGCTAGGCACGTTATCAGGTAATGACCAAGTTTTACTGCCACTGTTAAAACTCGCGCCAATCCTACGCAGATCACGGCTAATCTTAGAATTAAAACTGCCATAAACACGGTTATCCTTAATATAAACCCGCCCAGAACGTATAGCATCCGCAAGCACTCCCCCTTGATTTTGAATTTCCGTTTTAGGCATTTTAATCGCCGCTAATATAGGCGCGTATATTACCTCGAAAAATATACGGTTTATTTCCCGTTCGATATTATCGAAGTAATCTGTTTTTAGGTAGAGTGGTTCGATTTGTTTCATTAAACATCCACAAATGCCGTTATGAAAGCACTGCCCGACACTGCCGTTGCAAGTTTACATTCAAAATTTAAATTGGTAGCGTCAATAGTCAATAGTGTTGGTGGTATTTCCCAATCAAGTCCCGATGTTGCTGAACGGAATGAATACACCACGTCGGCTGTAGATGGTGTCCATAATGATTTGTGTGCTATAGAAAACGTTTGTAGTGTTGTTGTGTTTGTGGATATAGATGCGGATAGAACCTTAGACGGGTTGTTTGCTACAATATTACCCGTTGCGGTAACCTGCACTTTATCAGACCCCCCATTCGGTGTCTGCCCTGACCATGCATTTTGACCAGAAGCGGTGAAAATATCTAAATCAGCATTTAAACGGCTACCAGATGTATATTTCAGGGCAGTATCACAATTAGCGATGAAACCACGCACCATAACAGCAGAGCTTGCAATCTCGACACCGACACGCCCACTACCACTAAATCCATTTATACTGATATTATCGAATGAGGTGTTTGCTCCGTTGACAACTAATCCATTGCAGTCTGCGCTGTCGTCTGTCATATATATTTGACTAATTCCACCCAACGCTCCGTTCCATTCAATGCATGTTGCAGCCGAAGCACTCGCGTTTGTTGCTGCTTCAACGCGACCAATAAGAACCTCGGCCTCATCAACCTTTAATCCAATAGCATTCGTTGCGCCTTTACCGACACCCGTTACGCGTACAGAATTAATTTGAGATTTAGCCTTACCAACAGCTACATTTTCAAATATAACATTTGTGCTATCACCTTGGATAAGATTACCTTTTGTAATTCCACCAATGGAAATACCTTTACGATTAGTTGTGTTGGTAGCTTCACCATATACATGAATGATATTAAACCCATCAAGAACCGCCGTATAATTTACTGTTGTCTCTGATTTAAAACCATAATCACCATCTTCATGAAGCAAACAACGAAATTCATTTATTTTACTATTGTGTGGACCACGATATAACCATCCATAGCGTTTTGGTTTTATAGCCAAAACCACCGCATCGAAAAAACCTTCCTCTTGCCCTAACCATGAAGTTAGTGTCGCTGCTGCTGGACCTTCTGTGTAGATAGCATCCTCATACGCATCACGTACAATAATCTTACCCTCAAAACTGTACGCATTACCGTAAAATTGAATACCACCTCCTGCTGTCTGGTTGTCCCCATTGCAATCAATAGATAAATCCTTCAATCCGTACCAATACGGCACTTCTGGGTCAGTTGGTGCATATTTATTTGAGCCTGTTAAATCATCAAAATTGATACTCTTAATAGCGTAGCAATTAGCACCATCAGCAATTTTTATAATGGTTGTTGATGCGGATGAACCCATCAATTTTACAAAACTTGGAATAACCAATGACGCACTAATTTCATAAGTATTAGAAGGCAGGAAAACAATACCACCACCATTCAAGCTGCACGCGTTTATCCCATCCTGAATACTACCATAGTCTTTAACATTGAATATTTCACTGTAATCACCAAATGTTCTTGTGCCAGTCATTATAAATCACTCCAATTTGCGTTCCATTTATTTTGTAAATAATTACCGACTTGATTAATTTCTGCGTCCGAAAACGCTCTTTCATAAATTAAAACCTCTGATATTAACCCATCAAAAAAACCAATCGTATCATTTGATGATCCAATATTGATCGCCGCCAGAACATCTAAAGCATCAGAAGATGCGCCCGTACCAGAAAGGCCGTCATACAGGCACGTTAGCGTAGTATCTTCGTGTCTTTGACCGAATATGTTGGCGTTAGTATCTATTGTTTCCGTTTGCGCGACTGGGGAAAAAGAGCTATTAGAATTAATAAATTCAATTTTATCCGTTCCGCCTCTGTTAACGATAATACCATATCTTGTGGAGTTACCACCTGTGACTGCGGTTAATAATCTATAACCATTAACCGCAGATGTTACAACATCCATCGCCGCTACAATAAACATCGTGTTATCAGACGATGGAACACTTAATAACCCAGAACCAAGAACCATACTTGATGATGAACCATTAAAATCAAGCGCGTTAAGCCCGTTTATTGTTCTTGTGCCTGTAGTTGGTTTGTTCGCACCATTTCCTTGCGTTGCGTTATTCCCGCCTCCAGACTTATCCGCCCACACAGAAACCGCGCCGCCGCTTTCCGTAATCGTGCCCGTATCCGCAGCATCAAGCCATAGCGCCAAACCGTCAACGACAGGCAACATATACTTCTCACCCAACGTCCGCCCTAAACTGCGCCCTAAACTACGGCCTAAATCCATTACACAACCTCTTCGGCGTTAATACCAGATAACACAACGGATGTCGTTGTTCCCGTATCTTGCTCAACATACATGTAGTTCATAACATATTTAAAATCAGCATTACCCACAAACGCCGCGCCATTTTCAACGATACTCATTCCCGTTGGCGCTGTCACTGGCTCGACCTGCGACATATAAATATTAACAGTGCCGCCAATCGTGTCAATATTCGGAGTTATCTGTTCTGCGCCGCGCCCAGACGTGCGAACCTCATACAGTGTATCGACTTCAATTTCAGTTTGATACCATTCTCTTAATGCCATTTTTAATACTCCTTAATTAACTCTAATATACCAACCGTTTACCGTAATGCTTGCATCATCATCGAATAACGCGTGTATTTCGGCGGGGTTGTCAAGCGTGTTCGTATCCCCCATGTAAAAATGAGCCATAACAATAAGGCTATCATGCGTATCTGCCGACTTGTATGGCTTTTCTTTCTCAAAGTTTAGTGTGTACGGTGAAGCCCCGACACCAAGAGTTATACCAAGCGTAAAGTCAGTGTTGGGGCTTGTTGTAATGGGCGTTACATCAAGCCTAACGATAACCTGATCGCCGAGCACGAGATCAGAAAAATCAAAAGCGTTTGCCGTCGCGTCCCAGATATCAGTCACCGTATTGGGCTTATAGGTTTTATTGGTAAAAGACCCTAGCCCGTCATTTGTTAATTTCGTAATCTCATCAGAGGTACAAGATATAGGCGTGATGGATGTAGCTGCATCATTGTAATCAAAAAAACCACCCTCAGTTAGTGTTTTTGAGTTTATTGGCAATGTAACGCGCTCAGTCACGCTAGAGTTAACGCCCGCAAATACGGTTTCGTTTGAAGCAACACCGCCATCAGGTAATTCGGAAATCTTAGGCATATATTTGCTCTCCATCTTCTGTATTTAAAAACCCGCCTAATTCAGTAAACAGGGGGAATAATTCAATATATTCTTCCGTGGCTAATCCCGAAACGATGATATCAGGCGAACCACTTGCAACCTCAATATACATAAAATTCGGGATATATTCAAACGCTGATAACGTCACATCACTCATGCCGTCAATGATACTCATTCCGCTTGGTGGCGATGCATTAGCGACTTGAGCGCCGTACACATTCACCGTACCACCAACACATGATATATTCGGGCGTACCTGCTCAGAACCACGACCAGACCAACGGACTTCATACAGCGTGCCAGCATCTACAGATATTTGATAATTACGCATCAACTTTACTCTCCGAACCAACTGTGAATTGACCATCAATCGGTTCTAAACCTTCCGCATTTTCATCAACCTCAATCGGCAACAAATTAGACTTATTCATGCTTTGCGCCCACTCTTGACGGGTAATCGCGCCCGATTGATATGATGCCATCGTGCGGTTAAATTCCGAATTTTTAACGTTTTCTTCTTCTTCGGATGTCATTTGACGCAGTGCGTGCCACTCAATTGTGAGATCATCAGGAACGAAACCGAACATCTTTTGACAAACCATGCACACCACGTCCACCATAAGAAACTTAACCTTTGAACGCACTTCCGAATTAATCATAGTGTTATAATTTTCGATATCATCTTCACCAGAATTAAACCCGCTTGATGAAATACCAAACAGCTTCGTCATGGGAAATTTTAAATCAGCCGCGACCTGCATACGCACTTGGTTCATGACCTCGGCAATACCAGCGAAATTCATGTGCTTCTGATCGTATGTATCCTCTTTATCCATCACAATCGCGTTAAGGAAATTCTTTGCTTGGTTTCCTAATTGAATACGTTTTGTGATCTGATCTGTCCCGCCGCTTGTGAGCATCGCAGAATTAAACCCGTTGATACCGTAAACGTCAATTTTCGCCTCATCCATCAACTCAAACATAACATCTTGATTTTTCATATACTGCGAAATCGAACGCACTAAACGCTCAATTTCAGACATGCCCCAACCACGCATTTGAGGGCGCAGAAACGATGGCGCTTCTTTTCCCTTGATCGTCATTACTCGGCTATGATGTATGCGCTTGCCGTAATACAGGAAATATTCCGCATCATCTAAAAACGTATCCATGTTTTCAGCAAGAACGCCGCCAGTTGCGGTTGTGAGTTCCCACATGTCAACAGCGCGGAAATCAAGGTTAGATGCTTCATCAATTTTGTCAACATCAAGCGGGGTATCTGGTTTTTGATCCGTAAGCACCAGCAACGCGCCCCCACCAAACAAACGCGCCCACTTAGCGGATTGCGCCGTAGATTTCACCGCGTCCATGCGCTCAAGCGTGTTTTCAAGCTGCTCAATTTCTTCTGCGCTTAGTTGCCCCGTTTTGATTTCAAACCCAGTCGAGAACGCATCATCAACGGGCTGGTCAATCAGGGTTTGAACAATACCATGCTCAACGTACAACTGGGATAGTAATATTCTGTTTTGTGAAATCAGGTAATTACGTAAATTATATTGCAGCGTATCCGTTTTAGATAACTGCGCCCCGTTAAACCCAGCCAAGCCAGAAACAAAACCCGTGAATGAGTTTACAAGTTCTTTGGTTGCCGATTTTATGGTTTTATCGCTCATTTTACGCCCAGTGTAAGATTTCCATGAATAATAGCATATTAGTTTTTAAATCACAACACATCAAGAATTGAAACTTGGGTTTTTATATAATCTGCCAGCGCGTATCGCTCGCCATCAATGTAGTGATTAAATTTATCAACAATAATCGGGAGAATTTCTTTTGTGTTTTTATCGACCTTGTAAGAATATTTTTTGTATTCTTCGATTGTTTTTGTGCATCGCGGGTGAATATAGATGTTATGAAACCCACGAAGATACTCGATACCGTCTTCTACGCTTCCTTGCCACTTCGGCGCACCTTCGATATTAAATCCTTGCCGCTTAACATATGATATTGTTTCAGGACGAGCGCAATCACCGTATATCCGCCACTTTCTGCTTTCTGGAACGCTATCAAATAACTCTGGTATTTCTTCCATTTCAACACCAACGCCACCAGCCTCATAATCAATATACAGGTTTTTTTCGCCATTCTCTGCCATAATGAACATGCGTGATAATGTGGTGGGGTCATTCGCAAAACCCCAGTCAGCACCAAAGAAAAATCTTGATTGATACATGCTATGAACGTTTGGCGTTTCAAATTCGAGTTCTTTCCACTTGCCATGGAATACAATCTGTTCAGCGCGACCAACTGCAACGCCCATATACTCATGCTCGTGCGCTAACGGATCAACCTTGCGAAGCGTTTCCGCGTCTTGGAAAAACGTTTCACCAAGCCAGTGACGTGGAACATCCAAGTAATTAGAAAAATGAACCATCCTATCGGGCATTTCAATTTCACTGTCAGCATTCACCCAAGCGGCGGGATCATTCGGTGGGTTGTATGTTACAAATTCAACAAACTTATCACCACCACGGCGCGTTGACTGGCGCACGTTACGTATTTCCGCCATGCCGTTAAATTCTTCCGCCTCCTCAAACCATAGAAACTTGAAATACCCTTGTTTAAGCCTAATAGATTTGAGCTTGCGGGCATCATCTAAGCCTTTCATAATTATTTTTTGACCAGTCGGTAAGTAAGTTATTTCAGCAGGGGACTTGATACTGTCAAAATACCGATTAAGGCCAAGCATATCGATAGCCCAAAGCAACGTTTCATAAACGGACGTTCTGATCGTGTTGTCTACCTTACGCAAAACAAGCGCATTTGCCTTAGGGTCTTTCACCATGCCCAGAACGATTTCAACGGCTGCGAAACTAGACTTAGTTGATCCACGCCCACCCTTGAGCCAGTATGACGAATATTCGCCCCGTTTAATAGAATTATGAACAGGGTAGAATGACGGCGCTATGCAATCCTTTAGTGAAATATTCATTCATCATCAATATCGTCTGAAATAACAGTGGGGGTCATGTCATAATTCTTGACTTCTGATTTGTCTGAATAGCCATGATTGTTTTTCAGATCAAATATAGAAACAGACGGATTATACTTTCCAAGCAGGGCGTTTTCGAGTTTTGAATTTTCGATATACTTGCGTGATTTCTTTATTGTATCGGAGAAAGTCCAGTAATCTTCATACTCGAAATCGTCATATTTACCGCTTGAGTACTCTCCGAATGTGTCTTCGCATATATCCAAGTAGCAGATCAAACCAGCCATTGTAAGCGGCCTGTCTTCACTTTCCCACTTCTGAAAATATTCCTGAATAACGGCATGCATTTCTTGAGGTGTTGTATACGCTCTTGGTCTACCCATTTTTGCAGGTGTTTTATCACTCATATCAATCTCCATAATTTAATCACAATTATAGCCTTCATAATATCATAGCGCAATCAAAAACGGTATTATTTAATTATGTAAACAGCCCAAAAAATTGCCCAATAACTGGGATGCGTGTAATCGTTGATCTACGGGGCGTTCAGATCAATAACCCAAAATAACCCAAAAAAAGTTTAACCTTTATATATTCATTTTCAAAAAAGTACCTTTTTTATATTCTTCTTTTAAGTTAAAAAGAGAAAGAAAGAGGGCTAAAGGGTTCAAAGCCGCAGAAAACAGCCAAAAAGATAACCCAAAACTAGCCCAAAAACGCCTAAAATAACCCAAAAAGGGGTAAAGATCGCCCAGTAAAATCGGTGAGATTTAGGGTGTTTCAAAAAGGGCATAAAAATATATTTCACGAAAAAGTACACAAAACACGATAAAAAATAAAAATAGGTATTGACGCGGTGATGTTGCGGCGATATAGTGAGGATAGTTAAACACGAAGGGAAACGAAAATGAACACAATCCTAATAGCACTAGCGGCGATTTCGTCAAATTTAGGCGTAGACCTAAGCCCAAAACAAACAGAGTGTTTATCTACGGTGATATATCACGAAGCACGTGGCGAACCGATTATGGGGCAGGCTGCAGTGGCGCATGTTGTGTTGAACCGCGTTAAATCTAGGCGATACCCTGATACGATTTGTGAGGTTGTTTACCAGCCGTGGCAGTTTTCGCATATCGAACGAGCACGCCCTGATTATAATTCTGGTGCATGGAAACAGGCCGTTAAGATTGCAACACACACACAAGTGGGATTGGTTGAAGACGAAACAAGCGGCGCAACGATGTATTATTCGCACGCTGTGATGAATGAGCCGCCGAAATGGGATTTTAGTAAACTGAGTTACGTGGGAAAATTACAAGGCCACAGTTTTTATAGTGAGATTTGAAAGGAAATAATTATGGGATGCGATATACATTTTCATGTTGAAATACAAAGTGAAAACGGTGTGTGGTTAAGCGCCGATAAATGGGAGTATAAAGACGATTATATAAACGTTGTTTACAGTGACCAGTTTTATAATGGGCGAAATTACGGATTGTTTTCAATTCTTGCTGGTGTTCGTAATGGCACAGGTTTTGCTGGGTGCGATACTGGTGATGGATTTGAGCCTATAGATAGCCCTCGCGGCTTGCCTGATAATTTGAGTTTTGAAGTAAAAGTGCGTGCAGATCAATGGGGACATGACGGGCACAGCCACTCGCATTTGACTTTAAAGGAAATTAAAGATTTTGACTTTAAGTCGAAAAAAACAAAGCGCCGTGGATTTGTTTATCTTGACACTTATTTACAGATGGAGAAACAAAAGAATAAAACCCCAGATTTTTATTTTGGTGATACAAACATGACAAAAGTAAAGTGCAATGACATCAAGGGGTTTAGTAAGGACGAAATAGTTAAGCGTTACGGCAACAATGTATGCGTTCAACTTGAATGGGACATTAGTTATTACGATGTGGCAAAATGTTTTATTGATAATACTTTGCCAAAAATGTCCGAATTGAATAGCGACCCAAATAAAGTTCGCGCTGTATTTTGGTTTGATAATTAATGAAACACATAGGAAAGATAATAAACGAAATGGATATTTTGAAACGAAAACCAGTATACATCCGCGCAGATCACCACGCGAAATTAAAATCCGTATCCCAAGAAATAGATATGACAATTCAGGATTTTTTGGAAATAATTTTAGATACGGCGCTATATGGGGGAGAAGATGAAAACAGTGAAAGTGAGTAAATATATACACGATCAGATTGCCGTGATTTCGGACAAGTCGGGTATAAAAATTCAGGACGTGGTTGATATTCTACTGCAACGTGGAATAGCTGAATTTGAAAGCGATGTTGACGGACTTAAGGAAACCATGCGGAGTATTTACGAAGATGATGAAATTGTGTCAATGTCAATGGAAGCAACGAACGCGGGGATTGATGAATATAATAAATTTTTAAAACGCCTAACCCGTGACGAAAGAAAGCGGATATCAGGTTTTATTAAAGAGCATAAACAACGTGCAGAAAATATTACCTACAACGAAAAGAAACGTGTTGCTCTGGAATTAATCGGGGCAGTTTATAATTATGAAATACATGGAAGGGAAGTATGATGGAAATTGAAAATATTATAGAAGATTTGAAAAAACTTAACACAGATGAGCTTGTATCGGAGCTAAACAACATACGTGAAAAATTGCACGAAATATCACCGTTTAAAACAGAGCCAGTTGATTTTGTGAGATGGGTAAAAACAGATAACGTAACTGCAAATGATTATAACCCCAACAGCGTTGCGCCTCCTGAAATGGAATTACTTAGGTTATCCATTAAAAATGATGGGTACACACAGCCTGTTGTCGCGTGGACTAATTCAGACAAGGGAATGATTGAAGTTGTCGATGGGTTTCACAGAACACGTGTCTGTAAAGAATTTGATGATGTGAAATCTAGAGTTCATGGATATTTACCGATTGTAGGTATTAATGAAACATGCGCGTCACGTAATGATCGAATGGCATCAACAATTCGCCACAACCGCGCGCGCGGTAAACACAATGTAACCGCTATGTCTGATATTGTTACAGAATTAAAAAACAGAAATTGGAAAAACAAGCGAATAGCCAAAGAGCTTGGGATGGATGAAGATGAAGTCTTAAGATTGTGCCAAATAACAGGGTTGGAAACCATGTTTGAAAACAGAGGTTTTTCTAATGCTTGGGAAGCAAATGACGCAGTTCATGAGGACACATTTGAGTTATTAACAGATGATTTTGAAGATGATGAGCATAAAGGCAGGACGGTGAATACAAATGATGAGAACCGTATATTCCATACATACGAAAAATGGGAATGCGTTGGTTATGGTTTTTTTGGCACAAAGAAAGACGGTATGTCAAAAGAACAGTGTGAATTTGCTTTTGCTGAATTTTTATCAGATGAAAAAAAGTTTAGTGAGGCGCTTGAAAAAATAACAGCGGAATGGAAATATTCATGCGAACATTATCTAACAAATACAGCAATGAATAGGATAGCATGGCTTGGTCAGGCCGCTGTCGCGTATAGCTTAGGAATACCGTCTAAATTTTGTTCAGGTTGGCAGATCATGAGTGACGATGATCAAGATAGAGCGAATGATGTGGCTTTAAAATACCTTAACAAATGGCTAAAAGATCATGATAGGGAAGAGCTAACGTTAGATGAGGCTGTTTCAGTTGGCAGACAAGTAGAAATTTATTAAGGGGAATTAAAATGTCTAAAAAAGTTTATATAGATAAAAGTGTTTTAGAGGCATCAAGAGAAAGGGTTTCAAAAACCTTTGACGACTTCGAACGTATATATATTTCATTTTCAGGAGGTAAAGATAGCACGGTCATGACGCACTTAGTCATGGAGGAGGCCATAAGAAGAAATCGAACCGTTGGGCTATTAATCATTGATCTTGAGGCTCAATATTCAGACACAATAAAGCATATAGATGAAATGGTTGAGAAGTACAAAGACAACATTGACTTGCACTGGTTTTGTGGCGAATTGCTACTTAGAAATGCGGTTAGTAATTATCAACCAAAATGGGTTTGCTGGGATGAAGATAAAAAGCAAGATTGGGTTCGTAATAAACCGAAACAGGCGGCAGATTTATCACAGTATGATTTTTATGTTCCTAAAATGGAATTTGAAGAATTAATGGTTATTTTCGGTGAGTGGTATTCTCAAGGAAACCCATGTGCAGCGTTTATTGGTATTAGATCAGATGAAAGCCTACATCGTTATCGAGCAATTACATCAAGAAAAGATGGCTTAATGCACAAAAACAGAAAATGGACAACAAAAGTCAGTAAGGATTTGTTTAACATATATCCTATATACGATTGGAGAACAGAAGATATTTGGACGTATCACACAGTTTTCAAGGATAAATGCCATAACGAAATATACGATAAAATGACCATGGCTGGTGTAAAAATTAGCGAGCAAAGGCTGTGCCAACCATATGGGGACGACCAAAAGAAAGGTCTTTGGTTGTATCATATTCTTGAGCCTGACACGTGGTATAAGCTTGTTGCTCGTGTCAACGGGGTTAATTCTGGTGCGCTATACACAAGAGAACGCGGGAATATTAGTGGCAATGTTAGGATTACTAAGCCAGATGGTCATACATGGGAAAGTTTTTGTAATCTATTGCTTTCTACCATGCCAGAAGCGACAAGAGATAATTATGTTTCAAGGTTTAAAAAGTTTATTCATTGCTGGCGCGATAGGGGATACGAAAAAATACCCCAAGAAGCACCAATTGAGCTTGAAAATAAATGCTGGGTTCCAAGTTGGCGTAGAATGTGCAGATGCATATTGAGAAATGATTTTTACTGCAAGGGATTAGGGCAAACACAACCAAAATCAGAAGCATGGGGGAAGTTCAAAAGCATAAAACAGGCTCGAAATGGAAATTGAAAACACATACAAATGCAAGGACACATTAGAAATGTTTAATACTAATAACACATACTTAGAAATAAAATTCACAGATATTGAGATTGAGAAAATCAAGCAAGCTGCGAATGAGCGAAATTTATCGCTAGACGAATTTATTGTAAAATCATCACTGGGAGAAATTTAATGAAATTTAAAAACATACACACGGGCGAAGAAATCCGAATTGAACACCCGTTTCTTCTAGTCCTGCTTTTCGGATCACTGTATTTTGCATATAAGGGATGTTTTGGGGCGGCGGTAGTGTCTTTTATAATCGCGGCTATGACGGCGGGATTATCATGGTTTATATTTCCATTTTTTGGGAGTAGCATTATTCGCAGAGATTACGAAAAACGCGGATATTATAAAATTTAAATAACACTTGCCTAAATACTATCACCACAATACAATAAAAACGCTTATCATTGACGGGGAAACTATGGCAGATTTCATAGAACAATTTACTGACTTTTTAAACAGCCACGGATTTTCCGTTAATGAAAAACTTATCTGTGATGATAAATGGCGCAGCATTTCCGCTAATGGGGAACGCAAGAAAAAACTAAGATACCACTTACAGGTGATGGATGATTTCGCGAGTGGCGGCTTTATCTACAAAGGCGATGAGTATAAACATTGGAACGCCAAAACTAGCCGAAAAATGTCAAAGGGCGAACAAGACGCATTACGCGCTAGAATTGAAGCCGATAGAATTTCCAACGAAGCGGAGCGGGAAAAAAACTTTTTAAGAGTTGCGGAAAAATCCCGTATGTTATGGGCGAAATACGAACCTGCAAGCCCAGATCATCCGTATGCTAAGAAAAAACAAATTGAGCCTATGAGCATCAAGCAAACGCGGGATATTTTGTGTTTGCCACTATTCCAAAATGGCCAATTATGGAATTTGCAATTCATCAATAAAGACGGTGATAAACGTTTTTTAACAAGCGGAAAAACCAAAGATTGCTATGGATCATTACTATTTAAATCGGACGACCTCGACACGATAATTATTACAGAAGGTTACGCAACCGCGGTTACAATTCGTAAAGCGACTGGGTTACCTGTTTTTTACGCATATATGGCGGGCAATTTATTAGGCGTGACCAAGGCGATACGCAAGAAATTTCCAAACGCAAAGATTATAATCGCAGCCGATAACGATGCGTTTACCATGCACATGAAGCACGCTAAAAATCATCCTGATTACAAGAAAACAGACGGTAATGATGATGCTTGGAATGAATGGCGCGGAAACGGATATTTATATAATACTGGAATTGACAAGGCGACAAAAGCATGTGTTGAAAGCAATGCGGAAATCGCGTATCCTGTGTTCCAAGATTTATCGACTAAGCCCACAGATTTTAATGATTTGTATATTTTAGAGGGCTTAGAAAAAGTAAAAGAACAAATTCTATCATCAAGCACCCCCCACACAGGCGCGATGATAGGCGATGAAGGCGGGGCGGTATCGTTTCTCTCGGACGATGATAAGCAGCCGCCCCCTTCATTTGCTGAAATCCCGATTGATTGCCACGGTTTTGATTACGTGCCAGATCATATTCATGCGGAATTATACCCAGAACAAACACAATTGACCCGTGATTTATATAATCTTGACGTGCAGGATGATCCAACAACTTGGAACGATGTTGTAAATGGCGATGGTGAAGATAAACTGATATTTTCCAAAAATGGTGAATTATCTCCATCATCAATGGTTAATGTAGATTTAATGATAAGATATCATCATGAATTTAAAGATTTGTTTTGTTATGATGAATTTGCACACCTAAAAACTATTGTTTCATGCCCACCATGGGAAGACCCTAAGCGTTTTCAGGTTCGTGAAATATCAGACGAAGATTACACGCGATTAACGATTGAGCTTGAAAAGAAGGGTTTGAAACCGACTATAACCACGATTAAGAAAATCCTTGATAGTTCCGTTCGCAAGAAAACCAGACACCCCGCTCGGGAGTATTTTGGAAAACTTGTATGGGATGGCACGCCGCGACTTGATACGTGGCTCACATATTATTGCGGCGCGGAATACGATGATCCTGATTATTTAAAATTCGTAGGACGTAAATGGTTAACCGCGATTGTGGCGCGTATTTTTAGGGCAGGAACGCCATGGCATCACATGCCGATTTTCGAAGGTGACCAAGGCGCAAGAAAATCAAGTATGCTTGAGGAGTTATCAACAATTCACGGGAAAGCATATTTTGAAGATGGGATAAACGTTTCTGATCTTGGTAGTGATAAAATCGTTCCAAAATTACAGGGTGTTTTGATTGTTGAAATGGCGGAAATGTCGGGGCTGAATAGAAAAGACGTGAACGAATTAAAACAGGCAATAACATCCAGCAACGATAGAATTATCAGAAAATACGCGAATGAACCAACATCATACCCGCGCCAGTTTGTTTTTGCGGGTACGATTAACCCAACGGACGGATATCTTGATGATCCGACTGGAGCGCGTAGATTTTGGCCTGTGCGCGTTGGAAAGTTAATTGATATTGATGCGCTTGCGAAGGATAAAGAGCAATTATTTGCGGAGGCCGTGCATTGTTTCAAAAACGGGGAAAAATTATATTTAAACACAGAAGAAGAAAAACTCGCAAAAATCGCGCAAGATGAACGTTCATTGTCACACCCATGGATGCCGATTATTGAAAATATTGTAAACGGTAAAAACGAGGTTACGAAAAACGAAATTGAAGAAATATGGTTAGCGATAGGCGTTCCGAAATACCAGCGTGATAAGAAAAACAAATCACAGATATCAAAAATCATGGTGCAGTGCGGTTTTGAGTGGAAGCGTGTTTATACGGATGATGGAAGCCGTGAACGTATGTGGATTAAAAAAACAGATGAGGTGGAAGTAAAATGGTAATTAATTTATTCAACGACCAAAACCGCCTTGTGAATAAGGCCAGATCATCTATAGGGGGTGGGTGTAAGAGTTTACTTATTCAGGCCGCTACTGGGTGCGGTAAGTCTGTCATGGGTACATACATGATACAGCAAGCAAACTTGCGCGGTAATTCATGCGCGTTTGTTGTGCCGCGCCGTGAGTTATTATCTCAAATGGCGGAAACATGGTATAAATTCGGTGTTAATTATTCATATGTTGCAAGCGGTCAGTTTTTTGACCCTCAATCGCAAAATCATATATGCTCAATGCAAACGTTGATTAAGCGCCCAGAAGTTATAAACCCGAAGATTTTATTTATTGACGAAACGCACTATGCCACAACGCAATTGAAACGCATAGCCGAATATTATGCAGATCGTGGAACGATTATCATCGGGTTATCTGCTACGCCATGGAGGATGAACGGCAAGGGATTGGGCGATATATATTCTGATATGGTGGAAGGCGAAACTGTTCGGTGGTTGATTGATAATAAACGTTTATCACAATACGAAATGTTTGGTGTTTCAAGCCCTGATTTTAGCGGGATAGACACGGTAAACGGTGAATACAAGAAAAAACAAATGGACGAACGTATGGAGCAAGACCGCGTTTTAATTGGTGACGCGGTGGGGCATTATAAAAAACACGCGAGCGGTAAATTGAATGTTGTTTTCTGCCAGTCGATTAAACATAGCAAAATCACAGCCCAAGCATTTAAGGACGCAGGAATACCAGCCGCTCATATGGACGCAGAAACACCATCGCATGTCCGTAGGCAAATGATACAAGATTATGCGGATAGGAAATTACACGTATTAACAAATGTTGATTTAATGTGTTTTGGTTTTGATTTGGCATCGCAGGTCGGGCGTGATGTGACGGTTGAGTGCATGAGTGATTTACGCCCTACGCAATCGCTTGCGTTGCAAATGCAGAAATGGGGGCGCGTTTTACGCATGAAAGACCAGCCCGCGTTAATATTTGACCATGCGAATAATTTTAAGAAACATGGTGCGCCGTGTTGGGATAGGGAATGGACGTTATCGGATAGAAACCGAAAACAGCGCAAGGAAGCCGAAGAAGAAGCCGAAGAAAAACAGCGCCAGTGTGAGTTTTGTTTTCATATTCATGAACCCGCGCCGAAATGCCCTAAATGCGGTTTTGTTTATCCAATACGCGAGCGTAAGATTGAAGAAGTTGATGGCGATTTAGAAAAAATAGAGATTAAGCAAACCCGCCGCCGCGAAGAATATATGTGCGACACGTTAGAGGATTGGGAAGGTTTAGCGAAAGAACGTGGTCATAAATCAGGGTGGGCGAAAATAAGACATGGGCAGCGGGTTAAAAACGAAGCCGAAAAACTAGCCGCAAAATTAAACCAAGCGCAGGGTAGTTTATTATGATTTTTAAGCTCGGAACGGTGGTTTTATCATACACTGGCAGTGATCCTGAAATAGCAATAAACCACTCAAAACGCATGGGCTGGACGGTGCATGATGTTAAAATAATTCGAGAAGAAAACGGAATTTCAATCAAAACAAAAAGGGATATAGATGTCGGAAACAAATGTAATGAAGAGAGTTATGAAGCACTTGAGCGCGAATGGTTTCACAGTATTTCGTAATAATGTTGGGCAGTGCTGGACTGGTAAATCAAGGCGCATAACCAAGGCCGATGTTTATTTTTGTGACGTTGGGGATGTGATTGTAAAAAACGCGCGTATATTCCATGGCGGTTTAACAAAGGGAAGCAGCGATATAATTGGATGGAAAACCGTGGAAATAACCACTGATATGGTCGGGAAAACCGTGGCGATATTTACGGCGGTTGAGGTTAAGAAAAACGAGCGCGAAGCATTGGCGGCGGCGGTATCAAAAACGGAACATAATATATCACAGCAACGATTTGTGAACGCGGTTAAATTTAACGGGGGCATATCGGGGTTTGCAGGCTCAGAAGAACAAGCGGATGAGATAGCAAAAACCCTGTGAAATTAATCACAGGGTTAATGTACGCAGTTACTCAGGGAAAGTATGTGTATTTTTAATACGTTACATGCATATCATTGCTGTGTCAATTAAAAATCGTTATCACCAAAATCATCCAGATATTTAATCGCATATATTACCAAACTCACCCAAGCGGCGGCGATGGCGAATATTATCCCGCTAATCATAATTATCACTAGGCAACCCAGTCACGAATTAAATCGCGCAACCGCCATGCGATAGACGTATTTTCAGGAATTTTTCCGTTCTCAATTTCCTGTTTGTGTTTTTCGACAAGTTGATCGTATTCCGATTTTGGCACACGAAAATTAAATACTTTGTAGTCCATTATTTTTTTCTCCAGTTGTTGACATTGCTATATAATACCGATATAACGTTAATACAGTAATAGCACATATATATTATATTGCAACCAAAAAACAAGGACAAATAACATGACAGAGTTAATCAGGGATTTAACAAACACAGAATACCACAAAAAACCAGCCGTTAGCCGTTCGCAGCTTATGGAATTACAAAAATCGCCAAAAAAATACTGGTGGAAATATTTGTCAGGTGAAGCGGAGGAAGAAAAATCAGACGCGCTTGATTTGGGTACGGCGTTTCATACGCTGATTTTAGAACCCTCCGATTTTGGGAAAACTATTGCGATTGTTCCAGATGATATTAAAAACCCGACCACGGCGCAGATTAACGCGAAAGAACCCAAAACAGACAGCACCCGTTTATTATTGGAGTGGTGGGATAATTTCATAGAGCAAAACGAAAATAAAATCATGTTGCGCCAAAAGGATATTAACAACCTGCAACGTATGGCGAAATCAATCCGCGAAGAACCCGCCGCGCAGATTATTTTGGGGCAGAAGGGTATTATTGAGCCAAGTGTATTCTGGACGGACGAAGAAACGGGACTACAGATCAAGTCACGCCCTGATTTCATTACAGCAGACGGGAAAATATGCGTAGACGTTAAAACGACAAAATCCGTTGGTTTGGATGATTTTCAAAAATCTATTGTTAATTACGGTTATGATTTACAGGCGTTTATGTGTATGGAAGCGTGCCGCCGTTATTTCGGGTATTCGCCAGAAGCGTTTATTTTTGTTGTTTGCGAAAAAGACGAACCACACGACACAGCGTTTTATTTAGCAGATGAATATGTTTTACGCCGTGGTGAAATGTTATACCGTAATTTGCTTGATAAGCTCAAACAGTGCCAAGACGCTGATAAATGGCCAAGCGCGGGCGGCGGTGCGATTGAGCCGATATCATTGCCAAAGTGGGAAATTAATAAGATGGAAAAATAAAACTTGACGATGTGATATTATTGCGATATCGTTACTATATTAAATAAAACGAGGAATAAATAAATGACAAACCTACCAGCAATTCAAGAAACATTACGAGCACCCGCCACGCAAGGAAAGTTAATGCTTGCGCTTGGATACAACGACCCAAAAAACCCAGAAGGCAAAAACGATGCACGCCGTTATTGCGCGTCCGTACTGGCAGAAATAGAAAAAACTGCGGGGGATAAAAACAAGGATTTAACGCAGTGCCGCCCTGATAGCGTAGTCCAGTGTATGATTGATGCAGCGCAGTTTAAGATTATGATTGATGGCAGACAGCACGCTCATATTGTTAAATACGGAAACCGCGCAACACTCCAAATTGGATACCGCGCATATCTCGCGAAAATCAAGGAAATTTATCCCGATGCAGATTTTACGATTGAGCCGATTTATCAAGGCGATGATTTACAGGTTTGGCACGATGAAAACGGCTCTAATTACTCATTGAAGAAAAAATCTGTATTTGGTAATTCGGACGAAAATTTACAGGGCGTTTTATTCGCCGTTAAATACACAGAAAACGGGCGCTTAATTTCAAAGGTTGTGCCAGTTGATAAGTCACGTATTGACCGCGCCCGTGGTGCAGCAAAACAGGACTATATTTGGAAATCAGACTATATTGAGAAAGCCAAGGCCGCAGCGATTAAAAACGCATGTAAACACCTATTTGCAAGTTTAACGTTGGTTGAAAAACTTGTGACATACGACAACGCCGAAAATTACGATATTGAAAAACCCGCCGTATCTGAAAAGCAGGAAAGCGTTCTTGATAATCTTAACGCGCAGATTAAAACCGATAGCGATGTTTTAGAGCTTGATGACGATATTATTATTGAGGGCGAGCTAGTTGATGATGATGTGGTGATCGTATGATTAGCAAGGACGAAGCACAAGAAGCGATTAAGTACATGGAGCATGTGATACGTCACCATGAATGGAAAGCGTCACAAGTTAAGAAGTTACACGAAGTCGAATACCAACAAACGGCGGCGCGTAATTTACGGAATTCGGTTAAGGTTTTAAAATTATATTTAGGAGAATAAAATGATTGATTTAAGTACATTGAAAAAAGGCGATACTGTTAAATTTAGATGTGGTGGGGAGTATTTACTCAAACACGAACTAATAAAAAATCATGAACTGACAGTGATTAGATTTGGCGGGTTAAGTATTAATTATAAAAAAAATGGTGATGTGTATGGTGAGAATGAAAACCACATATTCGACATTATCGAAATAATCCCTACGCCTTTTGATTGGGATAATGTTGAGCAAGGGATGGCGTTCCGTGGGTTTGACGATAATAGCATAGTTTGGTATGCCGCTTCATTTTACACAAAAGAAGATAGCCATGTCATAGTTTTCAGGGGCTTGAATGAAGATGGTACTCTTGCATTGCCGAGAGGGGCTTTTAAATCATATTTAACCCGCTCCCCAGAAAATGACATCGAGGTAAAATCATGACAGAATATCAACGCGCAATAATAATGGCACTACTCGATTGCCCCGACCTTAATCATGATGAACTGGATGATATCACGATTGACGCGCTGCATAATGTTAAATTGATGATGGAGGTTTGAGGATGAAAAAAGGCGATAAAGTTATTGATACCATAGACGGTGAGCAAAGAATTTTTCAAGGGTGGTCTACATTTTACGAGGGTAAATGTGGTGACACAACGAAAAAACTTGCAATACTTTCAGATAATTGGGGCGAGGAATTTTATATGATAGCTCGTGAATTTATTAGTGAAATTAATTTAAAATAG
>Ga0307376_10000961_pt1 | contig 33237 bp, 30 predicted proteins | sample TR2MG_FD_202536 | JGI IMG/M metagenome (GOLD analysis project Ga0307376, IMG submission 202536) | Soil microbial communities from Risofladan, Vaasa, Finland - TR-2 | ecosystem: Environmental > Terrestrial > Soil > Coastal area > Acid sulfate soil | place: Finland: Risofladan, Vaasa | collected...
AAAATCCCCTCCCGACTCGGCCAGGCGCACGCCTTCGTTGATGTGCTGGAAAGCCGCGTCGAGATCATTCCATTCACGCAGCAGATCACCTATCGCGATGCGCTCGATGCCGCAGAAAACCGGTTCGTTTTCCGCTACCAGTTGCAGGGCCTGCTGGCATATGGCTATACTCTCACGGAGTCGCCCCTGCACCGTATGCAGTTGGACCAGGTAGTTCATGGCGCTCAGATAGATTGCCACGTGCCCACTGGCCCGGCTGGCTGCGCAGGCTTCGAGCAAGGCCCGATTCGCGTCCTCGTCGTTACCGTCTAAAAGGTAGGCGTGGCCCTGGAACAGCAAGGCCATGCCGCGCAAGTACAGGTTGTCTGGTGGGGTCCGCTCGAGTGCCTGTGTACACATGGCAACGACATCCGATGGGCTTCCGTAGAAACGCGCGACGAACGCGCGCCTGATATGCACCATGGCCAGCCACCCTTGGGTGCTCTCGTAACGCCACCTTTTGTCGCTGGTCGGCGTGGCGGCGGGCTGACGTGGTTCAGGTATACGGGATACACGCTCCAGTGAGGACGGCTCCGTTCTTTGAAGGTGGGTTTCGACGGACTGCAGGAACGGTTCGACTGCGTCGAGATGGCCGGTGTTGGCCAAGGCCGCGGCGTATGTCACGCACAGGTATGGCTGAGAGTGCACAAACTCCTCCGGCAGTGCTCTCATCCAGTCCAGCACCGTGCGCACCTCGCTGCGTTCCCACAGCGCGTCCGTCATCTGTTTGATCAGGCGCGTAGCAAGGTCAAAGTCTTGCGCCTCCAGTGCATGGTGCACCGCATCTTTTACCAATCCATTCTGCTCATACCACGCTGCGGCCCGGCGGTGCAATGTGGGCGCCAGGTCAGGCCACGTCCGGTCCAGGCGATTGCACAGCAGATCCGCGAACAGGTGGTGATAGCGGTACCAGCGCCGCTCGTCGTCCAGCGCAACGATGAAGAGGTTGGCGCGCTCGAGGTATTCAGGAATCTCTTGGGAGCCAGGGGAGGGTCGGCCCGAGGGTGGTCTTGCCGAAGCCGGCCGGAGCCGAGACGTGGATCAGTTTGTGGTGTGCGCGAAGCGCCTCGTCGAGCTGTGCCACCAGGTGCGGGCGGGGCACCAGGTTGGGCCTCGGCGGGGGCACGTACAGTTTGGTCGTGAGAATCGGGCTTGACACTTTCTTTGTCTGGCCAGACGAATGCTAACCCTGGCAGCGGAGGCTTCCACGTGCTCACTATCATAGTCAATTACTCCCAAATGGCAAATCCGGTTCGATGGCAGCGACCAGAACCTCGACCCGTCCCGATCCAATTAGCCTTCTGGAACTCTGGACAGAACGCAGGCCGACGTGAGGAGGAGCAGGGCGCAGAACAGGAATGGCACGCGTACTCCCAGGCCAGCCAGCAGGCCTACCAGCACGGGTGTGGCGGGGAAAGAGAGGTCAATCAGGGCGTCAAAGGAAGCCAGGTAGAGACTCTTGCGCTCCGGCGGCGCAAGTTTCGCGATCCAGGCCGCGCTCTGCACAAAGATCGTGCCCAGCGTCAGCCCCAATACACCCATCGCCAATGCCATCCCCCAGGCGCTCGTGGCCACAAAGAGGCTGAGGAAACCCAGCGCTGCCGCCAACGCACAACCGGCGAGCACAAGCTTGCGCCGCGTGCGCTCGATGAGCACACCGATTGGCACCTGCGAGAGGACAAAGGCCAACGGATAGGCGCTCATCGCCAGCCCAATCTGCTCCGTGGTTAGGCCCGCCTTTTCCCCGGCCAGGGGCACCGCGATCCCACGAGCCACGTAGCCCATCTCGGCCAGGAAAGCGCCACCACACAGAAACAGGAAGCCCGGTCTTGACAAAGCGGTCCGCAAGACTGTCAGGAAGCCGGTATGCTCTCCAGTCTCGCGCCCGCTCGTCTCCTCGCGTATCAGGCACGTAGCTGCGATGGCCAGTCCACCTGCCACCGCGCTGAGCAAGAAGGGCACGCTCAGGCCAATGTGGCCCAGGTACCCGCCGACGACGGGGCCGATCACGTCACCGGCTACCTGGGCGGTGCGATAGAGGGCAAAGGCCCGCTCCTGGCGCCTCAATCCGGCCACCAGGCCCAGCAGCGCAGGGCCGAAGAGCCCCAGTCCTACCCCCTGCACGATACGAAACAGGAACAACTGCGTGAAATCCCGTGCCTGTGCACAGCCCAGGGCCGATAGGCTATAGACCGCCAGGCCGATTAGCGCAAGCCGCCTGCGGCCGTAGCGGTCACTCAAGTAGCCGGTGTAAAGCTGCAAAAGGCTCCAGGTCAGCGAGTAGGCCGAGAAGAACAGGCCCAGTGTCTCGTACGAGACGCCGAAGCTCTCCACGTAGAGAGGCAGGACGGGAGACACAACCGCGAAGCTCAGGCCGGTGAGGAAAGCCAGAACTGTCAGGCTGAGTTCAAGGATATCCATCTTACGCCTCCTAGAAAAAGGCGCCCCGTGGGCAGTACGGATTGTCTCGCTCGAAGGGGATCGTCCGGCACTCTCCCGCCAGCGCGCGGCGCACCAGCCACTCGCACCAGGGCTCAAAAGGCTCATCGAAGGAATCCATCTCTGCCAGTGAGAAGTAGGCCGCGCGGTCCGTTTCGATACCGCCATCCGAAGCGGGCGCACCTTCTACGTGGTGGCACAGGAAGATGATGCCCAGCCAGCCCCGCTGGCGCAGGTTCTGAATGCCCAGCAACCCGTCTATCTGGGCCGTGATGCCGCCTTCTTCGCGGGTCTCACGCAGGGCGGCTTCCTCCGGTGATTCCTGGGGGTCCACGATGCCCCACGGGATGCTCCATTGCCCGGCCAGCGAATGACCCTCGGCCTGCCGCACGAACAACGCTCTTTCGCCTTGCAGGACGACGGTCCCTACACACACGACCATCTTCGGCGGCCAGGTTGACACACCGGGAGTTTCACGATCTGCCATATACCGCTTCGCTCCTTCATCATTCCGGTTGATTATACCGCCGCTTGCGGCGGTCGGAAGAGGTGTTGTATTACCACCAACAGGCCTTTCGCTGCGTCTCTATCAACCGCTCAGCATATGGAATGTTTGACTTGCGAATCGCTCGCACAGTCGCTTCAAGATCGAATGAAATGCGATGAACCGACGCTTCCCACCTCCTCGATTGTTGCTCTAAAACCCCAAGTGCTGCCCGCGGATCACCATCACACGAACGACCTGCACTTCCTGCATTCACCCATGTCCCTTGCTCGGTATGAATCACGAACGGCACATGCAAATGCCCAGCAGCCACTAGTGACACCCCCTGCGGGAAAGACGGGCTTGCATCCGCATCCACTATCTCATCCGGTTCTTCCACTCCTCCGTGCACGATGAGCACACCTGGAGCTGGTGTAAGCCTTGGAGGGAGTGCCGCTAGCCACTGCCGACTGGCTGATGTGAGTCTTTCCCTACACCAGTCGTCAATCGCGGTGATCTGAGTTGTACGCTCATCGGTATGCTGTTCAGCCAGAGAAGGCAGGAGAATGTCGCGGTCGCTGTTTCCTTGCACGGTCGCAATGTTCCGCTCAGCGAGTAAGGAAATGCATTCATTTGGCTGAGGACCGAAGCTTGCCACATCTCCAGCACAGACAATTACATCTATCTCCTCTTCTTCTAACCAATCGAGGGTTGCTTTCAGTCCAACCAAGCAACCGTGGGGATCACTGACAACTCCGATTCGCATTTCAGAAACCTCCCGTCGCAACTGCCGCCGCCCACGGCCTCGAGGTGAGCCGCCCGTCGTTGCGGCTGCACCGGCAGGCGAGGAACGTGGCCCGCTCGTTGGTCGTGAAGCGCAGGTTAGCGGTGGAGTTCGGTCAACCACTTAAAAGGTGGCGCACGGGTGCCCGTCAAGTTTTTGCAGCCTGTGCCCGGGGTCCTGGCCGAGGCCGGCTCGTACAGGCCGGGAACCTTCGCCAAGGGTGGTCGGGAGCAGGACGCCAAGGCTGGCGAGGTCGGTCTGATGGTGGGGCACTGGGCGGTGTGGGTTCGGCCGTCAGGGTGGGCTGTGGAGAGGGGAGGGTGGGTGCTGGCTCAAGTGGTGTTGGCGGGGCGACTACTGCTGTTTGGGGCAGCTGGGCTGCCCTGGTTGTGCGATGCCGTTCACTGCGCGCGTGGCGTCGCTGTTCCACTTGCTGGCGTTGATGAGCGACAATGTACGAGCACGCTTCTTCCCACCGGTCATTGTACAGGGCGTTGCGCAAGGCTAACATCGGACTGACGTGCACACGCGCCCAATGCATGCCGGCCCCGACCAGCCGAGGTCCGACGATGAGCCGGTGGCTGCTTTCCACGCTGCCACTCCCAATCGGCCAGCCGCAGGCTTGAAAGATGGGGTATTGCATATGGGCTTCCCGCTTCTCCAGGTAGGCCAGGTGCTCCGCCAACTTGGGGATCTCCGGGTGGGCCTCGGTCAGGGCACGCAACTCGGGTAGCACCGCACTGGGTCCCTCGTGCTTCAGCTGGTGGAGTTGGTGGGTCAGCCACTCCTTCGTCGTGGGCGTATCCGCTCCCCAGATGGCGGCCCCGATCTGGGCCACGTACCCGGCCGCGTGCGGAAAATCCAACACCCGTACGGCATCGGGCCGATGGTAGTCGATGAAGCCCTGTTCCCACTCGGCCCCATCGGTCACGGCGATGACCTGGCCGGCCGTCTCCACCCCCCGACGGTGGGTCTCGACCAGGGCCAGACGGGTAAAGGTATCGGCCTCTGCCAAGCGCGAGAAGTAGGACAACTGGCGCGCATGCACGACCCACTCCCCTTTCTCCAGCACCGGCTCCCCGATCTCGCCCAACACGAGAGTCTTGACCTCGGCCGATTCCCCTTTCACTAGGGGCACCATCGTCCCGTCTGCACTCAGCAATTGCTTACCCGGCCCTGCCGGAGCAGGCGGCGACTCCCGTTCGATCCGTTCCGCTTCCTGCTCTTGCACCGCCACATACCCGGCTCCCCACGTCTCTGTCTGCCGTCGCGTGGTTGCTGCGCTGATATGTACCTGGAGCATGTCTTCCAGCGTCCCAGCCGCCTTCTCAAACGGCATCCAACTGCCCAAACGAGTCAAGCACGCTTGGACGTGGGGGGTCAGACTCCCGGCCACTAACTGCAGCTCCTCATCCAGGGGGAAAAAACCCTGCCTGGCAGGTCGGACACACCCCATAGCTGCGCTCCAGAACAACCTCTTGCCCCCCATGCGTCTGCAGATGCCGTTCACTTTTCCCCCGCGGCCCCAGTGGTGTCCCACAATCGGGACACACGGGCCGCGCCTCCCGCGCCAGCTGGCTCAGATCGGCTATCTCACTGGCCAGCGCGGTATCCTGCAGCATCCACGCACGCATACGGGCTAACCGCTCGTCCAAGGCGGCCTCGATCTCCCTCAGGGTGGCTTGGGGATGCTGGATGCGCCACTCCTTCATGCCGGTCAACACCTCTGCGGCCAATGCCTGCCACTGTTGATCAAAGTCTGTCCTTAACATGCCTACTCCCCTCCATCGCAACTGAGCTCGCAACAGCCTACATTTTACCCCCTATCCCCTGCCCTGCAAGACTTTGACGGGCACCCGTGGCGCAGTGGCGCACACCCGACTTGACAACTAGCCGGATTCGGGTATAATGTGCACCTATCTTATGAGGAGGTATTCCATGCTGCGTACTGCGATGCTCATCTTTATCGCGCCCCGGCCCCGCGAAGTTAGCGGCGTTCGGTTGCTGCCTGGTCGCAGTGCGCCCGATTAGAACTTGACATAACGTCATCATGGGCCGTGGGCGCAGGCGACGCCCACGGCCTATTTTTTATATCGTGCTCCCCTTGCACAAGGCCGTGGACGTGGGAAAAGTTCACGGCCTTGTTGTTTGTGGCCGGATCAAGGAGGAGAAGGTTTGTAGCAGGAGGACTCGGATGTGTACAGTGGATCCAATTGCTCTGCAAGTTTCGGATGTCACCAAATGGTTCCCCAAGGGGGAAGGGCCCCGTTGGCCCTGGAAGCGGGATAGCAAGGGCCGCAATAACGTCGTGGCGGTGAATAGCGTCAGTTTCCAGGTCGGGCACCGGGAGGTGTTCGGCATCCTCGGCCCCAACGGCTCTGGCAAGTCCACGCTGGTGCGTTGCATCTCCACGTTGCTCCTGTACGACGCGGGCCGCATCACCATCTTCGGCCACGACGTCCTGCGGGAGGAGCGGGCAGTCAAGCAATTCATCAACCGCGTTTCGGTGGAAGCCTCGTTCTTCAAGAAACTGAGCCCGATGGAGAACCTGATCTACGGCGCACGGCTCTATGGCCTGGGGGCGCGTGAGGCCCGTCAGCGTGCCCTGGAGATCCTGGAGCGGCTGGGACTCAAGCGAGAGTCCATCTTCCAGCCGATGGAGGAGATGAGCCGGGGTATGCAGCAAAAGGTCGCCATCGCCCGCGCCTTCCTCACCCGGCCGATCCTGCTCCTGTTGGACGAGCCGACGACCGGGTTGGCCCCCCGCTCCAAGCGGGAGGTGCAGGCCTTTGTCGAGGAACTGCGGGACACGCACGACGCCACCATTCTGCTGACCACGCACGACATGCAGGAGGCTGAGACACTGTGTGACCGCATCGCCATCCTCGATGATGGCCGCATCGTGGCGCTGGACACGCCGGCCGGCCTGAAGGAGCTCGTCCCGCGCGTCAACGGCCACGACCCGACGCTGGAGGACGTGTTCGTGGAGTTGACCGGTAAGCAGTTAGTGAAGGAGGAGGAAGTAGATGAGTAAATGGGGAATAAGATCATGAAACCGACGTTCATCATTGATGCCGACGACACGCTGTGGGAGAACAACGTCTACTATGACCAGTGCATCGCTGCTTTTGCAGAGTTGATGGCGGATCAGGGCTTTGGACGGGAAGAGGCGATGCGTACGGTGGATACGGTGGAACGGGAGCGGGTCCCCCTGGTGGGCTACGCGCCGGAGGAGTTCGCTCGCAGCATGGTCATCGCTTACCAGCGCCTGTGTGAGGCCCACGGCCGTCCCGTTGAAGACCGGGTGGCGGATACGGTGTGGGAGATCGGGCAGGGAGTCGTGGAGTATCCCATCGTGCTGCTCGGCGGCGTGGCTGAGACCCTGGCTCGACTCAGTGGTCACTGCCGCCTGCTCTTGCTGACCAAGGGGGACCGGGAGGTGCAGGAGCGCAAACTGGCCCGCTCGGGCCTGAGCCACTTGTTCGACGGCGTGCACGTCGTGGCGGAGAAGAACGCCGAGGTGGTCCGGAGGCTGGTGACCCGCTATGGGTTGCAGCCCGAGCAGACCTGGATGGTGGGCAACAGCCCCCGCTCCGACATCAACCCCGCCCTGGAGGCGGGGATCGGCGCGATCTACGTGCCACATCCAAGTACCTGGCAGTTTGAGCAGGAAGAGATCGCAGACCCGCAACGGGTGACCGTCCTGCGCCACTTTGGTGAACTGGACGCCCTGTTGGGCTTCGCTCAGCGAGATTCCTCGCTTCACTCGGAATGACGGGCGTTTCACTCGGAATGACGGGCGTTTCACTCGGAATGACGGGCGTTTCACTCGGAATGACGGGCGTTTCACTCGGAATGACGGGCGTTTCACTCGGAATGACGGGCGCTTCGCTCGGAATGACAGGGGGGCAGTGAGATTCCTCGCTTCGCTCGGAATGACGGGCGTTTTACTCGGAATGACAGGCGCTTCGCTCGGAATGACAGGCGCTTCGCTCGAAATGATGGGCGTTTCACTCGGAATGACGGAGGGGCATGGACATGATACGGGCACGCGTGATACGGGCTCTCATCTTCGACTATGGCGGCGTGCTCATGCGCACGATGGACCCCCGGCCGCGCCGGGAACTCGAGCAGCGGCTGGGGCTGCCGCCCGGTGGGGCGAGCCGGCTGGTGTTCGGTAGTCCCATGTGGGAAGAAGTGCAACTCGGCCACGTCACGAGCGCCGAGTTCTGGGCCAGCGTGGGCCAGCAACTGGGGCTGGAGGCCGACGGGGACGTCGGGGCAGAAGGGCTGGCCGAGTTTCAGCGAGCCTTCTGGGCCGGCGACCGGCTGGATGAGGAGCTGATGGCCCTCATCCGCCACTTGTGCGCCGAGGGGTACTGCATTGCCCTGCTCAGCAACAACCCGGCCGAGTGGCGGCAGCACGTGGAGGAACTGGGCATCGCCGACGCCTTTGACGTGATCGTCGTCTCCGGCTGCGAAGGGGTGATGAAGCCGGGCCTGGAGATCTTTGCCCGCACGTTGGAGCGCCTGGGTGTACCGGCCCAGGAGGCGGTGTTCGTGGACGATTTTCGCGAGAACGTAGACGCGGCCCGCCAGGCCGGGCTGCATGGGGTGCGCTTCCAGGGGCTTGCGCCGCTGCGCGTGCAATTGCGGAACCTGGGCGTGGTCGTCCCCGATCCTGTTCTTGACCCACTGCCACCGGATGTAGGGGATGAGTACATCCCTTGCATCCGCCCGGATGTACCCATCCGCCCGGATGTACTCATCCGCGACATCCGTGCGGTGGTCTTTGACTGGGGCGACGTGATTGAGGTCCTGCCAGACGATGCGGCCATCGCGAAGTGGGAAGAGCGGTTGTCACTTGTACCAGGCACGCTACCGTGGATCCTGTGGGGCGAGTTGTGGCGTCCGCTGGCGGTCGGCGCGATCACCAACGACGAGTATGCGGAACGGATCGCGCCCCGGCTGGGCCTCCCCGACGCAGGGGCCGCCAGCCGTTTCATCCAGGAGTTCTACGCCGCCAACCAATTCAACTGGGAGACCGTCCCCACAGTCCGCGCGCTGCGGGGCCGCTACAAGATCGCTCTGCTCACCAATGCCGCGCCCGGTCAGGACGCCTGGGCTCGAGAGCGGTTTGGACTCGACGTGCACGCCGAGTTCGACGTCTACGTCAACTCCGCCTACGTCGGCCTGTCGAAGCCCGATCCGGCCATCTTCCAACTGACGCTGGACCGGCTGGGCGTCGCGCCGCAGCAGGCGATCTTGGTGGACGACAACCTGCGCAACGTGGACGCGGCCCGCCAGTTAGGGCTCCACGCCGTCCAGTTCGTGGACCCGGCCACCTCGCTCCCGGAGTTAGAGGCGCTGTTGGGGCACTTGATCAGGTAGTGCTGTTCGCAAGTAACCGAAGAAACCTGGTTTCTTGTAAGCGAAGCGGCGAAACCAGGTTTCTGAAGATAGGAGGTTTGTTTACGGTGCAACCATCTGGTACGTCGTCTCAGTTCGATCTCAAGAACACGATGTCAGACAATCGGCTGGTGGGATTGTGGCGCATGATGCCTGGCTTTCGCCTGACCTACCTGGGGGCGACGTTCGGCCAGGGCATCGCCGCGGTAGCCAACACGGGCACCTACCTGCTCTTGCGCTACCTTGTGGACGATGTTCTCGGGCGCAAGGAGCTATCTGGGACGCTGGCGCTCATTGCGCTCTCGTTCGTCGGCCTGGCGTTGGTGCAGGGATTGTTCACCTTCCTCAGCGGCAGGCTGGCGGCCCGCACGGCGGAGGGCATCGCGCTGCGTCTGCGCAACTACCTGTTCGATCACATTCAACGGCTGTCGTTTACCTATCACGACCGCACGCGGACTGGCGAACTGATCCAGCGCGTCACTTCGGACGTCGAGGCGCTGCGCCGGTTCTTTGCCGACCAGGCCATCGGCATGGGGCGCATCGTATTGCTCTTTATCATCAACCTGGTGGCCCTGTTGAGCCTGAACTGGCAGTTGGCCCTGCTCTCGATCGTCGTAGTGCCGCTGGTGGTGATTACGTCAGTCTTCTTTTTCAAACGGATATCCAAGGCCTACGAAGCGTATCAGGAGCAAGAAGCCACCCTCTCGACCACCCTACAGGAGAACCTGACCGGGGTGCGGGTGGTCAAGGCCTTTGCCCGGCAGGAGTACGAGCGGGACAAGTTCGAGCGGGACAACTGGGAAAAGTTCCAAAGGGGCCGGCGGCTGAATACCATGCACGCGCTGTTCTGGCCGTCCTCGGACATTCTGTGCGGTTTTCAGATGATGGTCGGCTTCCTGGCCGGTGCCTTGATGGCCATAGATGGCAGGATCACGGTCGGCACCTACCTGGCCTACGGCGGGCTGGTCGTGTGGCTGATCTGGCCCATGCGCAACCTGGGCCGGCTGATCGTGCAGATGTCCACCGGGCTGGTGTCCTACGGCCGGGTGGCCGAAGTGATCAAAGAAGAGCGTGAACCACTGGAAGAAGGAAGTCGCGTGGCCAACGGAGACCTGCAAGGAGAGGTCGCCTTTCGCAACGTCTCCTTTGAATACGATGCCGATGCGCCGGTACTGAAGGACGTCAGTTTTCGGTGCCGGCCGGGACAGGCCGTGGCACTCCTGGGCTCCACCGGTTCGGGCAAGACGACGCTGGTCAACCTGCTGCCTCGTTTCTACGAGTACACCAACGGCAGCCTGACGCTGGACGGGGTGGAGTTGAACGAGTATCCGCGCCACTTCCTGCGCCGGCAGATCGGCATCGTCGAACAAGAGCCTTTCCTGTTCTCCCGCACTATTCGCGAGAACATCACGTATGGCGTCGGGCGGGACGTCTCCCAGGCCGAGATCGAGGAAGCGGCCCGGGCGGCCGCCATTCACGACGTCATCGTAGAGTTCCCGGACGGCTACGACACGCTGGTCGGTGAGAAGGGGGTCACGCTCTCGGGAGGGCAAAAGCAGCGGGTCGCCATCGCCCGCACGTTGTTGAAAGACCCGTGCATCCTCATCCTGGACGATTCGACCTCCTCGGTGGACACCGAAACCGAGGGGTTGATCCGCCAGGCGCTGGAGCGGTTGATGGGGGGTCGGACGACCTTCATCATCGCCCATCGCATCCAGAGCGTGATGAACGCCGACCTGATCCTGGTACTCGACCAGGGCCAGATCGTGCAGCGGGGAACGCACACGGAGTTGATGCGCCGCGATGGCATCTACCGGCAAATCTATCACGTGCAGGCGCGCATCGAGGACGAACTGGAGCGAGAAATCGGCCAGCCTGCCGAAAGCCAGACTTCCGAAACCTGGCAGACTGCGGAAGTCTTGGAGGAGAAGGAGACTGTCCATGCCGGACTTGCAGTTTGAAGAAGAGGAATTCACGACCCAATTCAGCGGTAGGACCATGCGGCGCATCCTGGCCCAGACGAAGCCGCACTGGCGGTGGCTGATCGGCTTCATGGTGGCCATCTCGCTGGTCGCCTTCCTGGATTCGTACTTCACGTTCATCAGAAAGGGCATCGTGGACCAGGCCATTATGGCCAGGGACAAGGCGGCGCTGCCTCCCATCATGAGCACGTACGGCCTGCTGATCCTTGTCCAGGCTGTGGGTGTCTTTGGCCTGATCTATCTGGCCAGCACCCTGGGAGAGCGCATCCAGTACGATCTGCGCAGGAAGATGTTCGGCCACCTGCAGGACCTATCCTTCTCCTACTTTAGCCGCACGCCGGTGGGGTGGATCATGACGCGCGTGACCTCCGACTCGGAGCGTATTGCCGGGCTGGTGACCTGGGGGCTGCTGGATACTACGTGGGCGGTGTTGAGCATCTCCACGTCGGTCTACTTTATGACGATCATTAACTGGAAGATGGCGCTGATCGTGTTCGCTGCCATCCCAGTGCTGGTGGTCGTGGCGACCCAGTTCAGGAAAAAGATCATCGTCGAGTTCCGCAAGGTGCGCAAGATCAACTCCAGGATCACCGCCTTCCACAACGAGAACATCGCCGGTGTACGCGTAGTCAAGGCGCTGTGCCGCGAGGAGGAGAACCTGCGCGAGTTTGGCGCGCTGACGGGCCAGATGTACCGGGCTTCCTACCGGGCGGCCTGGCTTTCGGCGTTGTTCCTGCCGACGGTCCAGTTGATCAGCGCGGTGGCCATGGGCAGCATCGTCTGGTATGGTGGCCTGCAGGCCGAGTGGGGGGGTATCACGATTGGCGGTATCCAGGCCTTCATCTCGTACGTCATGTTCATGCTGTGGCCGGTCCAGGACCTGGCCCACGTTTACGCCGAAATGCAGCACGCGGTCGCTTCGGCCGAGCGCGTCTTTTCGCTGGTGGACGCGGTACCCGAGGTGATGGACCGGCCAGGGGCTGTGGACCCAGGTACGCTGCGGGGTGACATTGAGTTCGACCACGTGGATTTCTCGTACGAGTCCGATGATCCAGTGTTGACCGATTTCAGCCTGAAAGTGAGGCGAGGTGAGACGATCGCGCTGGTCGGGCCGACCGGCGGCGGCAAGACAACCATCGTCAATCTGCTGTGCCGCTTCTACGAGCCCAAGGCGGGCGTTATCCGCATCGGTGGACGGGACTATACCGAACTGGCGCTGCACGCCATCCAGTCGCGTATCGGCGTGGTGCTGCAGACGCCGCACCTCTTCTCCGGCACCATCCGCGAGAACATCCGCTACGGCCGGCTGGACGCCACAGACGAGAAGGTCGAGGAGGCGGCCAGGCTGGCCGGCGCCCACGACTTTATCGCCACGTTGGACAAAGGCTATGGTAGCGAGGTGGGCGAAGGGGGCAACCTGTTGTCGGTCGGACAGAAGCAACTGGTCAGCCTGGCGCGCGCGATCCTGGCGCGGCCGGAGATCTTTATCATGGACGAGGCGACCAGTTCGGTGGACACGCTCACCGAGGCGCTGATCCAGCGCGGCATGGAGTCGCTGATGGAGGGCCGCACCAGTTTCATCATCGCCCACCGGCTTTCGACGATCAAGCGGGCCGACCGTATCCTGGTCATCGAAGATGGGCGCATCGCGGAGATGGGCACCCACGCCGAACTGTTGCGCGCCCGCGGCCACTACTATCGGCTCTATACGCAGCAGTTCCGGCGCGAGCGGGAGCAGGAGTACGATGTCTTCACAGCGCCCGTCCCGGTAGCAGCATAACCTCTCACCCTCCCGCAGGTTCGCGTAACCTGCGGGAGGGGAAAAAGGGGATGAACAAGATGGACCGTGTCTATCACTTCAAAGGCAGCCCCAAAGAGATTGGGTTCGCCATGGGGCGAGTGTTAGGGGCAAGGCTGGAGCAGAACGTCAGCCGCTACATTCAAAGGCGTCCCACCCGGCCCGGCGCCCTGGATATGGATGCCCTTCGCCAGGGGGCAATGCCCTGGCTGCGCAGCTGGCGCTGTGAGTCTGCCCGCGGAACTGATTGGTATCCTGGGAGGTAGCTAGGAGGTCTCGTGATCCAACTCGCCGCCGATCTCTCCGATCCATTGCTCGAACTGGCCCGCAGCGGTCAAGTCCGGATAGACGCTGTTGAGGTAGGACCGTGGTTCAGCACGCAGCAAATCCGTGCCTATCGGCAAGCGCTGCCCGGGATGCCATTTCACTTTCATGGCGCCGACCTGATTGAGAGAGTGGTGCTGATCCCAGGTGCTATCTCCAGGATAGCAGCCTACGTGCACTACACGGAGAGCCCCTGGGCATCAATGCACATTACAATGTGGCTGCCCGGTATGGTCTGGCTGATGCTGCGGCACGGATGGCGAATGCCGCTGCCCAATCCCGAACGAGCCACCCACCGGTTCGTCAGGCAAGTGATGCGGTTGTCCCGTTCTATCCCGGTGCCCGTGACCCTGGAGAATATAGAGCCGCTGCCGTTCGACGGCTACGACTTTGAGGTGCAACCCGCCCGTATTGCCGAGGTGTTGGAGAGAACGGGCTGCGGCCTAGTGCTGGACACCGGCCACGCCCGTGTGTCCGCAGCGGTGTTGAGAATGGACGTGCACGACTATCTGCAAAGCCTCCCACTGGCACAGGTAGTGCAGATCCACGTCAGCGGGCCGCGGGAGCGCGATGGACGTTTGAAAGACGTGCACGAACCACTACAGGAGATTGACTACACGCTCCTAGAGTTTGTACTGGCGCGAACACGTCCACAAGTGGTGACTCTGGAGTATATCCGGGAGCAGGACTCGCTCCGCGAGCAGCTCGTGCGCCTTCGTGACGTTGTGGGCTCACATACGAGGCATTCGTATGAATGGCCGTTGGACTCTGATTTGAGGGGCAGCTCCAATGATAAAAGCACTTCGATTTCACTCACCCGAGGAGAGATTGAAGATGGCCTGCGCAGGCTTGGGTTGCGTCGAGGGGATGCCGTCGAGGTGCACAGTTCCCTGAACAGTTTCGGGTGGGTGGAGGGCGCGGCAGCCACTGTAGTGGACGCGCTGATGAACGTGGTCGGCGAAGAAGGGGCCATCGTGATGTCGGCCTACCCGCTGAGCCTTCCACTGCCCCTGACGGAGCAGGAGAAGGCCAGGGGCATTCTTGCCAAGGTGCGCATCTTGCGCGAGGATGCTGGCGGAGGGGTACATCCGCCTCAAAGGACCGGTATGGGGGCCATCGCCGACGAATTTCGCAGGAGACCGGGGACTGTTTTGGGAACTGGCATACACCGGGTATGTGCATGGGGCCGCCACGCGGCGTTACACAGCAAGGGGTACGAGTACCTGCTGGAGATTGACGGGTGGGTGCTGCTCCTGGGCGTGGACATTCACCGCTGCTCCAGCATGCACATCGCCGAGGGCCGGGTCGGGATACCCGACGCGATTACACGGCGCTTCGCGGTTCCGGAAGAAATCCAGCGGGACTATCCTGAAGATACCTGGTACGTCGCCTATGGCAGCACGCCCGACGACGCCTGGCAGAAAGTGCAGGACGAGGCAGAGCGCCGGGGGCTCGTCCAAAGGCGTCGCATCGGGCGCGCCGAGTGTATGCTATTCAAAGCCAGGGCCGTCGTGGGCATCTATGAGGAGTTTCTCCGTACCGACCCGTATGGGTTGTTTGGCGTCGGCAAGGAGACCTGATTCTCGGAAACCCGTTGTCTGGGGGTAAGGAGCAATGGTCGGATAGGTGCACAATCTCTTGAAGGAAAGTACAGGCTCGTTGAATCACGTCCATGGGAGGGGCATCGCTTCGAGCGCCCAGATGTACTTTCCGGCCACGGGCGAAGGCCGTGGCCCTCGCACTGCCTGCGTCAGTACCGGCTACCATGTGTCCGGTGTCTGGCTCTACGGACGTTTGCGAGAGGTGCACCGATGGCAAGTTGCACACCGACCATTACCACCAGCAGACAAAATCGTCGCATCGTCGAAGCGCGCAAGTTGGAACAACGCAAATATCGTCAGCGCCAGGGGCGCTTCCTGGTGGATGGACTCCAGCATCTGCACATGGCATTGGATGCTGGCGTGTGTCCTGTCGAGGTGTTCTATTGCGAAGAGTTATTCGTCGGAACCCAGGCTGCCGTGTTACTGGACCGCTTCCGCCAGACAGGGGCCGACCTGGTGGCCGTCTCGGAGCACGTGATGCGGGCGCTGGCACAGTGCAGCGTGCCGCAGGGTATCGTGGCAGCCTTCGCCCTGTGCGAAAGGCCGTTTCAGGGACTCCAATTGACCGGGCAGGAGTTGGTGGTCGTGCTGGATCGCCTGGACGACCCCGGCAACGTGGGGACATTGATCCGCGCCGCCGATGCGGTGGGAGCCGCGACCGTGATCCTGATCAAGCCCTGCGCGGACGTTTTTGATCCCAAGACGGTGCGCAGCAGCATGGGGTCGCTGTTCAACGTGCCGTTGGTGCGGACAGGGGACGTGGCGACGCTGTTGGGCTGGCTGCGTCGCAGCGGGTTGCGGCTCGTGGGGGCGGACGTGCGCCAGGGCGTGCCCTGGGGGTGGGGCCTGTGGGAAGGCGGCGTGGCGCTGGTCCTGGGCAACGAGGCGCGCGGCCTCTCGGAGGACGTGCGCTTTCACCTGGAGGGCTTTGCCAGGCTGCCGATGGTGGGCAAAGCCGAATCGCTTAACGTCGCTGTAGCGGGCGGCGTGCTGATGTACGGTTGGCTACAGGTGAACTGGGGAGGGGGCGATGGGAGAGTTGAATGACACTTGAGGAGCTCAAACGCATTGCTGAATCCGTCGGCGAACGGCGAGGCTGGGACTTTTCGCGCGTCCACGACGAGCGCGATCCTGTCCCCTGGGACTATGCCGAGGTGGTGTGCCGTTATCTGCAGCCTACCGACCGCGCGCTCGACGTGGGCACCGGGGGTGGGGAGAGGTTCCTGGCACTCGCACCGTACTTTGGCACGGGTGTGGGCATTGACATCAGCCCGGAGATGGTCGAAACGGCCCTGGCGAACAAGGCTGCAGCGCGGGCGGACAACGTCTCGTTCGACGTCATGCCTGCCGAGGCGCTGCGCTTCGCCGATGCCGAATTCGACGTGGTCCTGAACCGCCACTCGGCCGTAGACGTGGGAGAGACCTTGCGGGTTCTGCGCCCCGGCGGCTATTTCATCATGCAGCAGGTCGGGCAGAGGAACCTGGGCAACATCTGTGCCCTCTTCGGCTGCGGGCCGGGTGGCGAGTACGCCTATGATCCCCAGCAGGAGGAGGTCGGCCCCCTCGCCGAGGCCTTCCGGCAACGTGGCGCTCGCGTGGTCTGCACGGCGGGGTACGACGTGGGCTACCGCTTCCTCGACGTGCAGTCGCTGGTTTTCCTGCTCAAAGCCGTGCCGATCCCGGAGGATTTCGACATCGAGAAACACTGGCGGCAGGTAGATCGCATCATCACCGACTATCACACGCCGAGAGGGATCGAGACCAACGAGCACCGGGAACTGCTGGTCGTGCAGAGGCAGTAGCGGAAGATGCTATGAAGAGCCGCGTTGAACCTGTATTGCCTGGGGTTGCCCTCCCGCCCGGCGTCACCGTCCGGGGGTGGACGGAATCCGACTTCGCGGCGATCCAGCGCCTCTCAAGCGCCGAGGGGTGGCCTACGCCCCAGGACCGGACCGCTGAGGCCATGGCCGCCTGGTGCAGGTCCTGGCCAGCGCTCGTGGCGACGCACGGCGAGGATGTCGTCGGGTTTTTGCGTGCGCTTACCGACGGCGCGGTGACAACCTACGTCTGCGAAATACTGGTGGACCTGGACTGGCGCGGGCAGGGCATCGGTCGCGCCTTGATCGAAGCCTGTCACCCCCTGTGCCCGTCCACGCGGCTCGACCTGCTGTCGGGCGGAACGGCTGACGGCTTCTATGAAGCCAACGGCTTCCGGCGCTTCCAGGGCTTCCGCAAGAGTTACAGGTAACGGCTACGCAACACGAAACACGCAACACGGTAATATAGGCAAGAACCATGAACGACAAGCGACAACCTGGCATCGAGAACACCCCGGATGTACCCATCCGCGTCATCGGCATCTACGCTCACATAGACGCGGGCAAGACGACCACGTCGGAGGCGATGCTCTATTACACGGGACGCATCCACCGCGCCGGCAGCGTGGACGAGGGCACCACGCAGCTCGACTGGATGGAGCAGGAGCGGGCGCGTGGTATCACCATCACTGCCGCCGCGACCACCTGCACCTGGCGCGGTCACCGCATCAACCTGATAGATACGCCCGGCCATATTGACTTCACCGCCGAGGTCGTGCGCTCGATCCGCGTCATTGACGGCGCGGTGATCGTGATGTGCGGCGTGGGCGGCGTCGAGACACAGACAGAGACAGTGTGGATGCATGCTGACCGCCAGAACCTGCCGCGCCTCGTCTTCGTCAACAAACTTGACCGCCCCAGCGCTGACTTTGAGCGTGTGTTGAGCGAAGTGCGCGAGCGCCTCACGCCGCATGCCGTGCCACTACAATTGCCCATCGGCAGCGGAGAGACGTTTGTTGGCGTCGTAGACCTCATTGAGCAGCGAGCATTGGTCTGGCAGGAGCCAGGAGGCAGGGGCCAAGAGGCAAGAGGCAAGAGGCAAGAGGCAGGAAACAAGACGCAGGACGTAGTTGGTGCGGAAGATCCAGTCGTGGGGCCGATTCCGGCTTCGATGCAGGCGCGGGTGGCTGCGGCGCGGACGTTGCTACTGGACGCCATCTGCGAGACGGACGATGCGCTCTTGGAACAGCGGGTACGGGGACACGAACCGGACGCGGCAGTGCTCTGCGCGGCGCTCCGGCGTGCCACGGTTTCCGGCCGGCTCGTACCGGTGTTGTGCGGTTCCGCACGCGAGCGCATCGGCATCCAACCCTTGCTCGACGCCATCGGCGACTATCTGCCTGCACCGGTGGACAGGCCCCCGGTGGTGGGCGTTGTGCCGGGCAGTGAGGAAATCACCGAGCGACTCAGCGACCCTGCGGCACCCTTGTGTGCGTCCGCGTTCAAGATCGTCACCGACCCCCACGTGGGACACCTGACCTGGGTGCGCGTTTTCTCCGGCCGCCTGCAGACCGGCGAGATGGTCTACAACCCGCGCGCAGGCGTCCACGAACGGGTAGGGCGCATCTACCTGATGCACGCCAACCGCCGCCAGCAGGTGGATTGCATGCAGGCCGGCGACGTGATGGGGCTGGTAGGCGTCAAGTCGGCGGTCACCGGCGACACGTTGTGTGACCCGGCTCACCCCATCGCGTTGGAGACGTTCCGCTTCCCGGAGCCTGTCATCGTGGTGGCGCTGACGCCGGCTTCCGAGGACGGGCGGGACAGGCTGCGCCAGAGTGTGGAGCGGCTGTGCGAAGAAGACCCCACGCTCGTCACCGGCTTTGACCCGGAGACTGGCGAGGAGACGCTGGCAGGGATGGGCGAACTGCACCTGGAGATCGCCGTGGACCGGTTGCGCACCGAGTTCGGCGTCGTCGCGCTAGCCAGCCTGCCGCGCGTGTCCTACCGCGAGACGATCTGCCAGAAGGCCGAGGCGGCCGGCGACTACAGGAAGCAAAGTGGCGGCCATGGCCACTTTGCGGTGGTGCGCCTGCGCCTTCAGCCATTGGCGCGGGGGGAGGGCCTCGTCTTCGAAAACGCGGTGCCTCCCGCGGAACTTCCCGAAGCCTTCGTGCGCCATGCGGAGTTGGGCGCGCGCGAAGCGCTGGAGAAGGGCATCATCGCCGGCTATCCGATCACCGACCTGCGCGTGACGTTCCTGGGCGGCAAGTTCCACGCGGTGGACTCGGCGCCGATGGATTTTCGGATCGCCGGTTCGATTGGGGTGCGGCAGGCGGTGCGCCAGGCTCAGCCTGCGCTCCTGGAGCCGATCATGGTTGCCGACGTCAACGTGGGCGAGGAACACCTGGGAACCGTCGTGGCCGACCTGGCCCGGCGGCGGGGGAGCGTGAACGGCATTCACGTGCGCGGGAGTATGCGCAATGTGGTCGGCGAGGTGCCGCTGGCCGAGGCACGCGGCTACGCTACTACCCTGCGCAATTTCACCCACGGCCGGGGCACCTTCACGCTCGAGTTCCGCCGCTACGACCTGGTGCCGGATGGGATCGCCGAACAGATTGTCCAGCAGCGCCAGGTGGAAGGGAAGATACCAAGGCGGTAGGTGGAGGGTATGTTGTTATTGCCCAACGTCCGAACTGAGGAAGACTATAGGCTCATATACCGCGACGCTGACGTCTGGTTGCCCGCCATGCGCGTGATATGCCAGCGGCACGGCCTCGATGCGACGCAACTTGAGTTTGCTCCGCCGGGCACGCACGTCGTATTCCAGGTCCGGCCTGACCGGTATATCAAGTTGTTCGCGCCACCCTGGCGTAAAGACTTCGTCCCTGAGTGGCTCGTGCTGCGCAGGCTCTCCGAGCAACTTGACCTGCCTGTCCCTCGTCTGGTGGCTGAAGGGACGGTCGAGGATTGGCCTTATGTCATCGTGACGGCGGTTGAAGGTGTGCCTCTCCGCGAAGTCTGGCACTCGATGGACTTGTCAGATCGGGAACATATCGCAGCCTCATGCGGTGGACTGATGGCTGCGTTGCACGCCGTACCGACGAACGGGCTTGAGGCAATCGCTGTAGATTGGCTCACCTTCGTCGAGAGCCAGATTCAGGGTTGTACTGAGCACCTCATCCGATCTGGCCTGGACGAGGGGTGGATGCGCGCTGTCCTGGAATTCCTGGACAACCTGCCACCGCTGTTTGAGCCGGGATTCCGGCCGGTATTGTTGAGCGCCGATGTCACCGACGAGCACATCCTGGTCAGCCAGCGGGGAGGCCGCTGGGAACCGGCTGGATTTCTGGATTTTGGCGACGCCATGCTGGGGCATCCACACTACGAGTTCGTCGCCCCGGGCTGTTGTATTACCCGCGGCTCGCCGAGGCTGCAGCGGGCCATGCTGCTGGCGTATGGGTACTCGGGGCACCAACTCGATGGAACGCTGGCCAGGCAACTGATGGCCTATACCTTGCTCCATCGCTTCGTCACCGTCCCGGATCTCCTGGCGTTGTTTGGTTCCCAGCGACCGGCCAGTTTTGAGGATCTCCAACAAGAGCTCTGGTCGTTCTCAACAGATATGTAGCGTTTGGGGCATGTATGGTTTCGTAGTGGCGACTTCAGTCGCTTCCTCCGTCTTGACAGCGACTGAAGTCATTACTACAGGCTATCGAGATCTGTGGGAGGATCACAAGGGCTATGCAACCATTCGCGATCCAGCCGTACAATCCGCAGGGCGATGAACAGCAGGTGTACGCGCTGTGGCAGCGCACGCTCGGCCACCTTTGGCCTCTTTCGCGAGCGACATTCCGCCGTGTCACGGTCGCCGGCGACGTATACCAGCCAGGCGATCACCTCGTCGCGCTGGCAGGTCACGAGGTAGTGGGCTTTGCCGGAACGCAGGCCTGGCTCGTCCCTGGCGAATGCACGCCGCGCGGCGAACTGATGCTGATGATGGTGGATCCGGCCTACCAGCGGCGGGGGATCGGGCGGACCTTGCTGGAGCGCGCTCTCATTGTACTGAAGGAATGGGGCGCAGAAAAAGTGCAGGTAGGTGGAGGCGGGCGCACCTACTTCTGGCCTGGCGTGCCCGCGAACCCGCCCGCCGCCTGGCCGTTCTTCCAGGCGTGTGGCTGGACGGAGGCGAAACGTGTTGAGGGGTGAACGCGAATACTCAAAACGCCTGGGTGACATCTCGCCGGACCAGTTCCAGGCAGCCCTGGAGCGGTTGGGGCTGGGCGACTTTGTGCGTGCGGAGACTGTCTCCTCTGGGTTGTTCGGCCAGAACGTTTTCGTCACTAGCACCAAGGGCCGATTCGTGCTGCGTGGCGCGCCGCATTACCCGTGGCAGTTCCCTACGGAGCAGTTCTTTGTGGAACAAATGCATCAGCAGACTCAAGTGCCGGTGCCTTATCCTTACATTCTCGAACGCTCTGACGATGTTTTTGGCTGGAGTTTCGCCGTCATGCCCAGGATGGAGGGTGTATCATTGATGGGCGGGGCGGTGACAGCAGAGCTGACGGCCGAGGATAGGCTGGCCATCGCCCGGGTGATGGCCCAGACGTTGTTGAAGATGCAGGCGCTGACGTGGGATCACGCCGGCAAGTACGATCCCGAGACAGGTGGCGTGCAGCCCTTCGAGGGAGGATATCGGGCGTGGGTGGTGGAGCGCATCAGGACAAAGATGTCCGAATCTTTGAGCTATAACGACCACACCACCGATTCCGACGTGCGGTGGGCAGAATCCATAGTTGCTGAGGCCATGCCTGTGTTTGACTCTCCCTACCGACCTTGCGTGGTGCACGCGGACTTTGGAGAGCATAACGTGGTCGTGAAGCGCGCTGAGGGCGGCTGGCAGGTGGGCGGCGTGTTCGACTGGATGACGGCGCACTTCGGGGACGGCGCGGCGGATCTCTCGTTATCGGTGACAATGTACCTGGAACGGGAACCCGCGTTGGCCGACACGTTCGCCCAGGCGTATCTGGAACACAAGCCTGCGAGGTCTGGTTTTGTCGAGTTGCAGCAACTCTATATGCTCAGCCTGAAACTCAGCTTTTGGGAGTACTGGCAGCGGGAGAAAGGGAGACTGCCGCAGGATGAGACTGGGACGCTGGCGTTCGAGCAGTGGGCCGGGCCTTCGGTCACTTATTGGGAAAAGTACCGGTGATTCCTTGACCTCAGATCTGAGACGACTTGGAGTGAGCGAAGGGATGACCCTGATTGTGCATTCCTCGCTGCGGTCAATAGGGAAGGTGATGGGGGGCACTGTCTCTGTCATATTGGCGTTGGAGCGGAACATCGGTGAACGGAGTACACGTGCGGGGCAGTACCTGCAAGGTGGAGGGGGATGTGCCACTGGCCGAGGTACGGGGCTACGCCACCGACCTGCGTGGCCTCACTCAGGGCCGGGTCACCTTCACGCTGGAGTTCCGCCGCTACGACCTGGTGCCGGATCGCCTGGTCGACGAGATCGTCGCCCAGCGCCAGGCGAAGGGGAAGGTACCGAGGCGGTAGCAAGGAGAAAGCCTATGGCAGACGGACGGAGCGAGGTTCAGTGGTCACCGCGGGCGCCCAAGTGGAAAATCCGGCGGTTGTACGAATCGGATACCCAAGGCATACTCGATGAAGAGCTGTTGGACGACGTGGGGATCACCCTGTTGCTGCGTTGTAGGGACATCCTCGCCATCCACGAGGCGAAACGTGGCAGGATCGAGTGTCCACGTTGTGCCAGGCGTGGAGAGCGCACGGTCATCAAGCGCAGTGCCCGGCAAGGCGACGAGCGGGACGAAGTGATCACGTGCTCGGAGTGTGGCTGGCAGATCATGTGGGGAGAGTATGCCCTGAGTTTCAAGCGCAAGCAGCTCAATGCTGGTGGCGCGGTCGAGGCATTCCAGAGGTATGTCAGGGACTATAGTGCGGCACGGGCGCCGAAGGAGAAGCTTCTCGCCGTGGACCGGCTGATCCACGAGTTTCACTATTCCCTCCGTGACCAGCCCGACCGTCCATGCCGGCCTGTGGGGGTCAACCTGATTGAAGGAAAACTGCCCGATGTGGTTCAATTCCTCGATGAGTTGACCTATGGGCAGGAGACCCCAGAGGACTTGAGAGAACGCCTGACGGACTGGCGGACAGAGATGCGAAGAACGTTCTGGCCTGATTTGGTTGGTCCAGATGAGGATGCCGAGGTGTAATATCATTGTGAATATGTACGACGTCGAACCGCACGTCGCTGAAATCTACGACCAGGTCGAGACGTGCACCGACGACGTGGCACTCATCCGCCGCCTGGTCGGAGGACGCGGGCCGCTGGACATCCTGGAGCCATTCTGTGGGACCGGCCGCATTCTGATCCCCCTGGCCCTCGACGGCCACCAACTGGTGGGGCCCGACCAGGCCAGGGGCATGTTGGCCCGCGCGCGGGAAAAGATAAGGCAATTGCCCGAAGAGGTGCAACGTCGCGTTACCCTGATCGAAGCCGACGTGACACGTGAACCGTGGCCGCGGGGATTCGACCTGGTCGTCCTGGGCGGCAACTGCTTTTACGAACTAGCGACGCCCCGGGAGCAGGAGGGATGCATCGTCTCTGCCGCCGCTTCCCTGCGCCCGGGCGGGTACATTTATGTGGACAATGACCACATGGAGGGGGATCTCGATCAAGCGTGGCAGAAACCGGGTGTGAACCAGGGCTTCCCGAGCGGAACCTGCACCGATGGTACATGGATCGAGAGTACCATAGAAACGATCTGGTACGATGTGCCGCGCCGGCTGGCCAGGTTTCGCCGTCGCACGAAGGTGACGCTGCCTGATGGAAGTGTCGTCGAGCAGGAGTACATTCAGCAGAAACATCCGGTCAGCACCGCCGAGGTACAGACCTGGCTGGAGAGCCAGGGCTTTGTTGTTGAGCGGTTGTATGGGGATCGAGCAGGGAATCCTTATACCCAAGCATCGGAGCGCGCCATCTTCTGGGCAAGGAAGTGATGATGGAGAACTTGAACACAACCATTCGAACATACGACCCCCAGCGCGACGAAGAGCAGGTGTATGAGCTGTGGCAGCGCACGCTGGGCCAGGCGTGGCCGCTCTCCCAGGCCACATTCCACTACGTCACGATTGGGAGCACGGCGTATCAGCCGGGCGATCACGTGGTTGCTCAGGTGGATCAGGAAGTAGTGGGCTTTGTTGGAGCGCAGGCGTGGCTCGTTCCTGGCGGATCTGCGCCGCGTGGCGAGCTTATGGCCGTTATGGTGGACCCTGGCTACCAGCGCCAGGGAATCGGGCGCGCCCTGATGGAGCGGGCCCTGGACATCCTCAAGACGCGAGGCGTAGACAGCGTTCAATTGGGTGGGGGTGGACTGTCCTATTTCTGGCCCGGTGTGCCACTGTACCTGCCCGGGGCCTGGCCGTTCTTCGAGGCATGTGGTTGGGTGGAGGCGGAACGGAGCTTCGATCTCATTCAGGACCTGAGCAACTATGCGACGCCGCCAGGCGTCTATGAGCGCATCCGCCTGCCCGGCGTCACGATCACGACTGCGGTGCCAGGGGACGCCGCGCAGGTATTGGCATTCGAGGCGCAGCATTTCCCAGAGTGGCTGCCTTTCTACCAGCGGGTGTTGGAGCGGGGGGGGCACGCGGACGTAGTGCTGGCCCGGCACACTGAGTATGGCATCGTTGGCGTTTCGGGTGTCGTGCATCCGCGTGCCGCGTGGCAATCGCATGACTCGCTCTGGGAGCAGCTACTTGGGAAGGACGCGGGGGGAGTCGGCCCGCTCGGCGTTGCGGAAGACTTGCGCCAGAACGGGATCGGGCTGGCGCTCGCCGCACGGGTCACCGAACTCTTACGTGAGCGGGGGGCAAGAACCGCCTACGTCGGTTGGACGTGGCTGGTGAACTGGTATGGAAAGTTGGGCTACCATATCTGGCAGGAATACGTCATGAGTTGGAGGAAGTAATATGAGCATTCGAGAACATAACCGCATCGCGTGGGACAAACAGGTCGAATGGGGAAACCCATGGACGATCCCGGTCGGCCCGGACGCAATCGCCGCTGCCAGGCGTGGGCAGTGGGAGATCCTGTTGACGCCCACGAAGCCGGTGCCAAGAGCGTGGTTCCCCGACCTGAACGGCTGCGACCTCCTGTGCCTGGCGTCGGGCGGCGGGCAGCAGGGGCCGATCCTGGCTGCGGCCGGCGCCAACGTCACCGTCCTGGACAATTCGCCCAGGCAGTTGGCGCAAGATCGGCTGGTGGCCGAGCGGGACTCGCTCAAGGTTGTTACGATCGAAGGGGACATGCGGGACCTCTCCATGTTCGCTGGCGGGTGCTTCGACCTGATCGTCCATCCCGTCTCCAATGTCTTCATCCCCGACGCGCGGCCGGTGTGGGCGGAAGCGTTCCGCGTCCTGCGCCGGGGAGGTGCGCTGCTGGCCGGGTTCAACAACCCGGTGACCTACATGTTCGACTTCGAGCTGTACGGGCAAGGTATCCTACAGGTCAAGCACGCGCTCCCCTACTCCGACGCGGAGATGATGTCTGAGGAGGAGCAGCGACGGCGCCTCGAGGAAGGCGAGCCCCTTGAATTCAGCCACACCCTGGAAGAACAGATTGGCGGGCAGATTGAGGCAGGCTTCCTGATCGCGGGTTTCTACGAGGATGCTTACGGGGAGGAGCAAAACGATCTGCTGTCGAAATACACCCCTACCTTCATCGCCACGCGGGCCATCAAGCCGTAGTCTGCCAGGAAAGTCGGGATGCCGCAGTTCAGATCACGCCAAATCGGGGTAATGGTGGACATGGCCGGGTGTCCGAATAGGTGCCGGCACTGTTGGCTGGGCAATCCACCCAATCGGCGCATCTCCGAAGAGACGCTGCGCTGGGTCGTGCGGCAGTTTCGCAGATGGGTTCGCCCGGGAGAAAACGCGCCGTTCGCCGAGAAAATCGCCGTCATGACCTGGTACCGGGAACCCGATTACGCTCCGAACTACCGGGAACTGTGGGGACTCGAACAGGAGTTGAGCGACGAGGGGGAAGCGCGCCGCTTTGAACTGCTGAGCATCTGGCGGCTGGCCAGGGATGAAAGCTATGCCCGGTGGGCGCGCGAGATTGGCACGAAGGCGTGCCAGATCACTTTTTTCGGCCTGGAGGAGAACACGGACTATTTCACCCGCCGGCGTGGCGCGTTCCGGGACAGCCTGTTGGCCACGGAGCGGCTCCTGGCGGCAGGGATCCGGCCCAGGTGGCAGTTGTTCCTGACCACGCGCGCCATTCCTGAACTGGAGTCGTTCGTGGCACTCATCCACTCGCTGGAACTGGACCGGCGGGTGCAGGCATTGGGGCACGAGTTTCAGGTCTTTTGTCACACGCCCGGACCCGACGGGGAGGCGTTCCACATCGAGCATCTGCGTCCGGCAATTGACGTCTTGGCTGCGATCCCGGAATACCTGGCAGAAAAGACCCGGCAGCACTTTCACGCGGCAACGCTCGAAGAGTGCCTGGGCAGAGCGGAACGGGACTGGATGCCCGAATTACTGCAAGACGGCGCGCCCTATGCGAAGGTTCCCGATACCCTGGCATTCATGGTCACGCCTGAACTGGACGTCTACTCCAACATCGCCGAACCGATGCCCTGGTGGCAGCTGGGCAACCTGAAAACGGATGGGCTAGATCACATCATGCATTGCTTTGAACACGACGAAGTGCCTGGGCTCTACGCCAACTTCCACGTGCCGGTGTCGGAACTGGCCCAGGCCTATGGCCGCAGGGACAGCCAGCATCTATACACACGGGTGGATCTGATCTCGCGCTGGCTGAGGATGTGGGGAGAAGTCCAGAAACCAAGTCTTTCCCAAGAACCTGGCTTGGGGCTCCAGTTTCTTGACCGGACAAGGGGATGATGATGATATGGCCGGATTCGTGAGCCGATCATACGAAGGGGAAGCGGACCTGCAGGTGATGACCGATCTCCTGCTAGCAGCTCGGCCAGCCGAACGAATCGCTGACTACCCAAGTATTCTCGATCTGCAGGAGTTGTTCAGCCGGTCCGGGACCCATGCGAATACGCGCTTGTGGGAAGACGACGATGGGCAATTGGTGGGTTTCGCCATCGTGGACCTGAGGCAGAGCAGCATGCATTTTGAGGTGATACCACAGGCCAACGGCAGCAACATCGCGACACTTATCATCGCCTGGGGCATGGAGCGCGTACAGGACGCCGGCCGGCAGCCGGGCGAATCTGTCGAGTTGAGAACCAGTTGCCGTGGCTGCTACACTGAGCGTCTCGCACTGCTGGAGCGACACGGCTTTGTGCGCGAAGAGCAGTGCACGCTGCACATGGCCCGCCCGCTGGATGAGGCCATCCCAACGCCGCAGGTACCAGCAGGCTTTGCCATTCGCCAGGTCGCCGGTGAACACGAGGCCGAAGCGCTGGTCGCCCTCCATCGCGCTGCGTTCGGTACCGAGAATATGACCGTGGAGGATCGGCTCTCCTGGATGCGCGTACCGGAGTACGATCCAGAGTTGGACCTGGTCGCCGTGGCGCCCGATGGAACGCTGGCAGCCTATGCTTTCTGTTCGCTCAGCCAGGAAGAAAATGCCATCAGCGGTCGCAGGGATGGCTACACCGACCCACTGGCGACACACCCGGCGTTCCAGCGGCGGGGCCTGGCCCGTGCGTTGCTGCTAACGGGATTCGGCCTACTGAAGCAGCGCGGCGTGGAGACTGCCCGGCTGAGTACCGGTAGTTGGAACACGGCGATGCAGGAGACCGCCAGATCGGTTGGCTTTCGCGTAGACTCAACGACGGCCTTTTTCGCGAAGCGGGACCCATGAACAAAACACAATCCCAATCCAACACCTTCAGTGAATATGTGCCCTTTCTGACGCGCTATCTCAGGCCACGCCTGCGCTGGGTTTTGCTGTTAGCGGTGACGCTCCTGGTGAGCATCGGCCTGCAACTGGCCAACCCCCAGATCGTGCGCACCTTTATTGACGCCGCGATGGCGGGTGGCGCGCTCCGTGATCTGATCATCACTGCGTTACTCTTCCTCGGCGTCGCCCTGGCTAGACAGGCGGTCTCTCTCGCGGTCACCTACCTGGCCCAAAACGTGGCCTGGGCAGCGACCAACGCCTTGCGCCTTGACCTGGCGCTGCACTGCTTGCGGCTCGACCTGTCGTTCCACAAGGCCCGCACACCTGGCGAACTGATCGAGCGCGTGGACGGCGACGTGTCCGAACTGGCCAACTTTTTCTCCCAGATGATCGTCCGCTTGCTCGGCAACAGCCTGCTGGTGCTGGGCATCCTGATTTTGTTGTTCCGGGAGGATTGGCGCGTTGGCTTGATCGGCGCGGCCTACGTCTTGCTGGCTGCAGTACTCTTGCGCCAGGTACAGAAACCGGCGACGAAAGCGTGGAGCGAGTCGCGCCAGGCGCACGCCGGGTTGTTCGGCTTCTTGGGAGAAAAGTTGGTGGGGGTCGAGGACATCCGCGCCAACGGGGGCGAGCCTTACGTGATGGCGCGGCTCTACCGCCTGATGCGTGCCCTGCTGCACAAGGGCCGTGGAGCGCAGCTAACGGGCAGCCTGACCTTTATCGCTGGCTATTCGGCCTTTATGGTCGCGATGATTGCCACGCTGGCCATCGGGGCGAGCCTGTTTTCGAGAGGGCTGGTCACCATCGGCACCGTCTACCTGTTGATGGTCTACGTCAACAAACTCGAAGAGCCCCTGAAGGAGATCCAAAGGCAGATCGCCGATTTGCAGCGGGCCGTTGCCAGCGTCGGGCGAGTGACCGCTCTCTTGCGCACGCAGCCCGCACTCGTGGAGGATGCCCGGACCGCGCTCCCACCGGGAGCCCTCCCGGTTGCCTTCGAGGGAGTCTCTTTCCGCTACAGCGATGGCGCAGGTGGAAACGGGGCGGACAATATCCTGGAGGGCATCACGTTCGACTTGGCGCCGGGAAAGAGGTTGGGACTGTTGGGGCGCACCGGAAGCGGCAAGACCACCCTCACCCGGCTGCTCATGCGCCTGTATGATCCTGACGCGGGGGCGATCACCCTGGGCGGTATCAATATCCGTGACGTGGGCCTGAGCGACCTGCGCGCGCGCGTCGGCATGGTCACCCAAGACGTGCAGCTTTTTGAGGCCACCATCCGCGATAACCTGACCTTTTTCAGCAGGCGCGTCTCCGACGAGCAGGTGCGCGCCGCCTTCGATGAACTCGGCCTGCGGAAATGGTACGAGTCCATGCCGGATGGCCTCGATACGGTGCTCAAAGCGGGTGGCAAGGGCCTTTCTGCCGGCGAAGCGCAACTCCTGGCCCTGGCCCGCGTGTTCCTCAAAGACCCCGGCCTGGTGATCCTCGACGAGGCCTCCTCCCGGCTCGACCCTGCCACGGAGCGACTCCTGGAACACGCCATGGAGCGTCTACTGCAAGGTCGCACAGCCATCATCGTCGCCCACCGGCTGACCACGGTGCAGCGCGCCGACGAGATCATGGTGATCGAAGGCGGGCGCATCCTCGAACGCGGCAACCGGCGGGCCCTGGCGGGTGACCCCACGTCGCACTTTTACAGCCTGCTCCAGGTTGGGCTGGGGGAGGCCCTGGCATGAAGTTGATACCGACCTGGAAGGCAACCTGGAAGTTGACGCGCAAGGGTCTGTGGCCCTTCTTGCTGTACACTGTGCTGTGGTGGTTCTTCCTGACCAGTCCTGCGGCCACCGGCCTGATCGAGCGGGCCTTTTTCAACGACCTGGCGGGCGCTGCTCCGGCCAGGATCGGGCTCTGGGGGCTACTGGCCTTGCTGGCCTGCCTCCACGTCGCGCGTATGCTCGCCTTCTTCGCCAAGACGTACGGCGAAGAAACCTTCCGCTACGTCGCCCAGGCGTTATTGCGCAAGAACATCGTCGCCAACGTCCTCCGTCGCCCAGGTGCGCAAGCCCTATCCGTCTCCCCTGGAGACGCCATCAACCGGTTGCGAGATGACGTGGAAGAGTTGGCCGACTTTCCGACCTGGTTGCCGCACGTGCTGGGGAACGTGTCGGTGGCCGTGGTCGCTGTGGTCATCATGTTCACCATCCACCCCATCATTACGCTGGTTGCGGTGGCGCCGCTGATCGCCACCTTCGTCTTCGGCCGCCTGATGATGAGACACCTGGTGCGCTACTGGGAGGCCAGCCGCGAGACGACCGGCGCCGTCACCGGCTTCCTGGGTGAGATTTTCGACGCGGTGCAGGCGGTCAAGATCGCCGATGCCGAGGTTGACGTGATTGCCCACTTCCATACCCTCAACGAGGCCCGGCGCAAGGCCGACCTGCGAAACAGCCTGTTTCTCCAACTCCTCAACGGGTTATGGTACAACATCGGCGACTTGAGCCTGGCGGTCGTGCTCTTGCTGGCCGCCCGGGCTATGCAGGTAGGTACGTTCACGATCGGCGACTTTGCGCTCTTCACCAGTTACGTGTGGCTGGTGATGCAAGGCCCGGAGGTCATCGGTGGGTTTATTGCCGACTATCAAACCCAGGCCGTCTCCATCAAACGCATGGCCGAACTATCCCCCGACAGTCCAGCGGAGACGTTGGTGGAGTATGGCCCGGTTTACCTGCGCGGCGCGTTCCCCCGAGTTCCCTATGTCCCCAAGACTGACGAGCACCGGCTGATCCAAGTGGAGGTTTCCAATCTGGCCTATCGCTATCCCGGTTCGGAATGTGGCATCATGGGAATTGACTTGACGCTGGAGCGCGGATCGTTCACGGTGATTACCGGGCGCATCGGCTCCGGCAAGACGACGCTCTTGCGTGTGTTGTTGGGCTTACTGCCCAGGCAGACGGGTGAGATCCGCTGGAACGGCGAGGTGGTGGACGATCCGGCAACCTTCTTCGCGCCGCCGCGCAGTGCCTACACCGCCCAGGTGCCGCTGCTATTCAGCGAGACACTGAGAGATAACGTCCTGATGGGCCTGCCGGAAGATGCAGCAGATCTCCAGGCCGCCATCCGGGCAGCAGTGCTGGAACAGGACGTCGAGGAGTTGAGCGATGGCCTGGATACCGTCATCGGCCCCAAGGGGGTCAGGCTCTCCGGCGGGCAGGCCCAACGCGCGGCCGCGGCGCGCATGTTCGCGCGCAATCCCGAGTTGCTTATTCTTGACGACCTCTCCAGCGCACTGGACGTGGAGACCGAGCAGGTGCTGTGGGAGCGGCTCTTTGAAAGGCCAGAGGCCACTTGCCTGGTTGTGTCGCACCGGCGAGCCGCATTGCGCCGGGCAGACCACATCATCGTGCTCAAGGACGGTAGGGTGGAAGCAGAAGGGGAATTGGACGATCTCCTGGATAACTGCGAGGAGATGCGGCGACTCTGGGTGGGCGATTTTGCCGCACCAGAGGCTGTCGAATCGGAGGGGCATCACTGTGAGCGATAACGCAACCAACGGATACGATATCGAGCCGCACATCGCAGAAGTCTATGCCCAAGCGGAACCTGCATACCCAGGCATCCAAGCGCGCGATCTTCTGGGCGAGAAAACGCTGAACTACTGGAGGGACGCCAGGTGAACCCACGAGACTCAAAGGCGTTCGTGATTGCCCGTGGCGACAAAACCATCCTCCGAGACCGACTTCCATCTGATGTGGACAGTTTCATCCGCTGGCAGACTCACGGGGAGTGGAGAGAGTACGACGCTCCCTGGGAAAGCATGCGTACAACGCTGACTGAGGAAGATCAGGGACAGATTCGCGCCAAGTTCCTGGCGGAATGCGCACAGGATCAGCCGTGGCCACGCAAGCGCGCAATCGTCGCGACTCTGGAGAACGAGCCGTTGGGCTGGGTGAACCGTTACGCCGATAAGCGTTTCCCCGATGCGTGGCTCGTTGGCATCAACATCTGCGAGGACGCATATCTGAACCGCGGGATCGGTACAGAAGCGTTGGGACTGTGGATAGATTACCTGTTTTCGAACTCGGGCGTTCATCGGATCGGCCTGGATACGTGGTCTCTTAACCCTCGGATGGTGCGCGTCGCCGAGGAGTTGGGGTTCGTTTACGAAGGCACGGAGAGGGAGTTGATCGAGTGGCAGGGGGAGTGGTTGGACCGGGTCCACTTTGGGATGCTGCGCAGGGAATGGGTCGAGAAGCGGCAGCAGCGGATATGAAAGTCTCGTCAGAAAAACGCCTCGAACTGCTGAAAGACTACATCGGTCCGCACTGGCCGCGAGCCATACTGTTGACCTTCTTGCTGCTCGGCGTCATCGGCCTACAGATCGTCAACCCGCAGATCCTGCGCCGCTTCATTGATGCAGTGGCGGCGGGCAGCGGCCTGCAGAGCCTGACGGGTATCGCGCTGTTGTTCCTGGTCATCGCCTTGGGGGCCCATCTGCTGACCGTGGCGACCGTTTACACCAGCGAGGATCTGGCCTGGCGCGCGACCAACGGTCTGCGCGCCGATCTCACCCTGCACTGTCTGCGGCTGGACATGGCGTTTCATAATGCGCACACGCCCGGCGAGTTGGTCGAGCGTATTGATGGCGACGTGGGGGAGTTGTCGCGCTTCTTCTCCCGGTTCGTGGTCGTGATCGTGATCAACGTCCTCCTGTTCGCCGGGGTGCTGCTGGTGCTATTTCTCACCGATTGGCGCATCGGGCTGGTAGATACTGGCCTCGCGGCGATCATGGTGGCCATTATGTACGTCTTTCGCAAACCCCTCACACAGCGTTGGGAGAGGGCCCGCCAGGCCAGCGCCGCGCAGACCGGCTTCCTGGAGGAGTCGCTGGCGAGCACCGAGGACATCCGTTCCAGGGGCGCTGGCGACTACATGATGCAGCGCTTCCCGCACGTGTCACGGGAGACCTTTCACAGGGCCACCCAGGCCTGGCTGTTTTTCTTTTTTTCGGCGGCGGTTGTATGGTCGGTGGCGGAGATAGGTCCTGATCTGGGCCTGGCTGTGGGGATCCGCCTGTTCCAACTGAACACTATTACCCTGGGAACCATCTATTCCGTCATGTACTACACGGGGATGGTCGCGGAATCCGTTGACCAGATCGCGAGCGAAGTGCAGAATTTCCAGCGAGCCAGTGCCAGCATCGCGCGAGTCAAAGACCTCTTTCGTACCCGAAGCAACATCCAAGAAGGTCGCGGCGTCCGGCTTCCCCCGGGCGCCCTGCCTGTCGAGTTACAGTCGGTCTCGTTTGAGTACGTGGACGGAGAGAGTGCCCTGAAAGACATATCGTTCCGTTTGGAAGCGGGGAGGGTATTGGGGCTGCTGGGCCGCACGGGCAGCGGCAAGTCCACGCTGGCGCGGTTGTTGTTTCGCCTGTACGACCCGACGGCCGGCGCGATCCGGTTGGACGATGTGGACATCCGGGAGATGCGTCTTGCAGAGTTGCGGCAACAGATTGGGATGGTTACTCAAGAGGTCCAGTTGTTCCAGGCCAGCCTGCGCGACAACCTGACCCTGTTCAATCAGGACATTTCCGACGATCAGATCATGCAGGCGTTGCAGGAACTAGAGTTGTGGGAATGGTATCAAGCACTTCC
>Ga0307376_10000962_pt1 | contig 33216 bp, 98 predicted proteins | sample TR2MG_FD_202536 | JGI IMG/M metagenome (GOLD analysis project Ga0307376, IMG submission 202536) | Soil microbial communities from Risofladan, Vaasa, Finland - TR-2 | ecosystem: Environmental > Terrestrial > Soil > Coastal area > Acid sulfate soil | place: Finland: Risofladan, Vaasa | collected...
TAGTTCTAAAAGATTGGGTACATCTATCGGGAATAACCGATTCACACGACATAATTCTGCAAGCAAATACTGGTAAACTTATTACATGGGACAGCACAGGATGTACCAATGGTAATTCTTCAGGAATAACTAATCTTAGATTATCATCAACACCAACAACCCCTAATGTTGAAATAATAAATGCAAGTGCAGGAAACCATGTTGTATCTGATTGTTATATTGATGTATATCCAACATCAACTTCTATGACAATGATGAATATCAGCGAAGGCAATGTTACATTAAGTGGATGTGAATTTTTATTTGAACAAACAGGCAATGCAACAGGAGTAAACAAACAACGATGTATAATTGTTAGAGAAAACGGGTCAATAAGATTAGTCGCAAATTCTAATATAGAAATGAATATCGAAGATTATGATGACAGTGCTATATCAGTCGGTGTTGATGCATCACCAGTTTCAGAAATAATTATTGATGGCTGTGAAATTCACATGACATCAACAAATCAAACATCATTTAATGGAACATGGCAATGTATAAGTGTTGGTTCAAATACAACAAAAACAAACATTCAAGCAAATCACATCCATTTGAATTGCACATCATCTGCAACATCATCGACAGGAAATGCTTATTGTTACAAATCTTACACAGGGAACGGTGCAGAGATTCATTCAACATCTAATAGAATCATTATCGAAGGATTTCCATTCAGTTATTTTGCTTATGTAAATGCACCAAATTATGTAATATCACATTTTGACGATGTTGTTGCAATTGAAGAAGTATGGGGAACAGGAAATGTAACAGCAGTCAATTCACAAGCGAATGGAGAATTATTATCTGAAAAAATAAATCTTTTATATTCATTGCATGTCGATAGAGACATATCAACTCTTATAAATGGTATGATCAATACAATCTTTGATGTTGTCATCTGTACAAATGGTTCAACAGGTGGTGAGATACATGTTTTAGATGTTGCTTTATCTTGTAATGATAGTCTTTCAAATGTTACAGCAGTCGGGACACACACAGGAGTAGATGTGATACATCAGCATATTGCCAATAATTCAGATTCTATTCTCTGTCAAGGATGGAAAGAAAATGGTGGATTTACAGATACAACAGCAGCATTTAACAGTTCAGCAATTGATGTTGAAATATTTAGCAATAAAAATGATTATATCTATATTGGTTCAAATATAGTATTTGATTATATTGTTGCTAAACTTAATACTCCTGCTAGTAGTAACATAAACGCAAAATTCTATTATTCTACAGGTGCTGGTTGGACACAATTTTATCCTGGTGATGATACTGATGGTTTTCAACAATCAGGTTATATTAGATTCAGGAGAGATAGTTTAACCGGTTGGTCAACTCAGGCTGTTAATGGAAAAACATGTTATTACATCAGAATAGAAAGAACACGAAATCACCTTGCAACAAAACCTATTGAAGATACTATTCAGCCTGAAAGTACATTTGAGGGTGATTACTTTTGGAACAAAGATGGAAATCTTAGTGTGCAAAATCTTGACTTGAAACTTTTTGTTGGTGATCTTACTGATGGTGCTCCAACAGATGGTGAAATTACTACATTGATTGGCACAGCACCATCTAATGTTGATGCAGGTTTTTCAGTGTATATTAAAGATGTAAGTAATGGTGATGTGTATCATGTGATTTCTGATGGAGTAGATTGGTGGTATTCGAAACACACCAAGGCAACATAGGAGGAAGTGTGTGGAAAAAAAGTATAATCATAGTTGGTTGGTTGATTACTATTTGTATTATTGCAAGTAGTGTAACAGCTGTTACAGTAAATCCTGGAACATTCTTCCGTCAAGGTAATGAAAATGCTATCTATGGATTTAGTACAACAATGCAATTTAATATTATAACAATAACAGCAGATAATGTAACATTTAACACAACAATATTTAATTTCACATCAATAAATGGAGTAGAAGTAAATATTACATTCAATGAATTTGTAAACAATCAAACATATAACTTTACACACAATAATACAGGAAGCAGAGTATGGTTTAACATATCAGATCTTACACCAAATTTACAATATTCTGTATTTCATAATGGAACAATAAATAGAACTGTAACATCAGATATCAATGGTGACATATCATTTAATAGCACTGATTGGAATGGAACAATTCTCATACATCCTTCAGCTGCGCAACTATTACGAATAACTGCAAGAAGAAATGTTGTTGATACAATAAATATTGCTAATAATGTTATAACAATTCTTGGAATTGTATTAATAATTGCATCTATCATGGTTATTGTTTTCATTGTAACAAAATATCAATAGGTGATGATAAAATAAATGTAGGACCACATTTAACACAAGAAATAAAGAAAAATCTTAATGTTGAAATACCAATACATAAACAATTCAATGAAAAACGGTATCGTTTAATGAGTATTGGAAAATATAAAGATATGGTTGGATTTCCAAAAAAAGGAATTTGATATACTGCTTATTTGTATGGAAGGGAATTTTAAATGACAAAAAGAAAAATACGAAAAAAACCATCGAAAGGAGTGCGAAAAGTAAAAATTGGAAAAATAAGAAAACCAACACAAAGAAAAGAAATTTATTATGTTAGAGTCGATGATAAATTTGTTGTTGAAGATGTTCCCCTCTCTGTTGCTGAAAGAGAATATGAAAAACATGCTGATTTACCTGGTGTAATAGTAACAATTCTTGGATATGTTGACACTCAAGGATATGGTAGAATAATAAAATCATCGGATCGTGGGATGGTAATAGTATGGTAAAAGAAAAAGATAAATGGACAAAACTTGCAGGACAATTATATCTTAATCTTGATTCAGGTGATGTTGAAATGCGATATGGTGAAGATAGTTGGTTTAAAAAAACTCTTGGTAACATTAAAGGAACAAAAGTGCATGATGCTGTAATCACATCATATGGTAAAAAGGAAGGGAAAAAAATCAGAATACGAGCTGCTCGCGCAGTTATGAATTCGATAAAATATAAGTGAGATACAATGAAAATAAAAACACAAAATCAAAGTTCAATTAGAAATCGAGCACCATCTGTTCTTTCATCAGGAAAAGATATATTTTATTACGCATCAAAACATATAAAACAACGTGAAGCACAAAAAAATGCAGAAAAAATAAGAAGAAGCGGATTTCGTGTAAGAAACAAATATCTAACAATAGGAAATCAAAAAATGCATATTGTATATCAAGGGAGTAGACGTGGAAAAGGTGTAAAACAATTTAATAAAAAGAGGTGATAATTATCTATCAAATTTATTCTAAAAAGAAAAAAACAAAACGATGGGTGAAAATATTTCGACCATATGTATCAAAATATGCTGCAACAAGAGATATGAAATATTTGAATAAAGAATTGTATGATTTTAAAGTAAAAAAGATATAATATGATAGAGAAAAAGAGAAAGAAATATAAATACCCTAGTACAAAAGTAAAGTTTAAAGTTCCAAAAAATAAATTATAGAAAGAAGGTGGTGATTAGTGAAGAAATTTCCAAATCTTATGAGAGGAGATCTGATTATTATTTCAGGTCGAAAAGCACCTGTTAAAATACTTGAATATGATAAACCTGCAAATGTTATTATGTATGCAGGACCAAAAGGAGCTAGAGGTTTTCTTATCAAATACAAAGGAAAAATCTATAGTGTTCATCGAGGATATAAAACTGCGGTGCAAAGCATAAAAAAAGTTGGAAACATAATATTTTCAACAGGAAGAAGAAAAGGCAATATCGCACGATGGAAAGAATATAGATAGGTAAATAAAAATGACAAGAAAACCAGTATTTACAAAAAAAGGAGGAACTGAACTTTATACAGATAACGGGCAATTTTTAGGATATGGACATTTTGAAAGTGATTTAAAATTCAAAAAAGGAAAACAAACATATTATATGATTTCTTATGGAAAAATTATTGATTCATCTAATTCTTTAAGTGAAATAAAAAGAAAAGCAGAAAAACATGCAAAACTAAAAGGAGATAGTACAAAAATCGTAAAATTAGAAGGAGAATATATTCCTATATGGTGATAAAAATGGTTACAAATTTTGAATCGCGGGCAAAAAAAAGTTTAGAAATTCTTCAAAAAATAGATAATCTTTTAAATCAACTTGAAAAGGTTGATCCTTATGGAGATTTAGTTCAAAACTTTGAAGATGTATATAGAGAAAGAGAAACAAAACGATTAATAAAATTAATAAAAGGTGACTTAAGAAGAGGGTGATGGAAAATTAGCTACAAAGAAGATGTATGGCAAGTAAGAGATAGCTGGGAAAAAGATTATTGGGGAGTATCAGGAGGACCAATATTTTCTCCAGATTATACATACCCAGAAGAAAGAAAAATAATAGAAACTTATATGAAACGATTCAAATAATAAAAAGAGTAGATTGATATGAAAAGAAAATATGGATTGACAATAGGTGGAGGAAGACCTATTTACTTTGATACTATCAAAGAGAGAAACAAGATCATAAGAGGAATAAAAAATGCAGTTACATATAGTACATTTTTTATAACGAGGAGTGAGTAAAAATATATTTTATAATGATGTGATAAAATGAGAGGATATAAAATGTCATCATCAGAATGGCGCAATCAACTACTTAGTGATAAAGAGTTGTGGGATCAATCAAAAGAATATTCACGAGGAACAGCGGTTGGTGATCTGCGAGGATATTATGGTACAAAATATCACGAATCACTTGCAGGATATAGAAGAGCGCTTAAACGAGAAGGTAAGAAAATTCCAAAAAAATACCAAAAGAAAATGTGATATTTATGAAAAAAATGCAATTTGGTGATAGAGTTACGATACAAAAAGATGAATGGATACCAAAAGAATATCATAAAAAACACGGTATTGTCACTGAAATAAGAAGTCAAAAAATAGATCATTCAGTAGTTACAATTGCAAATATTAGTTTTAAATTATTAAAATCAAAATGGATTTCAATAGAAAAATTAATAAAAGGATGGAAATAAAATGATAAAAGAAAAATATAATCCAAAATGGTCTTTTCCGACAATACGATTTATTGATGGAGAACGATTCTATTCAACAGGAACACGATATAAAAAGAAATCAGAAGCAAAAGCATATGCAAAACTTATGAGAGAAAAAGATCACAAAGCAAGAGTAATTCCAAGAAAAGGAATGTATGGTGGTAAAGAATGGATTGTTATTAGAAATAAATATTGATGTTTTAAAGAAACCATTCAGAAGTATATAGAGGATCAGACAAAATGAGAAGATACGAAAGCAGGGTCGGCAAGATAGACTGCGACATAACCACATTCTGGATGCTGAGTCGCATGTCATGGGTTGGAACCAAGCTTTACAATACTGCACTATATCATGCTTATGATGCTTGGGAGAATACAGGTAAAATACCAACTGGTTTTGATCTCCAAAAACCAGTTTTTGTCAGCTATTACCATGATTTTCTACCAGCCCATACATATCAGCATCCTGCCCATGAGGTCTGGATGGGTTTTCGTTCCTGGTTCAAACTACGAAAGAAAGATAAGACGGCGCATCCACCTGGTTTTCGTTCTAAACGCAAATTATCCTCACTGACGTTTACAAAATATGGATTCAAGGCTATAGATAGTTGTTGCATTCTCCTAACTCTCGGCAAAAAACTCAAGAAACAGATGGAATATGCAAATTCAAGATTGCCTTTGCATATCGTCTGGGGAACACCATTCCCGGAAGATGGGGAGATACATCAAATAGAAATCATTCCCAGAAAAGGCTTTTTTGAGATTCATGCAAAAATAGTTTTACCCGAACCAGAATGGAAAACAGAGGGACAGATTGTTGCTGTAGATCTCGGGATGCGAAATCCAATTGTCAGTATTGGAGAAGATGGAGAAGTTGATATATTTAAAGGAGGAGAGACGCTGTCCCACTTACAGTACTACAACAAGGAGAAAGCCAGAGTTACAGCCGAAGTTATGAGTCGGACAAAGGGGAAGAAAAAGTGGTCTAACTCATTAAGTAAGATGTCAAAACGTGGGAGTAAACAGGTTGATCAATCCATTCATGCTATGACTTCTGCTTTTACTGAGATGTGTCAGGAACGTAATGTTAAAGAAGTTGTAGTCGGAGATTTAAAAGGCATCAAAAAAGAAAAGGATGGAACTGGAAAGAAATGGAATAAGAAAGCAAATCAAAATTGGCAGAAGTTTCCCATGCGAAAGGTCGTCGCTCAGCTTCGCTACAAATTAGCGAGGTGTGACATACAGTTATCTGAGCAGGACGAAAGAGGGACATCTAGTGGACGGTGTAGCCTGTGCGGTTGCACAGATCATTCAAAACTGAGTCGCATTCACAGAGGATTGTTCCTATGCAGAAAATGTGGAAAGTATCAGAACGCTGATGTCAATGGGGCAAGAAATCAACTATATAAGTATCTCCACCAGCTTGGTACTACACTAAGTGAGGGGAGTAGTGGCTGTCTGGCACAGCCGAGGGTGTGGCGTTGGGACGACCATCTATGGACGGTGGTCGGGTGAGCAACTCTGCGAACCGTAGAACCCCTGTTGTTCACAACAGGGAGTATGTCAGAATAAAAGTAACGCGCGGCGGTAAATTATTACGTTATATCAACAGGAAGAAAATCAAATGTAAATGTGGAAAACATTGTTTTCACGTTAGATATAAAAATAAATTGTATCCTGTAAATTCAGGAGTAATTAGAGTGTGATGGAAATGACAAAATCTAAGAAAAGAAAAAAATTATTGATACATATTTATCCTTCTGGAATTGTTGGAAAAGGGAAAAAGCAAACTAAAATTGTAACATCTGTTTTAACACCTAAACAATATGAAAAAAGATTCTACGGGAGTTCATATCATTTCAACACAGAATCAGCTATGGAAGCAGAATTATACCATAAAAAATAATGAAGAGGAATAAAAATGTCAACATATGAATATAAAATAGTAATGGGAAAAAGTTCAGCAAGAACAGGCAATATTAATGCATATAATCATCAATCTGCTGCCAAAAAGTTAAAAGAAAAAATAACAATTTTGGTAAAAGATAAAGATAATTATATTACAAAACACAAAGTAAAATAGCAAAGGTGAAAGATGAAGAGATCACATAAAACAAAAAAAGAAGAAACGTTAGCAGATATTGCTGAAAAATGGTGGAGAGAACAAGGGCATCGAGTTCCAAAAGATAGAAGAACAAAAGCATGGAAAAACATGTATAAGAAGTGGCACACTTATGCTTTTAAAGATTTTAGGTGATAAAAATGAAAAATATAACAAAAGAATTACTCGAAATTTCTGAACGAGTTGCACAAAATAAAAAATCGTGGATACCAAAGAAGAAATGGTATAAATCAAAAGATAAGCATCACTGGTGGAAAGATGATCCATATAAAGAACTTGATGTTCTAAAATATAAAGATGGATGGTGGGTATTTTACAATAATTTAACTATTCATAAAAAACCATTCGATACAAAAATTCGTGCTCTACAAAGTGCTAAAAAATTTATGAAAAGGAGATAATAAATGGCAAAAAAAGGTATAAAATACATAACTGTTCACACGTATCGAGGTCTTGTTGATAAAGTATCAGGTATACCATCAGGATATTCTGTACGAATTAGCGACTATGATGAAGGAACATCTAAACGTGTGAATATAGAATATAGAAAAAAGAGGAAAAGTTTATAAATATAAAAAAAGAATAATAAAAGGAGGTGATAAAGGTGGCAGAATTAATTCAAAAAGGATATAGAAATCCAACAACAGGATTTCCCGATTATCAATATAGAGGAAGAGAATTTACAGGACAAGCTCCGTGGGTTAACGAAGCACACGACTCTGATATGGATGGTGTACCAAATTATTTGGATTCTGATCCATTAAATCCAAATGTACAACAAAGACCATTACAAGGATATGGATTACAAGGAGTTCCACAAGAAGTTCCAGTTTCAACCCCAACTCCAGCTACAGCTCCAGCACCAGTTCCTAAAGTGCGTAAAACTCGTAAAAAAATTAAAAAAAGTAAAAGGAAAAAATGAAAAAGAAAAGATACGGAATTAAACATATAGACATGCGTACAATAAAATTTATTCCAGTTAAAACCGTTCCAATATACTTAGTAATAGAAAATCATGATACAGACTGGGATGGTGTACCAAACAATAGAGACTGTAATCCATGGAATCCATATGTACAAGGACGTTTTCATGATATTCTAGAACAGCAAAAAATAAAGAAAAGACAAAAACAACGAGAAAAATCGATATATGAACAAAAACGGATGAAAAAGAATTTAGAGCGAATACAACAACAAAAACCAAAGAGAAAATCAGTTCCATATAAATATGTGATCGTAAGAATTGGAAACAAATGGTATAATCTTGGAGCATTTACTGTTGAAGGAATAGAAAAAGCAATCGAAGAAGCAAAACAAATGAAAGATGTCATACAAGTCATTGCATCAACAAACAAAAATGAAGCAGACAGAAGAAATCGAGAAAAAATGGTTCGTCAATTAGAAACAGTAGTTGAATATCCATTTTCAAGAACTGATAAATTAACTAAAGAACAATTTATGAAACGAACATATGAAAGGTAATTAAATGACCGAGTTAAAATGCAAATCAAGACTAGAACTTGAAAAAAGATTAAAGAAAAACTTCGGAAAAATTGGAATGTATAAAACCAGAATCTATTTTTATACAGCACTTGCAAAAAAATCAACACCATATGAACATTTAGCTATAGGTAATACAAAATCAGTACACATTGGATTATATATTCCATCAACAAAACAATGTTTCATTTTCTATAACATGAAAAAATATGTAAAAAATCTTCCGGTGAAATAAAATGACAAAAGAAAAAATTAGAAAACCATTAAATTATTTTAAAAAATATAAAATACCTGTTTCTATAGCAAAATCTCTTCTTTTAAGTGGTGGATTTAAAGATAAGTATTGGAAAGAAGATAGTAGAGGATTATACATTAATAAAAAATATTTAGATGCTGTAATAGGAGCATATAAAGATAAAGAACATAGAAAAGAAGTAATAGAATTAGCAAAAGAAACAGCAAAAGTAATTAAAGAAAGAAAAAAATTTGTAAAAGAAAGTGAAGGATTTATTTTACCATATCGTTTAAGAAAATGGAGAGAAAAAAATATATTAAAATATGGAAAAATTGAAAAAAATTTAAAATAAGGAAATGAAATGTCAGGATATATTGTAATTAACAGTAGTGGATTAATCGTTGGAACATATCATAATTATCAAACTGCTCAATCTGTTGCAGAACAAAATCAAGGAACACGAGCAATGTCTGTAGAAACATATGAACGTTTAACACAACAATCACAACAACCGCAATCACAATCACCATCTCCATATCAAAATCAAAAATCAAGACGACAAAGTAAATCCATTATTCCAAACATGATTGGTTCATATCGTGCATTTAGAAGTCCAATGTTTTCTCCTCCAACACCAAGACACACATTAAGTGAAAAAAATCCCAAATACAGAGAAGTAGAATATGAAAATGAAGAATACTAATGTGATAAAATGAGACAACCAAGAGTAATAATTGGACAGAAAAAAGGAATCAAATGTCGGATTAGATATCCATCTCAAATGGGTGGATACATTCAATACACGTTTGCATCAATTGCAGAAGCAAAACGACAAAAGAAAAAATTAGGATCCTGGCAAAAACATCGAGCAGTGATAACTAGAGTAATTGATGGAAAGAAGGTAGATTGATAATATGGATGACAAATGGAAAAGAAATAGTTGTGGAAATCATCAATCAGTTCGTAATTATCCCATTACAAAAAGAATAAGGAGATGAAATAATGTTTAATCCGCCAAATTATTACCAAAAAAAATATATAACTGGTCCAAAAAAATATACAACAGAAGAAAAAGAAAAATTAAATCGTATGTATAATTATGGAATAAGTTATGATCAAATAAAAAAAATAAGTGAAAAACTTGTGAAAAAAGTTTATGCACATGGTGATTCATCTGAAAGTACAAAAGAATTTTCAAGAGAACATCCAGAGTATCATAGTTTACCATCATGGAAAGAAAAGAAAAAAATGTTAAAGAAAAGATTTCCGTATCTTACAAGCAAAGAAATTGATTTTTTAGGAATAATTTCTAATGATTTTGAAGGGAGATTTTAGTATGTCATTACATCCTGATATGAAATTTAGATTTACAAAAGGATATATGAAGGGAAGAAAAGGAACAATCAAATCGATTATGGGTAATGAAATTCAAATAAGAAGCTCAAAAAGAAAATATTGGGTTAATAAACAAAAATTAGAAGATAGAATACAATGGGTGAAATAATGTTTAATCCGCCAAATCAATGGAGAACAAATCAACGAAAAAAATCAAAATATACAATTGTTGTTGATTATGGAAAACCTTATGATATTAATGTAGAAACAAAAAAACAATTAATGATTGAATTAAAGAAACTTAAAAATATACATGATGAAGGAGATCATCCATATTTTGATGTTTTTGTTTTTGATGAATTTGATAATGATATTACGGATGAAATATTCAAAAAATTTAGGACGTGGTAAAAAATGTTTAATCCACCAAATCATTGGAATCCAAAAAGAGTAAAAATTGGAGATAAAATAGAGATTACATCTGACAATCCAACATATAATAAATATAGAAATAAAACATGGAATGTTACAAGTATAGCATATAGTAAAGAAGATCATCAAGGATATGATGAAGGAGTTGGTGGACCTCTTATTAGTTGTAAAGGATTACCTTTTTCACTTTATGATTGGGAATTTGAAGTAGTAGGATAAGATAACATGTCAGTAAATACATTTCAATTCAAAGTAAAAAAACGAGTTACAAATGATGTTATCAAACAAGCTGCAAAAAATAGTAGATTAATTCAAAAAGAAGCATGGAAATTTTATGATACAGAAGATGTTAATGAAATTATCAATATGTTAAAAGAAGAAAGAAAATCTTGGAGAAGGCAAAAAGATGGAATATATCATGTAAGTGATGATTCTATGGGAATATTGATGTTTTACATCTATTTACAAAATAAAGGATATATCAGTAAACCAAAAGAAGTTGGAGAAAAGTGGTGGTAATTATTTAATAAAAAAATGAAGGTGGTGATACGTGAAAACATATACTAATTATGCTCCTGCTGCACTGAAAAGAAAAAGAAATGAAATTACTATTTTTGATATTAAAAAACAAAAATATAAAAATGTAAAGGTTTGGCGAAAAAAAGAACCTTGGGAAAAAGTGATAAGAAAAAAAATTATTTAAATAATATATTTGGAGGTGATAAAAATAACATCAAAAAAACAAAAAGCAGCATCACGCCGCAATATTAAAAAAGCCAGCGCCGTATGGGATAGAACACATTTTTCTGTTGAAGAAGGAAAAATTGAACCACGCATTGCATCTGGTGTTGGATATTATTATTTCAGATCAAAACACAAAAGTCAAAAAGAAGCAATGCAAAAAGCAGAAAATATACGAGAACGTGGTTTTAAAGCACGTGTAAAATATCTTACTATCGCTAATAAAAATACTTTCCTTGTTTATAAAGGAGGAAAAAGAAAGCGATTAGTAAAGGTTGCTGAAGGAAAAGGACCAAAAGGACAATATCATAAGAGATATCAAAAAAGTGGTCCAAAATGGCAAGGATATGGAAAACGTGAAAAGCCAGGTTTTGGAAAAGGAAGATAAATAAGGAGGTGAAAAAAGGTGGTGAAAATAAAAAAACTATGGTTTAATCCTAAGTCCCATTCTGGGTGGAGCAAATCTCAACCAGCGACAACAAGAAGAAGAAAGCTTTTATCATCAACAATAAAAAGCAAATCTTTTCATGATAGATATGTAGCCGCAGGGAGAAAAATTCAAAGCTTAGCAAATGTTACAAAGGATAAACCTACAAAACGTATAGCGCGACAAGATGCAATGTATTTCTTCAGAAAAGCAAAAAAAAATAAATAAGGAGGTAAAAACATGACAATAGGTCCAGCTTCTGGTGGGCATGGGTATAGAAAAATAGATGGAAAAAAATATTATTATGATGGTTTTTCCTATACAAAACAGAATGCTAAACAGAAAGGAAATGAATTAAAGGCAAAAGGAAAAAATTTTAGAATATTTAAAGGTAAATTGTTTTCGAATCCAAGAGTAACAATTTACAGAATATTCAAACAAAAGTAAAATTAGAAGGCAAAAAATAAATAGGTAGTGATAAAATTCCAACAAAAGATATGATACAAGAATTTAGTAAAAAATTAAAACATCCGCAAATAAGAGTGTGGATTCATCCTAAAAAAGGTGGTGATGATTACTATCGCGTAGCAAATTTTTCAAAGAATAATTTACTTGCTGCACTCTTAGCAAAACCATTTGAAAAAAAAGGTGATCTCCATGAAAAACCTCTTGTTGCTTACAATGGATATGAATATACTGTAAAAGAATTCTTAAAAAAATATCCACAATATAAATTTAAAGGTAAAATACAAGGATTTAAAGCAGATGATGTGTATAAACATTATCTAAAGTGATGGATAGTAAAAAATGAAAAGAACATCAATAATTCCGATAAAGTGGATCAACGAACAGCATGATACTGATAGAGATGGTGTACCAAACTATCGGGACTGCAATATATTAAATCCATTTGAACATCGTGGTGTTAGACCATCTAAAACTATGAAAAAACGATTAGAAAAACTTCCAATTAGTTTTGTTACAAGTCGAGCAACTCCAAAAGAACTTTTAGCACAAAGAAAAAAATATACTGTTAAATCAAAAAAAGTTCCAAAAGAGATTTACAAAACACGACAGCGTTTATATTCTGTAATTAAAAAACGACCTGAAGTTGTTGGAGCGATTGAAAAAATAAAACCAGAAGAAATCGTTTTTACATCACGAGGTGGAGAAGTAGAAGCAGGGTATTTTGATCCTGATTATGAAGTAAAAACTGAAACAGGTAAATGGATACCAAAAGAATTTCTTGCTATTCGATTATCGGCAGAAAGAGGTCATCCATATCGTCGTGGTTATATTGATTATGCAGCAGGAACAGTACTTCATGAATTGGAACATAAACGACAAGAGGAAAGATGGAAAAAAAGACCAAAATTAAAACAAAAAATGACAAAAGGTATTCATCAAAAACAACGAGCAGAAGTTCTTGCATATGGCGCTGAAGAAAAAGCATATAAAAAAAGATATAAAAAAGTTTCAGAAGAAAAAATAAGAAAAGGATTTAGAGAGGTGATGAAATGATATTGAAAAAAGAAAATATCCCTGATTCGATGTTTATCAAATCAGAGTTAGAACGAGGAACGAAAATTGAATTTGAACATACAAACAATAAGAAAAAAGCAAAAGCAATAGCAAAACAATGGATTATCAAAACAGGTAAAAAAACAAATACTGGAAAATGGACATCAAAATATTATGAAAGTTTAAGGAGGCAATAAAATGATGTTAAAAAAAGAAAATATCCCTGATTCGATGTTTATCAAATCAGAGTTAATTCGTGGTATGAAAGTTGAATTTGAACACACAAACAATAAGAAAAAAGCAAAAGCAATCGCAAAAGCACATATTGTTGAAACAGGAAAAAAGACAAAGACTGGAAAATGGACATCAAAATATTATGATGGTTTACATAAACTTGAAGTAAAATTAATGAAAGCATTGAAAAAATAATGTGATACTATGGTAAGAGGACCGTCGGTCGAATCATTGAGAAAATATTTAAAAATAAAAAAACAAGATGCAGAAATGTTAAAATCATATATGAGTGGAGTAGATAGAAGAGCTCCAGGAGTACATCCAGATACAGCATTAAATTTTGCAAATAAATCAATGAATGGTTATGGTGTAGAAGCAGTACAAGATGAAAACATATGGATAAATAATTACTGGCAAAATACAGGACTATTGTATGTTAATAAGGGAGATACATACAAAACAACACTATGTTATGATACAGATAAAGGAACATTCTTTATTGGATCATGGGGAGATTGGGCAGAAAAAAATATATTATAAATGGTGAATGAATGATAAAAGTAAAAGATTTAGAACATTGGAAGAAGTTTTTACGGAAAATGGAAAGATTACCTCAACATTCTATTCAAAGTGTAATGGGTGGATGGAAAAAAGGATATATTGATACTCCCGGATATTATCATAAAGGTGATATAATTCTATTTTTGAAAAATAATATGAGTCCTACAGATTATAACAAATTAAAAAAATGGTATATTAATAATCCAGAAAAAGTAAAAAAAATTATGAAATTATAGTAGTGATAAAAATGAAATTTAAAGATCGAATCACAAAAACAAAATTCGAAAGAAAAATTATGAGAGAATACAAAGGAAATATCGAAGGATCTCGATATGATGAAATGAAACGAGATGGTAGTGGGGATTTTGTCCGTCTAACATTATACTATCAAGATGGTAAACATATTGGAACATGGACAAATGGAAAAGGATGGTTGTTTTAATGTCATTATTTATTGTTGTATCAAATAATAAAATATTAAGTAGTCATTCTATAAGAAGTGCTGCAAGTAAAAAAGCAGAAAAAGAATCAAGAAAAAGAAATGGAGCACATGTAAGAGTATACCATCTTATAGAAGGATGGTCAGTTAAATAATAAAAATGAGAGGTGATATGAAATGAAAATACCAAGGGTATCAATAATACCTGTAAGACCGTATGGATATTTTTCAAGACCAAGTGAAAGTGAAAGAAGAGAACTTAGTTATTATGAAAAAGAAATACAACGACCTCTTCTTAGTAAATCAGAAGAAAAAAAATATCTTGAAGAAAGTCCTTTAGTGAAAAAATATGTACAAAAAGCTAAAAAATTACAGAAAAAATTGAAAGATACCAATGCAAGTAAAAAAACAATTTTAAGAGAAACAAAAAAAATAAAAGATGAATTTTACAAACAGTTGATAAAAAAACATTCAAAAGAAAAACAAAAGATTTCACGTTTGAGAAAAGAAATGGAAGAATTTGGTAATATCAAATTAAGAACTTTAGAATTAATACGTACAGCTAAACAAAGAAAATTAACGTACAAAGAAATACAAGAACTAAAAAGAATGTCATCAAAAATGGATAGATTAAATAAAAAATAATATCAAAATAGTCCTTTGGTTTGTGATGTAAAATGAGTAAAGGAAGTATAAAGATTGGAAAAGAATATTTTTCTAAATCAAAAGCAAAACAATATATGATAGATATTTTAAAAAATGCTAAAGCAGAAAGTTCTAAAATGCAAGGTATTGTATTATATAAAGATGAAGTAAATGATATGATTAGACTTCTAAAACAGTTGTGATAATATGTATAAATTCAAAAAAGGAATGAAAGTACTCCATACTCGGTGGGATGGAGAAGTAGGAATTGTTGGAAAAATAAAAGGAAACAAAGTGCAAATTCGTGACCTCTATACAGGTAATGTTGTTGGATGGTACTCAAAGAAAAATCTTATTCCTCTTCCAGTAATGAATAGATTATATTCACGATATAAATGAGTTGAATAATATGATAGAAATAATGAAAATAAATTCCATTTATGGATATATAGAAATACCAAAAATAAAAATTAGAAATGGTAAACGATATACATATTCAACAGTTAATAGTGATATTGAATTTACAAAAATATTTGCAAAAATGTTAAGAGAAGTACATAAAAATGTAGGAGTACTGACGGCAACTACAACAGTTAAAAAAGGAAAATTAAAAGGAAAAGAAATTGGAGTTATATATATAAGAAAAAAAAAGTGAGATGATATTATATCAACAAGTTCAGAAAGAATATCATTTGATAAAGATGAAGTAAAAGATCTTATGAAACGTTACAATAAAAGAACACCTGAAAAAGCACTTGAAGAATGGGCTTATTGGCAATATGATCTGAAACACAATGCTTCGATGTATATCAAACGAGTTGGAAAAACATTTATCGATATTGCCGAGGTTCCATAATGAAAGTAAAACCAACAAGAATAAGAATATTTAATGATAAACTATATTTTTATAGATGATCGACAACAGATATCCTAGATAATGAACTAACAAAAATACATAAAAAATTCTTAAAAGAAAAAGGTCATTCTATAAGAACAGTAAAAGAAGGAAAAACAACACATATTTATTCAAAAATATAAGGTGATAAAATGGGAATGGAACTGTGGTGTAGTGAAACATCAGGAAAATTACATATGTGGAATACAGTTGTTGATTCATTTGAACGAAGAAATGTAACACCAACGCAAGTTGCAAATCATATGCATAAACGGGTAATGGAAGATTTACCACGATTACGTGAAAATCGTAGAATAGATAGGCAAAACCCTCTTGGATATTTTTTTGATAATATGACACCCGTTGTAACTGATAATGATTTAAGACGTTATGCAACTAAAATAAAAAAGATTTGGTTACGAGCAGCAAAAGAAAAAGTAGATGAATGTAAAGCAGTACGATCTCATATTAAACCTTTAAGAATTCAACAAACAAGTAAACATATGTTTGAGGTGATAAAATGACAACATATATAATAATGTCAAATGGAAAAGCAAAATCATGGCATAACAAATTGAAAAATGCAAATAAAGAAGCAAAGACAAGAGCAATTCAAACAGGAAGCGGTCATGAAATTTTACGTTCACTTCATGTATTTGAAGGTGGAACAGGAAAACTTTTGAGGTGATATAACAGTGAAAAAAAAACATATTATGTATACAAAAATACCAAGACAACAGCAAGGCAAACACAAATATTATTTTGAATTTAGAGATAATGAAGCAACAAGAAAAAAAGGTGGTTATGTCAAAAGTGCTGTTATTGCAGGTAATACACAACAATCTGCAAAAAATAAAATAAAACGTTTTGGAGTATTTATCAAGGATATAAAAAAAATTCAATAATAAAAAAATGGAGGTGATAATATACATAGAAAGGATTTATATAAAAAAGGATACAGATCTATAAAAAAATTTAAAAGTAAAATACAAGCAAAAAAACTTGCTATAAAAATGAAGATGAATAACAATATAAAATCATATAGAATCGATCAATGTCCTTGTGGCGGATGGGAAATTTACGGAAAAAAATAATTTGAAGAGGTGATAAAATGCCAAATTATATATACAAGAAAGAATCAGGTACAACTAAAAAAAGAAGTGGTAGCAGAACATTAACGTTTACAATCTATAAAATAAAAAATAACAAACCAAAGTATATGGGTGAAGTGGTAAGAGAATCGGCTTCATACAAAGGTGATACTCCAACAGTTGCGGAATTCATTGCAAAAAAAGATCATTACGCATTTGATGGTTATATGCTGAAAAGAAAAGATATCCATATTAGAGAAATATAAAATAGGATAAATCATGGTAAAAATAGCAGGATGGAAAAAAACAGGAAAATTATCATGGAGAAATTCACAAGATAGTATATTGTTTCTAAACATCAGAAAAAACAAATGGGTTGATTACAATGATTACGATGTTGTTTTAAAAAAACAAGGGGCAATATATGAAATTGAAACTGAATTTGATACGTTAGAGAAATCTAAAGATTTTGCTTACAAATGGATGAAAAACCATTCTGATTTTAGATGGTATCCTTATGGATTATCAGGAAAAGTAGGAAAGTGATTAATCAATGAATTATCCAAAAAAAATAGGATCATGGAAACTTGTAAGAGAAACAGATAATGGATTTAGATATATATTTGATAATAAAAATTTGTTAAAATATATGAAATATCATAAACGATTTACAGGTGATCTAATTGAAGTAAAATTAATTACTATTGAATCATGGTATCCAATGGGACCAGGTGGTTTAACTTTAAATGCTTATGTTAATAATAACAATACTGAAGAATTAATGGATGTAAATATTTATTCTGGTGGTATTAAAAAAGCTTTTGATGAAGCTAAAAAGTATATGAAAGAAGAAGAAGAATATTTAAAAAGAAAAATGAGGTGATGAAATATGTCAACAAGATGTTTTATAGCAAAAAAGACAAATGGAGGATTTAAAGGAGTCTATTCTCATTGGGATGGATATCCAAAAAAGCCAGGAGTTGGATGGCGATTAAGAAAAGATTATACACTACCAAGTAAGGTGACAAAACTCATCAATTTAGGAGATATCAGTTCTCTGCGAAAAAACATAGGACGAAAACATAAATTTGATGATCATGAAAAAGCAGAAAAAAATGACTGGACAACAGTATATCATAGAGATAGAGGAGAACCGTGGAAAGATGTAAAGCCGCGATCATTTAAGACAATAGATGCTTTACAAAGTTATGCTGTTAGTGTTGGTGCAGAATATCTTTACATTTTTGACACAAAAAAATTACTTTGGAAAACAATTAAAATGTGATGTGGAAAATGACAAAATTATTAACACATATAGTTGATGATAAAAAAGTATATTCAATGGGACCATTTGATGCATATGTTGGAAAGATGGCACGTAATGGTTATTACATACAACTTGCACATGGAACAATAGATATGAATCGTGATGTCGACCGCACATCGTTTAATAAAAAGTCAGAAGCAAATAAAGTAATTAAAGAATGGTTGAATGCAAGAAATATGATATATGAAGGTAAAGTAAGATTAAAAAAATTACAAAAGAAATGATAAAATGAAAAAGAAAAGATTAACATTCAAACAAAGAAATGATATTTTAAACCAATTAAGACATTATAATCATTATTTAAAATATAAACCAGTAAGTACATGGGATAGATACGATAAATCAAATTGGAATGCAATTATTAGAAATACCAAATATGAAAGTTGGTTAAAAAAATAAAATTGGTGGTGATAAAATAAGAACTAAAGCGAGAGAATTATATATTGTCGTAGATAAATTTGGAGATATTGTAGATTCAGCACGAACAACAAGAATAACAAATCTCACTCCATTACAATCAGGCGATATGATGTATAAACGAATAAGAAAATCATAAGGTGATAATATGAGAAGAAGATTAAATGTACAAACAAGAGTAAAAAACGTATCAAGAAGTAAAATTTCAGGAAGAACACCATCAAGATCAAACCCTTTAGTTGCAGGAAGAACACCACAAAGAACTCACATTTCAGGAAAAGTTCCTGAAAATTAAAAAATAAAAGGAGGTGATAAAAAATGGATAGTGGCGGTTTAATGGGAGTAGTAACAACTGGAGCAGGTATCGTTATTATGACAGGTGTAGCATGTCATACCATGAGAATGGTAGATAGAACAATGGGCGGCGGAGGAACGAATAGAAATCGACAAACAACATATAGAAGAACATCACAAACACGAAGAACAACATCATCAAGAAGGAGATAAAAATGATTAAATATCAATCTATAATAAAACAAGAACGACCAATAGTTAGAAAACAAGAACGACCAGTTGTAAGACCAGAATCAGGACAAGAAGCATCGTTGTACCGAAGAATTAGATCTGACATCGATAGAAAATTTAAAAGAAGAAGATGATAAAATGAATTATTATATCTTATATCCAAAAAATCATAACGATAACGTAAGCATTCGAACAAAACGTCCTGACCCTCAAACAGCAAAGAAAAAATATGGATTTGCCGAAGGTCCTTTTCAAAATAAAAAAGAAGTAATCAAACGATTGAATTGGATGGATATTGATTTTTCAAGACGACCATCTACATTTATGGTGATTAAATGAAGATGAGAAGAAGTAGTTCATCAAAAAAATGTAAATATAGTAAAGGAATTACAAGAAGAAGAAGGATATAAACATGGAAATTATAGTATCTCAACTAAGAAAAGGAGTAGAAGTTGATAGTGCATGTCACGATGAAACAAAATATAACGAAATAACTGATTATGCAAAAACAAAAATGTACACTACCGATACAGACGATTATCTGATATTGTAAGAACACTTAATTCACTAACAGGTTGGGATGACGTAGCAATTGAGGATATAGAAAATTGATAATAACACAAAAATAGAGGTGATAAGAGAATGAATATAATAAAACAATCAATTATTCATAGAAAATATCCTGATAAAAAATGGGAATTTAAAGCAGTATCCATTCGAATAAATGATAATGGAAAATTAAAAGATATTATTTATGGAAAAGGAATTGATAAAGGAAAAAAGTTTGAATCTATTGAAATGTATTCAGGAAAAAATTATATTATTGGAAGTAAAGAACCAAGTTATTCACGATTATTTTCTTTAAAAAATATTCCTAAAAAATATTTACATATTGTCAACATATGCAAAAAAATTCATACAAAAACAAAATGGTCAAATACAAAAAAATGGTTTGAACATGAGTATAAATTAAAAACATAATTCATAATAAAATGATATGGAGGTGATTGATATGACAATAAAAAAACAAAAGAAACGAGAATATGGAAGTATTGATATTAAAGGAAATATTATTCCAAAAATTATTTTCTTCAGAAATAGGCCATATCAATTTTATAAAGGACCACTTACAAAAAGTAAAGCAGAAAATGAAGCAAATGAACTACGAATGAAAAAATGGCCAACACAAATTAAAAGTTTTGATAAAAAATGGTATCTTTATGTTGATACATTTCCTGTTGCTACGATGGAATATTGGAAAGCTGTTAGAAAAAAATTAGAGAGTTGATAGTATAAAGAAAAAAAGAAAATATCATCAAAAAACAGTTTGGGCAAGTGGAGTTTCAGGCGCCAAGCTTCATATTGATAGTTATTATTTTAGAGTTGTATCAGTAGAAAAAATAGGGAGAAAAAAATATCCTGGTAAAAAATCTCTTTACAAATACAGAATTAAATTCACAAAACGAGATTAAATATTATATGAAATGTGGTGATAATATGAAATCAATTACTAAAACAGGAATTTTAAATAATATGAAAAAAAGAATGAAACGAGCAACTGCAATATTTCATACAAAAAATGATATATCTCTTGAACAACAAGAACAACGAGAATTTGATGAATGCATGGAAAAAATAAATCAACCAAATCGAACATCATTTAATACAAATGACCTACCACAAATACTGCAAGATATGGTGAATGGTGTATATCGAGATGATGTAAGAATTGATCCGTTTCGATCAAGACCTAAGAGGAAGAAATGAAACATCCAATAATTCCAATACGATTAGTACAGGAATATCATGATACAGATTTAGATGGTGTTCCAAATTATAGAGATTGTAATCCTTGGAATCCAAGAGAACATCGTGGTGTACGACCATCTAAAACAATGAAAAAAAGATTGGAACAACTTCCAGTTTGGGTTTCAGATAATCCACCAGATTTTTATAAACCAGAATTGACAAAAACAAAAAAGAAAGCACCTAAAGCTCAAAAAGAATTCTTTAGTGCTATTAAAAAATATCCAAATATTATTGGTGTAATAGAAAGAACACAACCAACACAATATATGTACACATCTAAAACTCATAAAGATGAAAGTTCTATGCAAGGTAGAAAATCAGTTATCATTAGAACTACAGCAAAACAAAAATCAAAAAAACAATATAAAAAACAAATATTAAAAGGTGTACCAAGAAAATACAAAAAAGAAGCATTAAAAATCGTAGAAGAGATACCATATACTTTTGAAGATATTGGAACTATTGGAAGAAAACAGCGTAGAGCAATTGCAAAATCATCATTCCATGAATTACGACACGTACAACAAGAGAAAGAAAAGGGTACAAAAGAAGTGGAGAGGAAAGGTAAGAAATCACATCGGTCAGCAAGAGCATATTGGAAATCACCAATTGAAATAGATGCACGATGGTTTGCTAAAATGGAACTTCAGAAAAGAGAGAATTAAAACAAGAAAAAAATAAGAAAAGGAATGTGATAAAATGAAATGCTCAAAATGTGGTAAAAAAATTCCTTCAAGAACTCGATATGTAATGGGAGATAGAGGTGGCACATATCATGTTTATTGCGGTAGTGAATTAAAAAACAAATCATATAGATATACAAAATAATAAATATACGGATTTATAACATTAATAAGGAGGTGATATAAATTTCGAAATTAAAACATATTGAAGTTGAAGGTGCAATAGTTAACATTAGAACCGGTCTTAAAGATATACGAGGAAGAAAGGTTACTTCTGTTGAAATTTTACCAGATGATCATTATGCAGGAGAGCGCATCTGGAAAACATATCCACACGTAAGAAATGTAAGAATAGTTCAACTAAAAAAGAAAAATAGATGAGGTGATAAAATGGCTTATAAAATAAAATGGAAAGATGGTGTAACAACAGCAGAAGCTTATTCAAGTAAAGCACTTGCAGAAAAAATATTGAAAAAAACGAGACGTAAAGGAACTATCATTAAAATTAGTTTAGCAAATCCACCAAGGTCTCCATTAAGTGGTAAAAAAACAGTATGGGTAAGAATGAAACCTTTGGATGGTGGTAAAGGATTTGTATATCATACAAGAGCCATTTCTGCTCTACAAAAGGCAGAGAAAAAAAGAGTTGTAAGAAGGTGATAAAATAACATATCCAGATATTTGGGGAACAAATCGAAGTTCATTTTTAATGGATAAAGAACCAGAAAGCTCATATGAAGAAAGATTACATTCAGCATCATCAGATAAAAAAGCAACATCAGCATATCTAACTCTTGGTAGAATAGCACGATCACACAACATTGACGTAGAAAATTTATTTGATTTATTACATCGAGGATAATATGTATATAAAAGAAACATCAAACAGATATTGGACCATTTATACATGGTTAAATCCAATGATAAAATTTGCAGGATACACTCTTAAAGAAGCAAAACAACAAGCTCAAGAAATCAACGATCAACATCCAGATATCGAAGTAAAAATTCTCAAAGAAGTAGGAGTAATAAGATGAAAAAAAACGATGATTATTTTGATGAAGACTATCTAAGAATGCGTAAATTCTTTAATAAACATCATGTCATAAAAAAACAACAAATTTTAAAGAAAATGGGAATAAAAAGTAAGATTGTAAAAACTACGAAGATCAATAGATTATTTCCAAAAAGAGAACAAAAACGAACAGCATATAAAGTTGTGAGAGCGAAGTGATGTTTGAATACATATGATATGTTCATTCATCACACAATCCATATGGATTTCAAAAAGAAATTGTATATTATGTCATTGGAAAAAGAAACAATCAATTTCATGTAGAAAGACATAGTGAATATTCAGGTCACAAATCATCAAGTTGGTATACACTTAAGCAACTTAAAGCAAAAATTAGAAAATTTAATTGGACAACAGAAAAAGGATATAAATATCTTGAAATAAAAGAGAGGTGATAAAATGGGTTCATATGAAATAACAACAAATACAGGCAAATATATAGATAAAGCATTTAGTTTGACAGCATCAAAAAGGAAAGCAAAAAGTTATTTAAAAAATAAAAGAGTTGGAACAACAGTGATGATAGACAAAAATCTTGGTTGGATAACGAAAGGGAAAACGAAAATGATCGAAACAATTCATGATCGTTAAAGATGTGATAAAATGGTAAATAGATTTAATGTTGTAGTCATCAATAAAGATAGCTTACAATCAGAAGCATATAAAAGATTTTCAGATAGAAATTATTCAAAGAAAACACTGCAAAACTATATGCCTGATATTGAAAAATCAAAATTTATTGAAAGAAAACAAGGATTTTCTATTTATGAAGTTCCACTTAAAAAATCTAAATCAAAAAAATTTAATAAAGGAGATAAAGTAAAAATTGCAGTTCCATTTCCGCATTTTAGTGAATATGGATTGAGAAAAGGAACAATTGGAATGGTAAAAAAATCATCTACATACCGAGGATTACCATCATATGAAGTAGATTTTCCATTGGCAGGAAAAGAAATGTCTATGTATCCTTACGAATTACAGAAGGTGAAATAAATATGTCATTATTTAAATTAAAACATCAAGCAGAAGGTTATGTAGAAAGTCTTAGAAAGAATGGAAAACGAAGTAAAATTACTAAAACATCAAAAGATCCAACATATAAATGGTTAGTTGAAGAAATTAGAAAATTTGATGGTAACGATTTCTTTTTAAGAGGTACTTACTCTACCAAAAAATTAAGTAAAATTAACAAAGATAAGTATAAACAAAAATATTATACAAGAGTAGTTCCTAGAAAAATTTATGGAAGATTACACTATGACATTTGGTTAAGAAAAAAGTGAAAAATTTGAAGGTGATAAAAATTAAAAAAACAACAAGAAAAACAAGAGAAAAGAAAAAGAAGTATCAAAGTATTTATGTATATCCATTTAATGAACGTGGTGATGTAAATAATCCTAATGTAGTTAATACAAAAATATACAAAATTCATAAGAAAGCTATTTCAGGAAAACGTTTGACAAGAGATGAAAAAGATTATGTTTTTATGAATCTTCAGGGATGTACATATTCAAAAACAAAAGTTGCACTACTTGGAGTTTTTCTTGATTTTAAACCTATTTTAAAAAGATTTTTTGTAACATATACATATGGAGATGTCAGAGAAATTCACGCTCCAGATAAAATGAGTATAAGAAATAGCTATTACACTAATAGTAATATTAAAGAAATAATTGAAATACAGAAGGTAAAATAAAAATGCCAAAAATGACAGAAAAAGAATTATGGAAATGGATTAAAAAAGCACAATGGAAAAAAGATCATAATTATAAGAGAATAGAAAAATTCTATATCAAAAATTTGAGTCCTTCACAACTAATGCAATTAAGAGCATTTTACGACAAAAAATGGAAAGCATTAGGTAAAAAATATCATAAGTATTGGATAGATAATATTTCTATCAGTGATGATAGCTGGATGGATTTAAGGGCAGAAGTAATAGGAAGAGGTGAAAGTTTCTATAAATCTGTTACTCCTGCAAAATTAAAGAAGATGGGAAAAACTGATGATTATTATGAATGCTTTGGATATAGTATTCCTGTTGAAGATGAAATCAAAAGCAAATTCCCAGTTTCTTGGAGGATGAAATAATGGCAAGAGAGATTAAAAAAACAATATTTATTGCTAAAGAAATCTATAAAAGGCCTGTAGTAGTAGAAGCATCGTCATGGACAGATTTTGCAAAATTTTTAATTACATTAAGAAAAAGAAGATATACAAAACCTTCGCTTTATTGGACAAATTTTTCCACACTAAAAAATGAAAGAATTTCGTACAAAGAATTGTATGATTACATTAAAAAATATGGTGGAAAAGAAATATCAATAAAATTCAAAAAAATGTTTAGTGTGTGATGAAATGTCAAGAATAATTACATATACAAGTTTACATACCAAAACAAGAAAAATATACAAAAATAAAATTTATATAACTAAAGCAAAAGCTGAAAAAGATTTGAAAGAATTAAAAGATTTAATAAAGAAAAATTCAAAACTTCGAATTAAATTTTTTAAATTAAAAATGTTAAGAATTGGATAATATGTGATAGTTATGACAAATCAAAATAAAGTAATTGCACAAGCATTTTTACAACAAGCAATTCAACATAAATATAGTGAAAAACCAATCAGTCAATATATTAAATTTATGAATAATCTTAGTAAAAAAGAAAAAGATAAAATTTTATCTGATAATAAAACAACAAAATTAATTGATACAATTAACAAGTATCATTTAGGTTAATATATTCAAAAAAAAAGGTGGTGATAAAAATACAAAAATCATGGAAACCAGTTTATTTTCCAGATGGAAATGCTGCTATCTATATTGTAGAAACAGTAAAAGGAAGACAAATTGGTGAAGTTGATTATCCAACGTTGGATAAAGCTAAGAAAAAATCACTTGATTATACAAACAGAACAAAAAAAGATGCTCTCATCTATAAAAGTGTTGGATATACAACTCCGAGAAAAAGGTAAGTGATAAAATGACTAAGTTAAGACCGTATGCAATTTTAACAACCGATTCAAATCGAATAGAAGTAAAAGCATATAATATAAACGATGCTTATAAAAAAGCAAGGAAAAAATTAATTGAATTTATCAAACAAAAAAACATAATGACAAGTAAAAAAACAGATTTAACAAAGGCATACATGACTTTTGGTAAGAGCGGAATCAATACAACAGGATTTATAGTAACAGACTCATCTATAAAAGCATACAAAAAACATAATCTGTCTAATGAAGAAGGATGGAAAAAAGATATTTGGAATAAAATGTGATATAATGTCAAAAATAAAAAATTGGGAAAAAGAAAGAGAATCATATGGAATCACTATTTGGCAACATAGATACAAACCAGAATTAACTGTTGAAATTGTATCGTGGGAATCACAAGGCAATATAGATGATGAATTTTCTGGTTGGGGTTATGGTTATCCTGCTCTACATAGAAAAGGAATACCAAATTCACCAGAAATGTTTGAAACAAAAATTGATGCAAAAAAATGGGCAGTTAATTACATGAGAAAACATCCAAACGGATAAACAAAATAATAGAGGTGATAATGTGGTGATGAATTGGGATTACATAAAAAGAGATAAAAAAAGTTTTTACAAAGACCGGTCAATGACTGGTTATATTTGGGCTACTGAAATGCTTGACAAAGTCAATGCAATAGTCAAAGATCCAAAACTAAACAAAACAAAACTTCAAAAATATATTATTGCAAATTCATTTCGTTTTGATAAAAAAGTAGATTGGCATTATTTTGCAAATCAATTAACAGATAAATATGTTGCTCAAGTAAAACATATGCTTAAAAGATTGACAAAACAAAATGTTCTTAGTGAACTTCATTGGTTAGGATTAAGAACAGGAATGTTACGAACTCCACTTGAAAAAGCGTTAAATGTACTTGCTTATAAACTTGATAAAAAAAATTATATTGATTCTACTGTAAAAACATATCAATGGTATGGAATGAAAGAAAAAGCAGCAGCTGAAAGATCAAAAGAACTTGTAAGATTAATGGAAAAAGATCTAAAAGTAAAGTGGAGTTAAAAAATGAAAATAACAAAAAACATGTTAAATGAAGTCAAAAAAATGAAACATTCAGAACAGATAATGCAACATTATAAACTCTATAAATTTTATCAAAATAAAGATAATACAAAAGCGCAACTAAATAAAAAAGACTTTTTAATTTTAGCTGGGTTTAAAACTACAAGGTAAAAGGTATATTATGTATCAAGGTGTAATTAAAAACATATCAACAAACAAGATCATTTTCAGATCAGAAATGTTTAGTTCATTCAAAAAAGCTATAAAAGATATTAATAAAAGAAAAATAAAAGAAAATACTCAATACAGATGTGTCATTGAAGTTACAGGAATAAAAAAATACAGAGTATTTGGATACGCCAGAGTTTCACCAAGATATGCTTATGGAAAAAATAAATCCGATGCTGTAAAAAAATGGAATAAAGAAAATATTCATAAAATTAACACATCAGAATTACTTGATGTAAAAAAAGGTGAAAAATAATGCATACATATCAATTTAGTATCAGAAGAAGAGGCGGAAAATGGACAGTTGGATTACATACAATTGATGCGAAAACAAGAGTTGATGCGAAAAAGGAAGCAATGAAATTCATAAAAAAAATGAACAAAAATTCAAATACATATGTATTTGGTAACATATGGAGAAAATGAAGGTAAAATTATGTGGAAAATAAAATATGATCATGTAGTTGATGCTTACTATTCAAGAACATCGGAAACACATGATACAAAAGCTGAAGCTATTGCAAAACTAAGAAGAATTCTGCCTATGTATCCATATATAACTGCATCTTTGTACCAAAAAAAGAATGGAGAATGGTTATCAAAAGGAATGTATAAATACAGAGAAAATCGAAAAACAGGTAGATATAGACTTGTAAAATTATAGGAGGAAAAAATAATGGATTATTTAGTTCTAAAAAATGATAAAATTTCAGCTCAGACTTCATCATTGAATAAGGCTAAAAGATTGGCAAATGAATATGAAAAAAAATATAGAACAAATTGTTTTGTTGTCAAGGTTATGAAGAGGTAAAAATAATGCTAAAAAGAAAATCATTTGGTATAAAGATTGTTGGTAAACCTATTCAATTCAATTACGAGCAATATGATGTTATCAAAACAGAAATGGGGTATTACGCACGAATAAGAGGGAAAGGACACTTGGCTACAGGGGATAGATACAAAACAGCCCAGGAAGCTAGAAAAGAACTTATGATGAAACTGAAGCACGCTAAGTTGTTTATGAAAGGGGAGAAATAAAATGATTAATTGGAAAAATGTAACACCAGATGAAATGTATAATTTTATTAATGCAAATACATCATTGCAACACGATATTACAATAGATACTATTGCAAAGAGACATACAAAGAAACAACTTATAGATGAATTAAAAGAATTTGGATTAGTTGTACCTGCTCGACATATTATCAATATGTATAGTAAGAAAAAAATCAGCGCAATTGATCAAGCAAGTAAAAGAATAATTGCTTTTGCAAGTTATAGCTTGGCTTTATATATAAAACGACACCCAAAAAGGAGGTAAAAATAATGAGTGAATATTACTTTAAACTCCATTATAGAGAAGCACAACAGATTGCTAAAAAAATTGGTGTTAAATTACCAAAGACAAGAAAACAACTAAAAATCAAAAAAGGAAAATTCATCAAAGATATCTCAAAACATCGAGTGTATCTAAACAAATCAAAAAGCATTTGGATTCAACCATGTCATTTCTATGATGGAATAAAGCAGCAGTTTTCATATGAAATAGCACACATAACGTCAAATAGTGCATTTAGTAGATTTGTAAACAAATATAGTGTACCACTAAGAGTATTTACATATTAGGAGGAAATAAAATGGCTAAATATATACCTAGAAAAAAAACAACATATCCTTTTCAGTCTACAACATATAATGGAGAATCAGTTTCTTTTGATAATAATTTAACAGATGCAAAAAAAGAAGCTGTTTTATATACAAACAAAACAGGTAGAGTTGTTGAAATATATAAATATATAGGAAGAGTAGAAAAAAAATAGGGAGGAAAACATGGAATTTTATTCACAATCGAGATGGGCAGGACCAAGATATGAAGAAGTCCGTAAAAAAAGTTTAACAACAACTGAAGTTGCAAAAATAATAAGAAAAGATATCAAAAAGAAATATCCAAAATTAAAAGTATCAGTAATAACAGAATATTTTGCAGGTGGATCATCAATTGATGCTCGAATAAAAGATTTTGGATTTAACCCAATAAATCCAACATATAATCCTGATGATTGGAGAAGTGGTGATTATAGAAATCCAATGTATACACCAAGAGCATTAAAAATCATGGAAGGAATAAAAAACATTGGTAATAAGTATCGATATGAAGATATCGATCCGATGACTGATTATCATGCAACAAGTTTTTTTTGGGATGTTGATGTTGATTACGAATATCGAGATAAATTTATAAATCGTTTAAAGAAAAGGTAATATGTTAAGATGATTAAACAAAAAGAGTATACTGTTGGAAAATACAAATCAACAACAACAAAAATTGGAAAAGTACGTAGAGATATAAGTAATAAACAAAAATGGGTATTTGAAGTATACTTTAGTGACAAAATAAAAGGAAAAGTAATTTGGAGAAAATATCCAAATATTATCAGTGCAAGATATTTATCAAAAGGAAATGCAGAACAAGCATTTTACAATTATTTGAAAACAGGTAATTTTAATTCATATGACGAACAAAGGAGGTGATATAATCGCAAGAAGAATGAAAGCACCAAGAAATTCTCCGTCAAAAGCAAAAATGACACTAAACGCTAGAAGGAGAAGATAAATAAATAGGAGGTGATAGAATGGGACTAGATAGTATTTGGAGAATTGGTACAGGTGCAAATGGAGTTATAAAAGCAAAAAAAGTCATCTTTCGACCACAATTAAATTTAGTTGGTGGATTATTTTCAGGTCATGGTAAAGGAAGTTTTCGCGGTGGATGTTACAATGAATTTATTACGCAACAAACAGGAGTATCGCTCAAACAAAAAACAATATCAAGTGCTAAAGTAAAAAAAATGTCCAATCAACTACAAAAAATGAATTGGTATATAGGATTAGAAAAACGATATAAAATATCAAAACAAGAATTTAATGATCTAAGGCGTATGTTTAAAAGATATGCAAAAGAAGGGGCAACTCTTCATGGATGGTGGTAGTAAATGAAATTTACAAATATAAAAAAAGTGGTGAAATAAATGGTAAAAAAAGAAAAGGAAATAAAGCTGTCAAAAAAAGATATTGCATATAAATACTACACAGAAAAATATGGCAAACATAAGATTCGTGTATGGAAAGATAAAAAATCAGCTGCTGCCGACGTCTTGAATTTGAGACAAAAGGGTTACAAAGTTAAATTAACTTCTGATGGAAAAGCAGCGATTATACTTGGAAAAGTAACTCGTGGGTATGAACGAACAGCAACTGGCAAAAGAGCTATCAGAGGTCGAGAAGAAAGAGGATCAACAATATCAGGAGTGTTATCAATAAAGAAGCCATATACTCCAGAAGGTTATCAAACATTTCGTCAACCATCGTTTACATTGAGAAAATTAGGTTGGGAAAGATAGTTAATGCCACAATATCTTTATGCTGGCTTAAAACATGGAAAAATAGTATTTATTACATCTGCACCAAATATTTCTAAAGCATCTACTAAATTAAAGAAATTCAAACAAGTATATAAAATAGAACAAATTAAAAAAATTGGTAAAACAACAAAATCAGGTAAAAAAGGAAAAGTGATTAATTTGTAACATATTACTATCATAGGTGGTGACAATTAAATGAAAAAAACTAGTAAGAACAAAAACATCACCAACAGTGCAATCTTTGATAAACACACATTAGATGCAGATGATATATATCTTTTTATTCAAGTAATTATGAAGGAAAATAAATATGTGGACAGATGATTATTATCAAGCTAAAGAAAATAGGGATCAAATAAGCGATGCATATAGTCAATGGAATTATCGATATGTATATGGATTGTATCATGATCAACTGTCTACTCATAGGGTTTAGGTAATATGATAAATAGATTAAATGAATATACAGTATCAGCACATATTAAATATTATCCAAAAAATAAAATGAAAATAGGTGCTGTAGGAACATCAAGAGAAAATGTTATAACGCAAACAAAAAGAAGATATCCATTTATTGTAATAGATAAAGCAATGATATTAAAATAGAGGAATGAAAAATGGCCATAAAATTATTAAGTTGGGAACGCCACGATAAAAAACATGGGGGATATCATGCTGATATTATCTCAGCGAATGTTCTTGATGATCATATAAAAAAGAATATGACTTTCTATAAACAAAAAGACAGTAAAAAATATCCTTGGGGAACAGAAATTTATATAGGAAAAAATTATGTTGTTGGAAGCAAACTAAGTTCCTATTCAAGAAATTATGCGAAATGGAAAGACATGCCAAAAAAATATATGGATATTGCAAAAAAGCTTCGAACAATTCATAAAATCACTTATGGATGATATAAAATGTCAACAAGAGGAAGTGTAAAAATACTTGGAGTAAGATACTTTATGCGAGGTGATGCTTATCCATCATTTGCAAAAAGAGTTTTATTAAAAGCACTTAAGAAATCATCTACTCGTGAAGGTATTGTAAAAGCTGCAAATAAAGAAGCAAAATTTGATTGGCTTTCAAAAATGGTAAAAGGAGAGCGATTTGGATTTCCATTTGAGGAATATCGATGGATAGTAAACACACGAGATAAAACAGTAAAACTTGATGAAGAATTTCAAAAAAGAAGTGACAAAAGATTTAAAGAGTTTAATAAAAAATTAAAATCAGGAAAAATAAAGTTTTGAACATGACACCAAAAGCACTTATTGAAATCAATAAACTTCGAGAAGAAGCAAATTCACTTCAAAAAAGACATATAGAAATTAAAGAAAAAATAGATATGATAAAATCACTTGGTGTTTCTTTAACTGAAAAAGATTATATTGAAAAAGCAATTAACAGAGGTGAATTAACACATCTAAAATCAAACGGAATGTTCAAATCAATTACTGTTATAGGTTTTTCAAAACCAATGAACAGTTATATTGTTGTTGATTACACAAAAGATAATTTCATGCCGTCAACAAAACATATCAACATAAATTCAATTAAACGAATTTCAAAATCAGAATATGAAAATCTATTACAAAACGATAATGAAAAACCAGTATGGTTTAACAAGATAAAATTTTTCAAACCATAATAATCATATGATTATTATAAAAACGAAGGTGGTGAAATTGCAAGATAAAATATTGGAGAGAAGAATCAAAATTGGTATAACACTGTTGATTCTTTTTGTTGCAACTGTATCAACGGGAATATCGACTCTTGTGCTTACAGATACACAAATAACATTTGGAAATACTATTGAGATATTGGATTCGTCTGTTTCAATTCAAGGAGTAATTGATAGCATTACAGATGCATCTAAAACCAATCAGTATGAAATTATATTGTATTCAGGAATATATACTGAAAACATAGTTCTAAAAGATTGGGTACATCTATCGGGAATAACCGATTCACACGACATAATTCTGCAAGCAAATACTGGTAAACTTATTACATGGGACAGCACAAGATGCACCAATGGTAACTCTTCAGGAATAACTAATCTTCGATTATCATCAACACCAACAACCCCTAATGTTGAAATAATAAATGCAAGTGCAGGAAACCATGTTGTATCTGATTGTTATATTGATGTATATCCAACATCAACTTCTATGACAATGATGAATATCAGCGAAGGCAATGTTACATTAAGTGGATGTGAATTTTTATTTGAACAAACAGGCAATGCAACAGGAGTAAACAAACAACGATGTATAATTGTTAGAGAAAACGGGTCAATAAGATTAGTCGCAAATTCTAATATAGAAATGAATATCGAAGATTATGATGACAGTGCTATATCAGTCGGTGTTGATGCATCACCAGTTTCAGAAATAATTATTGATGGC
>Ga0307376_10000965_pt1 | contig 33097 bp, 27 predicted proteins | sample TR2MG_FD_202536 | JGI IMG/M metagenome (GOLD analysis project Ga0307376, IMG submission 202536) | Soil microbial communities from Risofladan, Vaasa, Finland - TR-2 | ecosystem: Environmental > Terrestrial > Soil > Coastal area > Acid sulfate soil | place: Finland: Risofladan, Vaasa | collected...
TTCGCAAGCACGATGCCTGCTACGTGGCCTCCTGGTAGTTACCACGACCGGACTCCCACCGATTAGCAGACGATGGCTTTGCAGGGCACACCAACGGGTGGTCAGGTTGTTAAAGCAGCAGAAAGGCCGTTGTGCCCAGTGTGGGCTACGCTTCGCGGCAGAGGACATCCTGGAGGTCCATCACCAGGACGGCAACCGGAACAACAACCGCTTCACCAACCTGGTGCTGCTCCACGGCCACTGCCACGACCAGGCACACGGCAAACGGTGTCTATGACAAAGACCCACGTACTGAAGAGCCGGATGAGGTGAAAGTCTCACGTCCGGTTCGGGAGTGGCGGCGGGGTGGGCGACCGCCCCGCCGACCATAACTGGGCCGCACTTTTGCCTGACGTGTTATGACTTGATTACCTTCATGCCTTTCTATTTGGGTCCTGAACCTTGCGCCCAAGGCGAGATAAAGTCGCTAGCGGTTACTGGGTCAGCGCTAGTAGTCATAGGTTGCCGCGAAGTGACCGCGTCGTCAATCGTACAAAAGGAGGTCACCCCAGTGGCAGACGAGACAGTGGCACGAAAGTTATCAAAGCGAGCGTCGGCTATTGGTCTATTCCGATAAGGACTCAACGCAAAACCGACACTGCTTGACTAACTCACCGCGGCTGTACATGACACGAAGTGCCGTAAGGCCATCTTCGCGGATGATAGTCAATATAGACGTTGCTAACCGATCAAGAAGAGCTTTCGCCGAAGGCTTCGAAGAATCTTCGGCGTTCGGTTTGAGAAAAGTCAAGAACTACACCGAGAACTGATTTGAGATCGTTATCTAGTGCCCATGGCGGGATAAATTTGCGCGAGTAAGCCAGTTCTTCGAATTTGCGAGCATACCCGAAAATGGATCGGGACACCTCACCTTTTCCAAAGAACTCCTTAAGGACATCAGCAGGGACATTCTCGAAATCTGCGAGTATACCCCTGCGCAGTACGTCTGACCGTTTCTTTCCATCCGGGAGATAGTTTTCAATTAGTGTAACTGCTTGGGAAAGCAATTGGTCGATCCCCTGCCTGCCCGTAGTGCCATAAATAAAGCCGTCTTTCAGGGCTTTCATTTTAATGGAGGTGTCAACAAAAGATAGATCCTTTAGGATATAGTCAAGAGCTATAAGAAAATAAGAAATGTTCAGATAAAGCAACCTAGTTGCAGGCATTCTGCGCTGAGAATCGACGATGGATTGTTCAACGAAGTAACTAGCATCTGCAAGCCATGTGTTGCATCCTGTGAAATCGAGATTGGATAAGAGACGGCTCTTAGACTGTCTGAGTTTGGTAATCCAATCCCCCCTCAACTTTGCTAGCGAGTCAGATGACAATGAGGCTAAAAATTCCTCTTCTGACAGTCGCTCATTGAGAGGAGGGCGCTGGCTTTCGAGTCTAGAGATGAAAGTGCCGTCGAGGACGGTGACATTATTCCGTAAGCCGAAGTCTCGCACGGCTGGGCGCTTATCAGTTGTAGCAACTATTGATCCATCTAGACCCAGCGCAATCTGGAGCCCCTTTGCCCAAAAGATTCGCTCAATAGCCTGGGGAGTACGTTTGCTCTTAATATCGACAAGCAACCGCTCGCGTGTCAAGGGTGAGGGACGCATATAAAGCCATAAATCGATATCAGTAATATCGAACTCTTGAAAAGCAAAGATTATACCTCGCACAACGAAGTAACCAAGATCAAGAAAGTATGAACGAAGCAGCTCTTCGGCACGAGGCCCTTTCTGCAATGGTTGCTTGGGCATTGTTAGGCTAGCTCCTTCGGAGGGTCCTGAGCATGTCAACTACCTCATGCCTGCTTCTAGTGATTTGTTGTTTTCTCACAATTTCTCGATTCCTTTCCGGGCTGGCGTAGCCTGTAATGCTAACACCATGTAGTAGTGGAGGGAGCGACACTTCACTTATATCCCCTTGTAGAATGGCTTGAAGCGCAAGTTGGCCGATGTCCTTTTTTAGGAGCCGCATCGAGAACATACCGGTGGCCTCGGGCTTCACTTCAACGACTCGCTTGAGTTCGAGCATACGATAATCCTGGCCTATAGCTGTGGCAGGACCCACCCACCCACCTTGTATAAGCCTCTTCATAAGCTGAGGAAGCATAGTGATCCGACCGCGGCTACTTGGACTGTACATCATCCCATATGTCAGAGAGGTGGCGAATGCTTTGGCAAGGTCCAGCGCATCTTCAACAAGAGAGTTGCCGTACTTCTGGAACGCTGATGGCCTAGTGACGAAATGAGTCGTTTCTCTCTCGTTACTTAGACTGTTGACATCGAACATCCCGATAGCTTGTAGCTTCTCAAACAGACCTTTGCCCAAGATAGTCATTACTTGCTGGTATGGAACACACACGTTGGTGCGCAACAGTTCTTGCAGCTCAGTAACTTTCTGTATATCCGACTGCGTCAGGGAGCTAATGATAGCCTCTGCTTTCTTGGCATCTTGACGGCGGAACAAGTTTCCATTAAAGTAGAGTTTGCGCTTTTCGCCTAGATCCTCATAATCGATGAAGCCTATGGTTTCAGATTGGTTTAGTAGGTCAGTGGTATCTTCACTTGGCAGTTTGTATGTGTCAGCAACATATTCGGCAATCTTTTGGCTTGGAGCTGGAGATTGTGATACAAGTTCAGCCACGGCGATGGCGGCATCCTCATGACTTTTGGGTTGAGAAGCAATATAGATATCATGAATATGCGAAAGAACGCTAGCCGAGGTGATGCCAAGAGTATGAACGTCGCCTGAGGCACCGATATCTATGAGTTGGGCTTCTTTCAATTTCGACAGCAAAGTTGGGAGTTCAAGAGTTGAGCTAATTCCGTTCGCAGCGCCCACTGTCTCAACTGCATCCCTCTTCAAGGTACTCTCTTGATCAGAAGTAGAGAGAGCTGATAGTAGAATACCGGCCTTCCCGGCCAAAGTAATATGGTCATATCTGACAGGAGCCGTGACTTGTTGTAGCTTATGAGTATGATGAATTATCCAAGCACCAATTGTCTTATTGTCCATATCAGTACTCCTTCACAGTCAGATGAGCACCAGTGACAGTCGAAAATGTGCTTAGCCAATGTTATCGAGACAAAAGAAGTCTTGCAAGCCCAGGATTAGGTTAGCCGCCTAACCATAGTTGTGCCAAATGGCAGGTACCTGTAAGATCAGGGACTGAGATCCCCAATTGAACAGGGGGACTGCCACATGAAACGACAAACCAAACGTGAACAACTGAATCGCTTGACGGTCAAGACGCTCGACCAAGTCTTCATCTCTCGCCTGTGATACCTGGCCTTCATAAGCATACACTAATAGTCAGCAATGCGCAACTACTTTTAAGGTGCAAGCGATGGACCAACGCCCCAGAAGACTGCTCGACCAGGGTCGCCGCTTCTACCCAGCAGCAGGCCCTCTCCGCCCTGTTGCTCCTCTACTGCGAGGTGCTCGAGCAGGAGCCCAGCCCCGTCTCCGTCTTTCATCCTCAACGTCCCCAATACCTGCCGGCCGCCGTCCTGACCCCCACAGAAGTCAAGCAGGTCATCTCGAGCTGGCGGCCGGTTATGGTGCGGTCTACAGTGAAGCCAGGGAGAGGGTTGGGGTGAGGGTCAAATCTCGATGCCTTGCTCCCGTGCGATCATGAGGTTGGCGCGCAGCAGGGCTTCGTGGTTCTCCCCGGCGTCCAGCCACCAGCCCTCGACGATCTCATACTCCATCTCCCCCCGCTCGACGTAGGCGTTGTTCACATCCGTGATTTCGAGCTCCCCTCTGGCGGAGGGCTCGAGCGTCTCGATGATGTCAAAGACGTCCGGGGGGTACATGTAGACGCCGATCACCGCCAGGTTGCTGGGCGGATCGGCCGGTTTCTCGACGATGCGCTTGATCCTGTCCCCTGCAATCTCCGCGATCCCATATTCCCACGGATGGTCCACAGTCTTCAAAAAGATCCGGCTGCCTCTTGCTTGCTTAGAGAAGGCCTCGACGCCCTTCCTGATGCCGTTCTGCAGGATATTGTCGCCGAGTATCACGACCACCCGATCGCTCCCGACGAACTCTTTGGCCAAGCCCAGGGCTTCAGCGATGCCCCCTTCCCCCTTCTGATAGGCATAGTGCATACGGGAAAGGCCAAAGTCTTCCCCGTTGCCAATCAGCCGGAGAAAGTCCCCGGCAAATGTCCCGCCGGTCACGACCAGGATCTCTTTGATGCCGGCCCCGACCAGCATTTCGATGGGATAGTAGATCATCGGCTTGTTGTACACGGGCAAGAGGTGCTTGTTGGTGATGCTCGTCAAGGGGCGCAGGCGGGTGCCTAGACCGCCAGCCACGATTACGCCTTTCATAGATAGTTGCCCTCCTGATATCAGAATTGGATAGAAACCCGTTTTCTTGGCTCAGAAAACGGGTTTCTCGATCAGCGTTCTACCCGGCCGTTGGCGCGGCCGGGGGTGGTGTGGCCTGGGGCGGCGTGACCTGAGGGGATGTGGTTTGAGACTCCGCTATGCTCTCTCGAATCTGGGCGTGGATGGCCTCTGCCACCGGCGAGCGCGATTTCTCCGCCGGGCCAGTGACCTGGACTCCCAACTTGTCGGAGAGCAGCATGGCCAACAGCCCTTCGATCAGGCCGCCGGTAGCGCCACCTTCTGCGCCACCCAGCAAGACCCGCGGCACCACGTCTACGCCGGAGGTCTGGATCGCCTCGGCGAAGCGGCTCATCACCTGCTGCATCACCTGGAACTGCGGCCCGCCGTAGGCCTGCACCTGCTCCTCGATGGCGATGGCCTGGCCGATGCCGACCCGCGCGACCTTCTCGGCCTCCGCTTCCGCCAGGGCGCGGATCTGGGCCGCCTGTTGCAGCGCCCGCTGGTACTCCGCCTTGCCCTGGTTGGTCTGTACGGTGATGTTCAGTTCCGATTGGGTGATCTGCCGCTGTTGCTCGGCGCGCGCCTGGGCTTCGCGCAGTTCGCGCTCCTTGACCGCCGCCAGTTCCTGCCGCGCGTAGGTCTCGATCTGCTCTACGGCGATCTGGCGGTCGCGCAACTGGGTCAGGATGGTCTCGATCAGCTTGTCGCCGGGCGCTGCTTCGGGCGTGCCGATGAGCACCTCTTCCAGTTCCAGGTTGTAGTGCGTGAACTTTTCCTTCATCTCCTGGCTGGAGATCTGTTGGATGGCGCTGCGTTCCTGGATCAGTTGGATCAACGTGCGCGTCTGCCCGACGTTCTTAAAGTAGGCCGAGACCATGGGGTCGAGCGTCTGTTCCACCAGCCGCTTGACGTCGCCGAAGCGCTGGATGACCAGCGGGGCCTTCTGGTAGTCAATGTGGATGACCACCGAGAGCGGCAAGGACGGCTCGAAGGCGTCCCTGGTGATGAGCGACACCTCCTTCAGGTTCTCGTCCAGGCGGTGGATGCCGACCTCGGAACGGATCCACTTGAGGATGATGTTGGTCGTCGGCACCGTGATGACCTTGCCGGCGTAGGTGTTGAAGGCGTATTTGCCGGGCAGGAGCGGCTCGCTCCACACGCCGCGCTGCCCCCGGCGCACCAGTTCGCCGTGCCGGTATTCGATGCCCGAGAGGTCTTCGCCGGTCTCGCCGGTATAGGAGACGACCACGCCGACGTTGCCGACTTCGATGATGGTCTTGGGGATCATCTCGACGGTGGCGAACAGCCGGTTGAGGTAGTAGGTGCCTTCCACCAGCACCTGCAACTGGCGCCCGCGCAAGCCGCCGGCCGCCAAGAAGAGGTCGGGGGCCTGGAACTTGTTGTGATAGGTGTCCGGGTGGCCAGGGGCGTCTCCCACGACCGGGGCGATGATTTCGCCCTGCGGCAGCGAGGGGCCGTCGTGCACGGTGACGATGCCCGTCAGGTCGTCGGAGTCCTTGATGACGACGGGGCGGAAGCCGTTGCGCTCGGCGATGACCTGGGCCATGTTCCTGATGATGGTCTCCTCGCCGCGGTTGAGAGGCAGGTAGTAGATGCGCTCCTCGGTGATCACTATGAACTGGGCCAGGTTGATGGCGTAGGTGCCTTCGCGCAGGATCTGGCGCTGGGGGCCGCGCTGGCCGCCGTTGCGCAGGAACGCTTCGACGTCCTGAAAGTCGTTGGCGGTGACGTTCGAGGCCAACGTCTGGGTCGCCGGGAGCGGTGAGCCGTCGCGAGTGAAGACGTAGCCGACCTTGCCCTGGGTGATGGTGACCAGCGGTTCGATGTGGACGCGGTACTGGATGGGGAAGAGATAGTGCAGGCCACCGCGCAGGACGTGGGGCTGGAAGCCAGCCTCGCCGTTCAGGGCGATGAAGCCTTTCTTGAGCGAGCCTTTGGCGCTCCAGCGCTTCTCGATGATGCCGATGCGGTTGTTGGGGATGAAGCGGATGCCGGTCAAGAGGATGAACAGCACGAGCACGGCCAGGAAAGGCAATACTACGGACAACAGGAATTGGACCATACGCAAGTACCTCCTTGTCAGAGATCGTGCTTGTACTGCCGCTGCAACCCGGTGCAGCGGGTGGTTACGTTGCCCCCTTCAGTGTATGCGACGGAGTTACTCGTCGAATTGCACGTAAGGAAGATGGCCCCAGTATAGTCCAACCGGCGCGGAAGTCAACAGCAGCAAGCCGCCGCCACTAGCGGGGGTGCTTCCATTTGGGGCGGGTCTTGCATGGCACCGGCCTGAAAGCGCCGGTGCTGGGCTGGTGTCCCCTCCCAGCGCCGCCTGTTTCACGGCGGCGCGGCACATCGTGACGGCTGTCGCCTCATGAAAGGCACCCGGCCACCACTTGCGTGCGTTGCGCGTTATGTGGTCGAACGCCGGCTTGCACGGGTGGGCGGGGTGGGGTACAATCAAATAGCATACGGGGGCTCAGCACAACAGGCCGAAAGAGGAGGGGAGGTTCACAAGAATGGCCCGCATGTACCCAAACCAGATCAGCCCGGACACCGAGAGCCAGGCCGAGAGGCTGTTTTATAGGGCTTTTCGCGATGACCTGGACAACGATTATGCCGTCTTTCATAGCGTCGCCTGGCAGGCGCTGGACGGCGAGGGCCGGCCTCGTGACGGGGAGGCAGACTTTGTCATCGCTCACCCCCAACGTGGGATCTTGGTCTTGGAGGCCAAGGGGGGCACCATCTGCTGTGATCCAGGTACCGGCTGTTGGACCAGTACCGACCATCAAGGTGAGGTTCACGATATCAGGAATCCCTTCGCCCAGGCGCGGTACAGCAAGTACGCACTGGAGGATGGACTCCAGGCCATGCTACACAGACCTCAGCGTGGCATCAATGTCGGCCACGCTGTCGCTTTTCCAGACGTCGTCGTCGGCGAGGAACTGCTTGGCCTGGATGAGCCGCGCCAGATTATTCTCGACAAGACTGACCTGGCTGGCATTTCCAAGTGGGTCGGCAGAGTCTTGGCCTACTATCGGGGCCAGGCCAGCCAGCGCGAAACCGCGCCGGGTGAGGAGGCGGTTCAGGCGCTGATGGACCTCCTGGGCAAGGTCCAGGAATTGCGCCCGGCCCTGTGGGGTGACCTGGTCCAGGAACAGGCCCTGCTCATTCGCCTCACCGAGCAGCAGTACTCGATTCTGGATGCGCTCCAGAGGCATCGCCGGGCGGTGATCTGTGGGTGTGCCGGCTCGGGCAAGACCATGTTGGCCGTCGAAAAGGCCAGCCGGTTGGCCCGGCAGGGGTTCCGCGTCTTGCTCACCTGTTTCAACAAGCACCTGGCGGCCGATCTGCGGGCTCGACTAAAGTCAACTCCTGACCTGGACGTCTTTAACTTCCAGGCCCTGTGCTATGAGCTGGCCGAGCGTGCGGAGATGCTGCCGGTGAAGGAAGACGACGACCAATTCTACGATCGGCAACTGCCCGAGGCGCTGGTGGATGCGGCCGATGCGCTGAGGGTGCGCTACGACGCGATCGTGGTGGACGAGGGGCAAGACTTTCGCGAGAACTGGTGGATTCCGTTGCAGACCCTGCTGCGTGACCCGGACGGCGGTATTCTCTACGTCTTCTTCGACGACAATCAGCGCCTCTACGTGCAGCATAGTACGTTTCCCATCCAGCAGCCACCTTATGCGCTGACCGTGAACTGCCGCAACACCCAGCACGTTCATCGAGTGGTCATGAAGTTCTACCAGGCCGACGTCACGCCGGTAGCCCGCGGCCCCCTTGGCCGGCGGGTGGAAGTGGTCTCCTACGAAGGCGCACAGAACCAGTGGACCGTTCTTCAGAACACTTTGCGCCGGCTGACTGTGGACGAGCGGGTGCCGGCTGAGGAGATCGCCGTACTCACCCCACGGGCGACGAGCAAGGGCCGGCTCCTGGAGCGCAGTGTTGGTGGCGGGCCGGCGCTGACCGGTGTATGGCCACCGCCGCCGGGACAGGTCTACTGTACGACCATCTACGACTTTAAGGGGTTGGAGTGTGCGGTGGTCATTCTGGCGGACATATATCGCTGGCCGCCCGAGTGGGACGACATGGCCCGCCTGCTGTACGTAGGTTGCTCGCGCGCCCGCAACCATTTGGTCGTGCTCGTGGATCAGAATGCTCCGCCGAAGGTGCGGCGCGCCTTCACATCCGGTGATCGTTCCCCCCTCCCTGGGAGGGAGAGGGAGCGGAGGGTTTCCCCTCCCTCTCAGGGAGGGGCAGGGGGAGGGTAGGACTCACCCTCACCGCAACCCTCTCCCTGGGAGGGAGAGGGAGCAGAGGGTTTCCCCTCCCTGGGAGGGAGAGGGGGCGGAAGGGAGAAGCCCGGTTGATTCGTGGTGTAATCTGTCCCATCGTCACGCCCTTCGACGCGGAGGACCGTATTGATTACGGAAGCCTCCGCCAGGTGGTGGATTTTCTGCTCTCCAGGGGGGTGGATGGCCTGATGGTGGGCGGAACGACCGGGGAGGGCATGCTGCTCAGCGTGGACGAGCGCAAGGCGCTGTGTGAGGCCGTGGTCGAGTACGTCGCCGGGAGGGTGCCCGTCATGGCCCATACCGGCTGCATGAGCACCCGCGACACGGTGGAGCTGGCCCGCCACGCGGCAGCCGTGGGCGCGACGGCGGCGTCTGTCATCGTGCCCTACTTTTTCAGTCTTGACGACGATTCTCTGTTCGACCATTTCGTCTCTGTCGCGGGTGCAGTGCCCGATCTTCCCATATTCCTCTACACGTTCCCCGGCAATGCCAGGAACGACGTATCCCCGGCGCTCCTGTCCCGCTTGCTCCGGGCAGCGCCGAACTTGGTCGGCATAAAGTCCAGCAATCCAGACCTGGTCCGGCTGCGGGAGTACGTGGAGGTGGGCGGGGAAGGCTTCCTGGTCTTTTGCGGCGTGGACGGGTTGATGTTGCCGGGGCTGGCCCTGGGAGCGAAGGCCCAGGTCTCGGGGAACTCTAACGTGTTCCCGGAGACGTTCCGCGCGCTGTACGATGCCTTTATGGTGGGCGACGTGGAGCGCGCGCGGTCCTGGCAGGGATTGGTCAACCGCATGCGGGCGGTGTTTCGAGACGGCGTCACGCCGGCCTACTTCAAGGCCGGGTTGAGGCTGAGGGGGGTACCGGCCGGCCGTGTGAGACCGCCGCTGCGAGAACTCTCGCCGGAGGAATTGGCGGAAGTGGAACGCCAACTGCGCGCCCTCGAACTCATCTAGATCACGAGTACCTTACGAGTGAAATTCTTGCACGGTGGGCAAGAATCCTAACGCAGGAATATCTGCTGTTCTCTGCGTCTCTGCGCCTCTGCGTTGGATCATTCTCGTTTGGTTCAGACTTGTCCAGGTTAGGAGGATACCATCATGTACGACGTGACACCGTTGTTCACACCCTTGCAGGTCAAACACAAGACCCTGCGCAACCGCATCGTCATGCCCCCCATGGTCGTCAATCGCGGCCTGACCGCCCCGGAGGGCCGGGAATGGTACGGCCGGCGGGCGGCGGGGGGCGTCGCGCTGGTCATCGTCGAGGCCAGCGACGTGGTGCGCTTTGGCTCCGCCTACACGGCCGAGAACCTGCGCCCGCTGGTCGAAGCGATCCACCAGGGCGGCGCGCTGGCGGCCATCCAACTGTTCCCCGGCGTGCGCGGCCAGGCCGTCTCGCCCGCCCAACTCACACACCAGGAGCTCCAGCAACTGCTGGCCCACTACCGCACGGCCGCCGAAATCTGTGCCGGGGCCGGTTTCGACGGGGTGGAGCCACACGGGGCGCACGGCTTCCTGCTCAACCAGTTCTTCTCCCCTGTGCAGAACCGGCGCACCGGCGAGTACGGCGGCGCTACCAGCGCCGGGCGCATGCGGCTGGCGCTGGACATCGTGGGAACGATTGTTTCGATCGCCAGGGAAGCGGGGATGCTCATGCTGTACCGCCACACGCCGGTCGGGCCGGGCTACGGCGTAGACGAGAGCCTGGCCCTGGCCACGGAACTGGTCAAGGCCGGCGTAGACGTCCTGGACATTTCCCCGGCCAGCGATGCCGCCCCCGGCGACCGGGCCGCGCCGTTCATGAGGCTCGGCGCCCCCGTGATCGCGGTGAACGAACTGGACCGGGTGGAGCGCGCGCTCGAAGTGCTGCGCGAGCAGCGCGCGGCGTTGGTGGCCGTGGGGCGTGGGCTGATCGCCGACCCGGATTGGCCGCTCAAGGTGCGCGAGGGGCGGCTTGAGGAGATCGTGGCCTGTACCGGCTGCGACCAATGCCACGACGACCTCGGGCGAGGGATACCCGTCGGCTGCAGCCAGTGGGATTGTTGAGAGTAACTCACCCTCCCGCAGGCCGGATGGCTAGCCCGCTGGCATGGTCAATCGTAACCTGCGGGAGGGTAGAAGGAGATAGTCTATGCTACAAGCCATCATGACCGAGCCAGGCAAGATCGAGTTTCGTGAAGTGGAGAGGCCGGTTCCTGGGGACGACCAGGTGCTCATCCAGATGAAGCGGATCGGCGTCTGCGGTTCTGACGTCCACGTCTATCACGGCCGGCATCCCTATACCGGTTACCCCATCGTCCAGGGACACGAGGTCTCCGGGATCGTGGCTGAGGTGGGGAGGTGGGTCGAGGGGCTGGTGGTGGGGGACCGGGTCACCTTGATGCCGCAGATTACGTGTGGCACGTGTTACCTGTGCCAGCACGGGCTGTATCACATCTGCGAGTCGCTCAAGGTCCTGGGCTTCCAGGCCGATGGGGCGGCCCAGGAATTCTTCCCCGTGGATGCGGAGAAGGTCTTGAAGGTCCCGGACGTCGTTTCGCTGGACCAGGCGGCCATGATTGAGCCGGTCTCGGTGGCCGTCCACGCTCTGTCGCGGGGGGGGGACGTGCGAGGCAAGAAGGTGCTGGTGCTGGGAGCGGGCACCATCGGCAACCTGGTGGCCCAGGTCGCCAAAGCCTCCGGCGCGCAGGCCGTCATGATCACCGACGTCAGCGCGTACAAACTGAACAAGGCCAGGGAGTGCGGGATCGAGTTCGTGGTCAATCCGCACACGGAGGACCTGGGGCAGGCCCTGGTGCGCAATTTTGGCCCCAACCGCGCGGACCTGATCCTGGAGTGCGTGGGGGCGCAGGAGACGATCTCGCAGGCCATCCAGTACGCCCGCAAGGGCACGACGATCGTGATCGTGGGCGTGTTCGGCCAGAAGCCGCAGGTGGACCTGGGCCTGGTCCAGGACCGCGAACTCAGCCTGGTGGGTACGCTGATGTACCAGAAGCGGGACTATGAGCGGGCCATCGCCCTGGTGGCGGACGGCAGCCTGCGCCTGGACGAGATGATCACCCACCATTTCCCGTTCCGCCAGTACCTGGACGCCTACAGGACGATTGAGGAAGCCCAGGGCAACATCATGAAGGTGATGATTACGTTGGACTGACTCATTACCCTCCTGCAGGTTTGGCCCGCTCTTCATAACCTGCGGGAGGGTACGGTCATGGGCTTTAACCATTTGGATACCTGATTGTTACCCTCCCCTCACCGATTTGCTACTTGACAAATCCCCTACATGCTGATACTATAGTAACATATGCATTTGAGGATCGGTGTGCGGGAGGAACGGCCTGTGTCCGCTATTGGTGTGCGTGTACGATCCGCCATAGACCATACGACGTCGCTGCCCCGCCCTGTGCGCATAGCCACGAACGTGGCCATCGCCGGGCTGTGGTTGTGGCTCTACCGGCCAGTGTTCGACTATCTGGCCATCATCTTCTCGCGCGAGGATTTCCGCACCAACCAACTGGTGCTCGTCGGCGTGCTCGTCCTGATCGCCGCCCGCGGGCGGCGGGAGCGCGTCCAGGTGCGGCTCGACGCGGCCCCTCAGTGGTCCCTCCCGGCGCTCGCGCTGGCCCTGGGCGGCTCGGCGCTCTACCTGGCCGTCGAGCGCTTCCTCGACGTCAACACCCTCTCGGCCAGCCTGTTCGGGCTGGCCAGTTACGGGCTGCTGGGGCTGTGGATGCGTCCCGCGCGCTGGCGGGAAGGGCTGCCGGCGGCGCTACTGCTGATCGGGGCGCTGCCGTTCGGCGAGCACCTGCAGACCTTCGTCGGCTATCCTGTGCGCATCCTCACTGCTGCCATCGTGCGCGACGGGCTGGGGGCGGCGGGCGTGGGGTCGCTGGGCGTGGACACGATCCTGGTGCTCGAAAACGGGGTATCGCAGGTGGACCTGCCGTGTAGTGGGGTCAAGAGCCTGTGGACGGGGTTCCTGTTCCTGGTCGCCGCGACGTGGATCGAGCGGCGGCGGCTCAACCTGCGCTGGTTCCTGACCGCGCTCGTCTTCGCCGGCCTGCTGTTCGTCGCCAACGTGGTGCGCGTCGGTGTATTGGTCGTGGTCGGACAGGTGGCCGGCTGGCGGCTGGCCGCTCAGATGCTGCACGTGCCGCTGGGGGTGCTCGGCTTCGTGGGGGCATGCGCGGGGGCGCTGGCGCTCCTGCGGCTGGAATGGGCGGGGGCGCGGGCGCGGCCGGGACTGGCCGCGCATGGGGGGGAGCGCGAGCCTGGACCGGTCTGCCCGGAAGATGCCAATAGCGCGGGCGCGCAAGAGCTATACATCGGCGCAGCCGCGCAATCGGCGCGCTTGCTGCCCACCCTCGACCGCCCGGTGTGGCTGGCGCCGGCCCTGGCGGCGGCCATCCTGGCGTTGGCGCTGGCCTACCAGGCGCGGCCGCAGACGGGCCTGGCCCAACCCCCGCCAGCCTGGGCATTCCCGGCCGACCTGGTCACCCACCCGATGCCGCTCACGCCGGACGAGGTGGGATGGCTGACCCGTGGGGGGGGCGAGTCGGCCGGCCGGCAGCGCTTCGAGTGGCGCGGCCTGACCGGCTCCATGATGCTCATCACCAGCACGACCTGGCGCGCCCAGCATCGCCCGGAGCGGTGCTTCGAGGTCTACGGGCTATCGCTCGAGGACTCGCGCACCTACCTGGTGGCGCCGGATTTTCCGGTGCGCTTTGTCTCGCTGGGTGATGGCGACGGCCGCAGCCTGCTGTCCGCCACGTACTGGTTCCAGTCCGCCGGCCAGACGACCGACGACTACGCGACGCGCATGTGGGCCGACCTGGCGCCGGAGCGGGAGCGCTGGGTGTTGGTGACGATCCTGTTCGACGGCGTGCAGGACCCGCAGGCGGCGGACGTCCAGGCGCTGTACGTGGCGCTACATGGGGCAGTGGAGAGGGGGTTAGGGAGCAGGGAGTAGGGAGACAAGGGGACAAGGAGACAAGGAGACAAGGAGACAAGGGGACGAGGGGACAAGGGGACGAGGGGACAAGGAGACAAGGGGACGAGGGGACGAGGGGACGAGGGGACGAGGAGACGAGGAGACGAGGAGACAAAGGGACGAGGAGACGAGGGGACAAGAGGCAGGCAGAGGGGTGGGGTAGTTCTGAAGGAGGTAGGGTGCGATGAGTACGAAAGATGTGAAAGAGGGATTGACGACGGGTGTGCGGAAGCGTACCTGGTGGCGAGGTTTGGCGTATGGGCTGTTCTGGTCGTGGAACATCATCTTCCTGGCGTTCATGTTCCTGGGCTTTGCGCCGCAGATGTTGCCGCTGATGATCGCGGCGGTGCGCTCAGGGCAGATCCCGGCCGTGTTCCTGGCCTGCGCGGCGGTAATGACCGCGATCCCAGCCGCGGCGGTGGTGGTAGGGCTCACCCTCCTGCGCCGGTCGCCCGGACGATTGCTGGCGCTCGGCTATGGGGTCGAAGGGCCGTTGATGCTCGTACTGGCCGTCCGCTTCGTCATCGTGCGCCAGGCGGTGTGGGCCTTTACGCTGCTGCTGATCATCGCCGGGTTGGGGATGGCGACGCTGCTGTGGCAACTTCTCGATCCTGACTTGGAGGCGCGCAGGCCGGGCTGGGGCCACCTGCGGATGCCTGGGTTGACGCTGCTGCTGCTCACGGGGCTATACGCCGGAGCGTGGATCGCCTTCTACGTCCCCCCGGCGGTCGTCGCCGGTTGGCAGGGCGTGCGTGACATGCTGCGCTACCCTCCAGAGTTGCGGTGGGTGCCGCTGTGGCTGCTTGGTATGCTCTTGCTGGTGTACACCGGCACCCTGGTCGTCGCCATGCCGGTCGTCGTGCCGGTGCTCTACGTGCGGGCCTGGTGGCGCGGCGCGCGGGCGTTGGCCGGGCGCTACGGCCGGCTGCGCGCGGCGCTGCTCACACTGGTCGTGGTGGCCGCGTGCGCGGCACTATTTGTGCAGGCCAACCGGCAGCCGCAAGGCCGGGCGTTCGCCCTGCTCAAGAACCCACCGGCCACGCTGGACGAGGCGCGCGCGCTCCTGGAGCGGCAGGAAGCGATCCGCGCCGGCCTCCTCAACGCCTACCTGGCCCCTGTGCGCTACGTGAGCGCCGTGGGCGGGGTGCGCCACGTGAGCGACATGTACGAGCAGACACTTGGCGTATCGCGGCAGACGGCCGCCATCATCCAGCAACTGTACGAGGTCCTCGCGCGGCCGCTGCTCTATGTGCCGGCCGACGCTCCTGCTACGGGCACCCGGGCGGACCAGGCCCTGCGCGACGAGCCGCTCAAGGCCGCCAGGCTGTACAAGGAGTTCTTTGACCGGCCGATCGTCGAGGGGGAGCGCAAGGAAATCGTGCGCGCCGTGCGCTCGACCTGGTCCATTGACCAGGCCCAGGCCGCCTGGCAGGCGGTGGACGATCGCGAGGTGCACCTGGTGCGCCAGGAGGTCAGCGTGGCCGAGCACGGCGACTGGGCCGAGGGGGAGTTGTACGAGGTCTACCAGAACCAGACGGGCCAGCGCCAGGAGGTCGTCTATTACTTCAGCCTGCCCGAGTCGGCCGTCATCACCGGGTTGTGGCTGGGCAATAGCCCCGAGCGGGATGAACGCTTCGCCTACCGGGTCGCGCCGCGCGGGGCGGCCCAGGCCGTCTACCGCAACGAGGTGCGCTACAACCGGGACCCGGCACTGATCGAGCAGATCGGGCCGCGCCAGTACCGCTTGCGTATCTTCCCGGTCGAACCGCAGCAGATGCGCTGGGAAGAGGGCTCGGTCCGCTCGACTGTGGTGGAGGGGCCGCCGCTCTACATGTGGATGACGTGGCGCGTGTTGGCCGGCGAGGACGGCTGGCCACTTCCGCGCCTAGCGGAGAAGCGTAACGTCTATTGGGATGTCATGTCGGAGCGGCTGGTGAACGGTGAACTGAGGGAGGGCGGCGAGGAGGAATGGCTGCCGGCAGCGGTGCCCGCCAGCGCTCCTGCCAAGCCGGTGGCCCACCGCGTGGACTTTCCCGGTGGCGAGACGGTCATCGCGTGGCCCGTACAGGCGGCGGACCTGCCCCAACTGCCGGGCGACCTGCGCCTGGCGGTGGTGCTCGACCGCTCGCGCAGCATGGAGGAGCAGGCGGCCGAGGTGCGGGTGGCGCTGGCGCGGCTGGCGGACGTGGCGGCCGGGCTGGTGGAGGTGGGTGCGGCGGTGGACGTCTACCTGACGGCGTCGCCGTACCGGGGGGAGGATGCTTCGTTGGTCAGCCTGGACTACCTGGAGCCCGGCAGCCTGCTGTACGTGGGTGGGCAGAACGCGGCGGAACTGCTGGGACAGTTCGACGCGCTGTACGCCGGCCAGCGGTACGACGCGATCTTTGTGCTCACCGATGGCTCCGGCTACGAACTGGGCGACGGCGGCGTCCAGGTCCGGGTGCCCGACGCGCCGGTGTGGATGGTGCATATGGGGGGCCATTTCCCGCTGGGCTACGACGACGCGACGCTGGAGGCGATCCAGGCCAGCGGTGGCGGGGTGGCCGGTGACGTCACCGAGGCGCTGACCAGGCTGGCGGCCGCGCGCGAGGGGACACGGGGCGGCGCGTCGTCGTACGACGTCGTGGATGGCTACGTGTGGATGACGGTCCCGACCGAAGCGGCGGATGCGGAGGTCGCGCCTGGCGCTGTGGTGGGAGCCGCTGACGAGGGCTTTGCGGCCCTGGCGGCGCGCCGGCTGATCCTGGCGGCGATGCAGCGCGAGCGGGGGGCGCTGGGACGACCGGAAGCGCTCGACCAACTGCACGCCATCGCCGTCGAGCAGGGCATCGTCACCCCCTATTCTTCGATGATCGTGCTGGTGAACGAGAGCCAGGAGCAGTTGCTCGACGAACTGGAGGAGCGCGCCGACCGCTTCGCGCGCGAGGCGGAGGAGGTGGGGGAGACGGCCCCGCAGAGCCCGTTCGCGGTGACGGGGGTGCCGGAGCCGGAGGAGTGGCTGTTGCTGGCAGTGGCGGCAGGGATGTTGGGGTGGTACGTGTGGACGAGGAGAGGGGTGCCCAAGGCTGGTGCCCGATGCTAAGCGCGCCGCAAACTACTCCTGATCTCGCTGATAGATCTCTTCTTTGAGCACGCCAATGAAGGGCAGATTGCGGTATTCCTCGGCGTAGTCTAGCCCGTAGCCCAAGACGAATTCGTCGGGGATCTCGAAGCCAACGAAGGCCAGGGGCACGTCAATCTCGCGCCGGGAGGGCTTGCTGAGGAGCGTGCACACCCGCACGCTGGCGGGCCTGCGCGTCTGCAGGTTGCGCGTGATATAGTCCAGCGTGCGCCCCGAATCAATAATGTCCTCCACGATCAGCACGTGCCGCCCTTCGACGTTCTGCTCCAGGTCGAGGAGGATGCGCACGACGCCGCTGCTCACCGTCCCAGCCCCGTAGGAAGAGATCTCCATAAAGTCCACCTCGTGCCGCACTTCCAGGTGGCGCACCAGGTCGGCCAGGAACATGAACGCCCCCTTGAGCACGCAGACCAGCAGCAGCCGGTCACCGTCGCCATACGCGGCGTTGATCTGTCGGCCCAGTTCTCTCACCCGCGCCTGTATCTCCTGCTCCGAAATCAGGATTTTGGCCACATCGTCCCGCATTCCCATCTTCCTTCCCTTTCCCCGCCCACACGTCGCAAATCGTGTACCACCTTCCCGAAAGCTGGGAGCCTTCGGGAAGGTCCCGCAGTCCGCAATCTCCAACTACTCGTATACCTCTGGTTTCAGTGCTCCGATGTAGGGGAGGGTGCGGAAGCGGTCGGCGTAGTCCAGGCCGTACCCGACCACCCACACGTCGGGGATCTCGAAGCCCAGATAGTCCACCGGCACTTTAACCTGGCGGCGCTCGGGCTTACTCAGAAGCACACAGGTGCGCAGCGAGGATGGACCGCGGGCACGGAAGGTGCGCAACAGGTAGTCCAGGGTGTAGCCGGTGTCCAGGATGTCCTCAACGATGAGCACGGGGCGGCTGGTGAGGTTGACGCGGGTGTCCATGATCAGCCGTACCGCGCCGGGCGTGGTCGTGCCCCGGTTGTAACTGGAGAGGGCGATAAAGTCCACAAAATTGGGCACCGTCAGGTGCCGGGTCAGGTCGGCCAGAAAAACAAAGGCGCCCTTGAGCACGCCGACCAGCACCAGGCCAGCGGGGTCGGCGTAATCGGCACTGATCTGAGTCGCGAGTTCCCTCACCCGCGCGGCGATCGTTTCCTCGTCCAGCAATATCCTGTCTACTGCCTCAGGAATTCTCATCACCCTCCTCGTACGCCGGAACCTCGTGACAGGCCCGGCAGCGCGGTTCGTACACCTCGCTGGCTCCCACCAGGATCACGGGGTCGTCGTAGGCGGCGGGCTGGCCGTTGATCAGCCGCTGGGTGCGGCTGGCCGCTCCTCCGCACCGCTGGCAGATGGCCTGTACCTTGTTCACCTGCTCGGCGCGGGCCATCAAGGTGGGCATCGGCCCGAAAGGCTCCCCGCGGAAGTCCATGTCGAGTCCGGCCACGATGACGCGCGTGCCTCGATTGGCCAACTCTTCGCACAGCGCTATCACGTCGTCGTCGAAGAACTGGGCCTCGTCGAGCGCGACCACCGTCGTGTCCGGCTCGATCAGCGCTCGCACCTGGGCCGTGTTCTCGACCGGCAGCGCTTCGACCTGCAGGCCGTTGTGCGAGGTCACCCCGGCCCTGGCGTAGCGCGTGTCTATGGCGGGTTTAAAGACCTGCACTTTCTGGCGGGCGATGCGGGCGCGGCGCACGCGGCGGATCAGCTCTTCTGTCTTGCCGGAGAACATGCCGCCGCAGATCACCTCGATCTGTCCGCTGGCCGGTGCATTGTGCATCTCTAGTCCTCCAAAACGAAAACAGGGGGCAGATGCATCCACCTGCCCCCTGGATACGCGATGGCCCCCCTGGCTGGCGTTCGGCCAGTCTCTTATGCGGCTATGCGGCGCCGGCTGGCACACCAGCCCCTGGCGCTTCGTCTCCCGGCAGGACGAAACCTCGGCCGCGCAGCAGTTTCTTCAGGGTGGTCAGCGACTTCAATCCAAACCCGGCCAGGTTGGTCAGGGTGTCGTCACCCTCCGCCAATTTGGCCAGCACGTCACCGACCGTGTGGATGCCTGCACCCGCCAGCACTTTCCTGGCGCGGAGGCCGAGGTCCAATTCCGCGATGGGAAATGCGGGCGACGAGGCCAGGGCCTTGCCCTTCTCGGCACTGGCGATGATCCGGTCACGCCGCTCCAGTTTCTTCATAAAGCGGTCCACCTGTCCGCCGGCGTCCACGATGCGCTGTTCGCCGCTGAAGAACGGATGGCACTTGGAGCAGATGTCGGTGCGGATGACGGGCAAGGTCGAGCCGACGGTCCAGGTGTTGCCGCAGGCACAGGTCACCTGGGCTTGTGGATAGTACGGGGGATGAATTTTTTCCTTCATGGTCACTTCCTAGGCCTGCGTCGGAACCACGCTGACCTGCTTGCGGTCTCCCTGGAGGTGTTCGAAGCGTACAAAGCCATCAGCGCCGGCAAAGAGGGTGAAATCCCGGCCCACCTTGACGTTGGTGCCCGGCTTGATGTGCATACCACGCTGCCGCACGATGATCGTACCGATTCGTACCGCCTCACCACCGTATCTCTTGACGCCCAAACGCTTGGAGCGACTATCGCGTCCGTTGCGGCTGGTGGCGCCACCTTTCTTGTGTGCCATACGTACCCTCCTACGTCACGATTTCGTCCACGCGCAACCGCGTATAGTGCTGCCGGTGACCGCCGCGCACCCGGTAGCGCTCCTTGGGACGATACTTGAAAATTCGAACCTTGGGACCTTTTTCCTGCTCGACGACCGTCGCCAGCACCCTGGCCCCGCCGACCGTGGGTTGGCCAACCTCGACCCGTTCCCCGTCGGCGACCAGCAAGACCTCGTTCAGTTCGAGTTGCTGGCCCACCGCAGCGGGCAGCCGCTCGACGGTGAGGTGATCGCCCGCGCTGGCGCGGTACTGTCGTGCACCTGATTTCACAACCGCATACACGATAAAATCCTCCCTTATGCACAATAGCAGGCCGCGCCTGGTGGCCCGGCCGACTGAGGAATTATACCTAATCTGGCGGTTTTGTCAACCAACGGCGGCCGTCACCGGCACGAAGACTTGAGGGGGGCGCATTTTCAGGTCAAGTGGCTGGCAGGTGCGCATGCGTGCAATCACCAGTGGCTTGTCAGATTCGCCCTGGCGCCCCAACAGTTCCAGGTTGCGTTGCCCCAACTCAGGGTCATCGTCCGGCAGGATGACCAGCCGGAAGTCATCGGGTAGCCGGTCCAAGATGTCAGGGTGTTCCAGGAGATACTGCATGAAGGCAGTCTGCAGGTTCAGATTGCGTTCAAACATCTGATCGTCAGTCATCCAGCCACCTCACATACCGTTCCAGATAAATGATAGAATGTGTCCCTTCTCTTTGGCGATGCGCACACGTATCAGGACGCCAGAAGACAAGTTGTGCTCGAACGATACAGTGCGCAACGATATCCTCCACGACACATTATAACTGATCGCCCTGGTGTGTCAATATCAGCTTCTTACGGTGATAGCGGGCGAACGCTCTGGTCATCCCCAGCGCCTCCAGCACTGCCTCGGGGCGGGCGGTGGCCCCTTCGCGGGCGGCCAGTTGCATCCCCAGCAGCACCTCCCCTTGCCCCGCGCGCTCCAGCCACAGCCGCTCGAGCAGCGGGCGTAGATCGTACCGGCGGCCGCGTCGCTCCTGCGGGAGTTCCGTGGCAGCCAGCACCTGCCCGATGCGGGATTCGACTTGCGGGGCCGGCTCCTCCCATCCTGCGGCGAACTCGGGAGGTAGTTCGACCGTCACGCGGTACTCGGCCGCCACCACCCGGGTCTGCAGCGGCGGCTCCTGCGGCTCCACCTGGGATACCTGGCTGATCGAGAGCCCCGCCAGCAAGACCGGCACCACCGCCCTGGCGAGCTCTTCCACCGGTAGGGCTTGCTCCAGCCAGACGTCCAGCAACTCGGCTTCGCCGGTGTGGCCTAGCGGCAGGGCGGCCGCCAGTTGCAGTTTCGGACGCGGGTTGAACCCGCCGGAATAGGCCAGGGCCATCCCGGCCCGGCGCAAGCAGCGCTCCCACGCTCGCGCCAGGTCGAGGTGGGACGTGTAGGTCAGCGGACCGCCTTTGGAGAATGTGATGCGTAGTCTCATGCGTAATCCGTAATTCGTAATTCGTAATCAGAGCTCGATCACGAATTGGCCGTTCTTGTACAGGAGTTGGTCGTCTACCCAGATTTCGCCGCCGTCGTGGAGGTCGCAGATCATGTCCCAGTGGATGGCCGACTCGTTCTGGCTGCCCGATTCGGGGTAGCCCGCGCCCAGCGCCATGTGGATGCTGCCGTTGATCTTTTCGTCGAACAGGATCTGGCGCGTGAAGCGGGTGATGCCCTCATTGGTGCCGATGGCGAACTCGCCCACGTAGCGCGCGCCCTGGTCGGTGTCGAGCGTCTTGACCATAAAGTCCTCGTTCTTGTCGGCGGTGGCCTTGACCGCCCGGCCGTGCTCGAACCACAGCCGCACGCCGGTTACCTCCCGCCCGTCGTACATGGCGGGGTACTGGAAATGGACGTGGCCCTCGACGCTATCTTCCACCGGCCCGGTGAAGACCTCGCCGTCGGGCATGTTCTCGCGGCCCGCGCAGTTGATAAAGGTGCGCCCGGCGATGCTCAGGTGCAGGTCGGTCTCGGGGCCGACGACGTGCACGCGCTCTTTACCCTTGAGCCAGTCCACGATCTTTTGCTGCCAGGTGGAAAAGCGCCGCCAGTAGCCGATCGGGTCCTCCGCGTCGGGCAGGCAGGCGCCGTAAACAAAGTCCTCGTACTGGCTCAGGCTCATCTCGGCGTCCTGGGCGTAGGCGTTGGTCGGGAAGAGAGTGCCGACCCAACGCAACTGGCCGGCGGCGGAGCGCCGCATAAAGGTCTTGAACAACTCTGTAAAGGCCTGGCTGCGCAACACCATTTTGGCCGGGTCCACGGTACTCAGCGCTTTGGTGTTGTCTTCCCCGCCGATCGAGATGCGCACGTCGTAGGTCTCCATGATCAATTTGATCGGCTCGGGCACGTGCTGCAACTGCTCGTCCGAGGCGTAGCGGAAAAGCAGCTCGTCCGCGTCGGGCAGGGAGGTGAACACGAGCGGGAGTCCACCGGCCTGCAGCACCCTGGCGTACACTGCCTTGAGCAGAGGGCTGGCGAGCGCGTCGCCCTGGATGAGCACTTTGTCGCCCGGCCGCACGGCGACGGAATAGTTGACCAGTACGCCGGCCAGTTTGTCTATGCGTGGGTCTGTCATTGGTTACTCCTTTCGATTGCGGAATGCGGAATGCGGATTTCGGATTGGGGATTGGAGATTTGTGATTTGCTGATTTGCCGATTTGCCGATTTGCAGATTTGCGCTGGGATGCCGCAGGCGTGACAGTGCTCGCGGCAGTCGGGCAGGGTCTCGCCGGCCTGGCTGCGCCGGTATTCGTTGAGCAGGAATTCTTTGCGTACGCCGGTGCTGATGACCTCCCAGGGGAAAGTCTCGTCGGGCGGGCGCTGGCGGTAGGCGTAAAAGTCGGGGTCGAGCCCCACTTTGGCGAAGGCACGCATCCAGGCCCCGCCGTCGCGCTGCTCGGGCCAGGCGTCGAAGCGGGCCCCCAGTTTCCAGGCCTGCTCGACCACCGGGCCCAGCCGCCGGTCGCCGCGCGCCAGCACTGCCTCCAGGAAGGTCGTGTCGGGGTCGCTATAGTCCAACTTGAGCCCGCGCCCGTGCAGGGTGCGGCGCAGGAGGGCTTGTTTCTCGCGGATGGAAGGGGCCGGTGCGAGCGGCACCCACTGGAACGGGGTGTGGGGCTTGGGTATGAAGGTGTTGACGCTGACGTTGACCTGGGCTTGCCGCCCGTGCACTTTGCGGCCGATGGCGTACACGGCGCGCGCCAGGTCGGCGATGGCCTGCACGTCCCCCATCTGTTCCCCCGGCAGCCCGATCATAAAGTACAGTTTGATCGTGCGCCAGCCGCGCTCGAAGACGATGCGCGCGACGTCGAGTACCTGATCGGAAGGAATGGGCTTGTTGATGGTGGCACGCAGCCGCTCGGTGGCTGCCTCGGGGGCGAAGGTGAAGCCGGTGTGCCGCCCCCGCCCGACCGCTTCGGCCAGCGCGACGGAGAAACTGTCGGCGCGCAGCGCGGGCAGGGAGATGGAGAGGTGTTGGTCGCCGAAGCGCTCAAAAATGGCCTGCACCAGGCGGCCGATCTCGGAATAGTCGGAGGAGGAGAGGGAGAGCAGCCCGACCTCCTCGAAGCCGGTCTGCGGCAGGATGGCGGCGATGGCCTGCAGGACCTCTTCCACGGGCCGTTCGCGCACCGGGCGCACGACCATGCCGGCCTGGCAGAAGCGGCAGCCACGCGTGCAGCCGCGCTGGATCTCGACCGCGGCCCGGTTGTGGGAGACGTCTATGGAGGGGACGATCAGGCGCGTGGGCGGCGGGGGCAGCGGGGAGACGACGCGCTTGAGGACGGGCAGCCGGGCATCGGGCACGTTGGGTTCGATCCCGGCGACGGTGCCGTCAGATTGGTAGCGCACGTCGTAGAAGCGCGGCACGTACAGGCCGGGGAGGCGCGCGAGTGCCCGCAACTGGGCGTCCCGTGGCTCTCCGCGCGTCTCCTGGTAGGCCCGCACAAGTTCGACGATCGCCTCCTCCCCGTCGCCGACGACGAAGGCGTCCACGAAATCGGCGACCGGCTCGGGGTTGAAGGTGGCGTGGCCGCCGGCGACGACGAGCGGGTGGCCTGCGTGGCGTTCCTGGGAGCGCAGTGGCAGCCCGGCCAGGTCGAGCATCTCCAGCATGTTGGTGTAGAGTTGCTCGTAGGGCAGGCTGAAGCCGAGGACGTCGAAATCGGCCAGGGGGCGCTTGCTCTCCAGGCTGTAGAGTGGCAGGTGAGCCACGCGCATGGCTGCGAGCATGTCCACCCAGGGAAGGTAGGCGCGTTCGGCCAGCACGTCGGGGAGGGCATTGAGGACGTCGTAGAGGATGGCCAGCCCTAAGTTGGACATGCCTAAGTCGTAGACGTCGGGGAAGGCCAGGCAGACGCGGGTGGGGGTGGCGTGCCAGTCCTTGACGACGGCGTTGTATTCGCCCCCGACGTAGCGGCCGGGCTTTTGGACGGTGGGCAGGATGCGCTCCAATTGGTTCAGGTCAATTTGCATGGGTATCGGATAGGGCACGCAGATCAACGCAGACGAACGCAGATGAACGCAGATAAGACGATCATGGTGGATCGGCGCCAAGTCTGCGGGCGAGATTCCAATGGCTACTCAGCCCTCGATTGGTTCAGGTCAATTTGCATGGGTATCGGATAGGGCACGCAGATCAACGCAGACGAACGCAGATGAACGCAGATAAGACGATCATGGTGGATCGGCGCCAAGTCTGCGGGCAAGATTCCAATGGCTACTCAGCCCTCGATTGTTGTGATCATGACTTTGCGGCGGCGGGGGCCGTCGAATTCGGCCAGGTAGATGCCCTGCCAGGTACCCAGGACCAGCCGCCCACCGGAAATCGGCACGCACTGCGACGCGCCGACCAGGATGGATTTGAGGTGGGCGGGGGAGTTGCCCTCGCCGTGCTGGTAGTCGGGCCGGGGTGGGGCGATGGCGTCGAGGCCCAGGCCCACGTCGTGCTGCACGTCGGGGTCCCAGTTCTCGTTGAGCGCCAGCCCAGCGGTGGTGTGGGGGCAAAAGACCAGGCACAACCCCTCCTGCACCCCGCTGCGTCCAACGGCGGCCTGCACCTCGGCGGTGATGTCGTGGAAGCCCTGGCGGCTGTGGGTGGAGACTTCGATTTGGTCCATTGGTACGTATTCCGTGTTTCGTGTTTCGTATTGCGTGTTTCGTATTGCGTGTTCCGTGTCCGTGCTTGACGGGACACGCAGCACGGATTACGGATTACGGATTACGGATTACGTCTCACGTTTCACGTCCTCAGTATAACACTTTTGTGGAGTTTGACAAAACCCGCTGAGGCTGGTAGAATGAGCGTGTACGTGGCCCCATCGTCTAGTGGCCTAGGACGCTGGCCTCTCAAGCCGGAAACAGGGATTCGAATTCCCTTGGGGCCACAGAACAAACACCCCACCCTATCTGGGTGGGGTGTTTGCGTTGGTATATGGAAAGGGGTATAATTCCACCAGAGACATCCTGGTCGAGTTCGAGGGTCGGGCAACGTTCGACCGGCATATGGGGCTATTGATGAGGCGGCAAGGCACATAGTTCACGCCCCAAGTAAGAGGAGGAGAATCGTTATGTTCCCAATCGGTGATGACAATACCTCTCGTAGAACTTTTCCGGTGGTCACTTATGCCTTGATCGCTCTTAACGTCCTATTCTTCTTTGTAGAGTTAAGTGGCGGTGATGCTTTTATTGAGCAGTGGGCTTTCGTTCCTCGCCGCTTCGTGGCCAATCCCGGCGGTGATGTCCTGACGATCTTCACTGCCATGTTCATGCACGCCGGGTGGGTCCACCTCTTAGGCAACATGCTTTACTTGTGGATCTTTGGCGATAATGTGGAAGACCGTTTCGGGCACATCAAGTTCTCAATCTTCTATTTACTGTGTGGCATTGCGGCAACTTTCGCACAGTTGGCTTTTGGCTCCGGATCAAACATTCCGAATTTGGGAGCATCAGGAGCGATTGCCGGTGTGCTCGGTGCTTACATTTTGATGTTCCCACGGGGAAGGGTCAACGTGTTGATGGGCAGAGGAGTGGTTCCGATGCCTGCATTGGTGGTCATTGGACTCTGGATCGTTCTGCAGTTTTTTAGCGGCATTGGTTCTATTGCCAGCACAGCGGAGACAGGCGGCGTGGCTTACATGGCGCACATAGGTGGATTCATCGCAGGGTTTGTGTTGACCTTACTGTTTCGTGGGAGTCGCGGGGCGCTGGCATCGAGGTAGGCGGGGTATCCAGGAAACCCTGGGCAAGTACAACCGGTTTGTCATGCCCGGCCTGGGATTTCAAAGTCACTGAGAAAGGAAAGAATATGGAAAACCAGATCACGTGCCCTCACTGTGGAAGAACGATATTGGATGATCCGCTAATCGCCGCGGCAGTAACGGGAGAGGGTCTTACTTCACAATCCATCACGTGCGAGTGTGGCGAAAGAATATCTTTCTGGGCAATTACAGCCCAGCTAAGGGAACAGAAAACGCTTGGCTGGAGAATCCGAAATTGGTTTCGGACTCGCTCCCAGGGTCGGGGCTAGAGAGTTGGGCCAGAGGCTGCTCAAAGAGGGCGTCTGGCGGTCTCTACCGGCTATGGAGTGCTGCTCCTGGGATGATAAATAACCCTCCACACCGCCCCGATGCTGGCGGTAACGTTCTTTGAAGTCCTCTGTGCTCCACAAGGCAACGGCAGGACCAGCACCGAAAACGAGTATGCCGCACTGCATCCCCCGCCATTTGGCGGGGGATGCTGTGCGCTATTTGGCTCTACACGCCGCGCGTCGAAGGTGTTACACTGAAGCAAGTTAGCAGATCACAGTCGTCACCCTGAGCGGAGCGAGTCGAGATTCTTCGTCGCTTCGCTCCTCAGAATGACGTTGAAGGAGATAGATGAGCAACAGCGATCGAAATACACGGGAGCGCAAACGAGCCAAATTCGCCGAACCGTCCGGGCAGCGCCGGCTCTTGCCGCTGTTCGCCGGGGCAGGCGCCGTGCTGCTGGTAGCAGCAGTCTTACTGTTGCCGCGCCTGGGCGCGCGTGGGCAGGCAGCGCAGAACCCTGGCAACTCTCAGGCGGCCAGTACCGCTGGGGAAGTGGCGGGTCAGGGCGATGAAGTGAGGCTGCCGCTGTCCACTCTTGACGACGGGCAGGCTGACTTTTATACCTACCAGGCAGACGACGGTACCACCATCCAGTTCTTTGCGGTCAAGAGCAGCGATGGGGTAGTGCGCACCGCGTTCGACGCGTGCGACGTGTGCTATCCGGCGCGCAAGGGCTTTCACCAGGAAGGTGCTGAGATGGTCTGCAATAACTGCGGGCGGCGGTTCCCGATTGCAATGGTCGGCCAGGTGAGCGGTGGCTGCAACCCTGCGCCGCTGGTCGCCAGCACCGATGGCAGCGACGTGGTCATTCAGGCGAATAGTGTCCTCGCGGGGGTCGGCTACTTCCAGTAAGGGTGAACCCCCATGGGACTGATTGACATTGTCTGGAACAACCTCCGCCGTCGCAAGGGCAAGGTATTCCTGCTGGTGCTGGGCCTGACCATCGGCGTGACCACTGTCGTGGCGCTGCAAGCCATCACCCAGACGATGCGTGACGACGTGGGTGCCAAACTCGACGAGTTTGGCGCCAACATCCTGGTCGTGCCGCAGTCTAACTCGCTGTCTCTTTCGTATGGCGGGATGACCGTTTCCTCTGCTGCTTACGACGTGGGTGAACTGACCAGCCTGGATATGGAGCGCATTCAAACTATCCCCAACGCCGCCAATATCAGCACAATCGCGCCCATATTGTTGAGTGCAGTGCAGGTCAAGGGCCAGTATGTGCTCGTGGCCGGGGTGGACCTGGAAGCAGAATTGCGGATGAAAAAGTGGTGGCAACTGGATGGCAGAGCGCCCCAGGCGGATGGCGAGGCGATTGCCGGTGCGCGCGTGGCGGAATTGCTGGGGCTCTCGGTAGGGTCGCAGGTGCCGGTGGGTAGCCGCGCGTTCGAAATCGTGGCAACCCTGGCCGAGAACGGGATGCAGGACGACGATATGCTGTTCGTTGACCTGAACGCTGCCCAGAGTGCGCTGAATCGCTTTGGTACCATCAGCCTGATCGAGGTCTCGGCGCTGTGTAACGCTTGCCCGATTGAGGAGATGATCCGGCAGATTCAGGAGGCGGTGCCGCAGGCCCGTGTGACCGGGCTGCGCCAGGCGGTTGCTCTGCGGATGGAGACGGTGGATCAACTCACCCGCTTCGCCTGGGCGCTGTCGGCGGTGGTGCTGGTCATCGGCGGGCTGGTGGTGCTGACGACCATGTTGGGGGCGGTGGCCGAGCGCAAGCAGGAGATCGGCATCTTCCGCGCGATGGGCTTTCGCCGCACGCACATTATGCGCGTTATCCTGGCCGAAGCCGCGCTGGTCAGCCTGGTGGGCGGCCTGCTCGGTTGGCTGATCGGGATGGTGGCGGCGACGCTCCTGGCCTCCAGCGTGGCCCAGATAAGCGTGGCCGTGCAATGGAACCCGTGGTTGCTCCTGGGGGCGGTGGGCACGGCACTGTTCCTGGGAGTACTGTCCAGTCTCTACCCGGCTGTTCGCGCGGCGCAACTGGATCCCAACACGGCGTTGCAGGCCCTGTAGGAGGCGTTATGATCGAACTGAGCGGTGTGACCAAGGTTTACCAGACGGGCGACGTGCCGGTGCAGGCGTTGGGAGAAGTGAACCTCGCCATCACCGAGGGCGAGTTCGTGGCATTGATGGGCCCTTCGGGGTCGGGCAAGAGCACGCTGCTTTCTATCGTGGGCGCGATGAACCCGCCCACAACCGGCGCTATCGTGGTGGACAACATCCGGCCTTATGATCTGCCGACAGAGCGCCAGGCCGACTTTCGCTACGAATACGTGGGCTTTATCTTCCAGCAGTACCACCTGGTGCCCTATCTGACCGTGCTGGAAAACGTGATGCTGCCGATGGCGATTGACCGGCGCCCGCGCTTGGAAAAGCGGTGGGCGGCCTGCGAGATGCTGGAACGGGTGGGGCTGGGCGGGAAAGAGAAGCGTTTGCCTGCCCAACTTTCCGGCGGCGAGAAGGCGCGCGTGGCGATCGCCCGTGCGCTGGTGAACCAGCCTCCCCTGCTCCTGGCCGACGAGCCGACGGGGAACCTGGATAGCGTCACGAGCGAGCGCGTGTTGGAATTGCTGAAGGAACTTAACCAGGCAGGTCAGACCATCGTGATGGTGACGCACAATCTCGAAGCGGCTCACTATGCCGGACGCGTCGTGCGTCTGCGCGATGGGCGCGTGGAAGGGGATGGCCTGGAGCCTGTTACCTGCCGGACGATTGGTGTGACAGAACGACTGTGAGCGATTGTTCTGATTACGCGCTGGGCCTGCCTGGGATGGGTTCCTCTCATTCGCCGGTCTGCACGACGTTGCCCGACGAGGTCGCCGTGACGTCCACCGTGGGGCTGCCCGCGTAACGCACGTCGCCGCTGCTGCTCAAGTTCGCCCTCAGACGGTCGCGCACGCGGATGGTCGCTGAACCGCTGCTAGAGAGGCGCACCTCCGCTTCGGCACTCTGCAGGTCCTGGGCTGTGTACTTGCCGGAGCTGCTGATGGTGACGGTTTGCCGTTCGACCTCGCCGCCCGCGATCTCCAGGTTGCCGGAGCTGCTGATGTCCACTTCGAGGGTGTCGGCATTCAACGTGCCCATCGTCACGTTGCCCGAGCTGGTGATGTTCACGGTGAGTGTGCCTGCCTGCAGGTCGCCCATCTTCAGGTTGCCGGAACTGTGGATGGTCGCCGAGAACCGCTCGGCCTGCAGGTCGGGCGCCTCGACGTCGCCACTGGAGGAGATCACGATGGTGTCCAGGGCCGTCACCGTCAGGTAATAGTGGATCGGTCGCGTGCTCTGCAGATTGACACCCTCCCCCCGGTTCGCGATGCTCAGTCTCCCGCCGCGCACCGCGGTCAGCAGGTACTGCATGAGGTTGTCCTCGGCCTCGATGCGCAGCGACTCACTATCGCCCACCTGGATGTGCAGGGTGCCTATCGTCGCCAGTTCGACGCCGGTGAAGCTGCTCACTGCGCGGGTCTCTTCGACGACGTTGCCCGAACCCCTGACTGTCCCGCTGCCGGCCGGGGCAATGCTCACCACCTGGCAGGCCAGCATGCTGAGTGTTATCAGCGACACCACCACGATGAATCGAATAGGCTGTTTCATCCCTCGCCTCCTGTTCTTGGGTTTGCTTGAATTGTGGAGAACGTGTAACTGCTCAGATAGGAGGACCAATTACACAGAGTTACACGGAGAACACACAGAGGCACACAGAGCATAGTCACCAAAAGGCCATGCAACCTCTGTGTTTCTCTGTGTCTCCTCTGTGAATCTCTGTGACCTGAGCAGTTACGAGAACGTTATGATTGTACTATTCTGGTCCTTTTCTGTGAAGATAGTGTATCGTCACTGCTCACCACATTCTAAGACTGACCCCTAAAGTGCGCAAGTTCAGTCGAGGGCGACGGCTTCCTGCTCCAGTTTGATGCCCCGGGCGAGCATGTGGTCCATCAGCGGTACCAGGTCGCTCAGAGCGGGGCAGCGCCTCAAGCGGGCCAGGTTCCGCTCGTCCGCCGGGGTCAGCGGGTGCGCCCAGCGGGCGTGCGCGTCGAGCGTGGCGCAGTCCATGCGGTAAGGGGCAAAGCGAGGGGAAACCTGTTGGCGCAATTGGGCCAGGATGCTCAGCCCGCCGCAATCCACGTCCGCCCACAGGAGCAGGGGCACGCCTGGAGACAGGCTGCCAGCCAGGCAGCGCAGCAGGTGGCGGCTGGCGGGCGACGGGTTGCCCCACAGGCACAGCGCCGCCAGCCCCCGGCCTGCGCAGCGCACCAGTTCGTAGAATGAGGTCAGATTCTCCACGCAGATGACGCGGGTGGCCTCGACCCACACCCGTCGTAAGCGCGTTGCCAGCGCGTTGGGAATCCCCACGGACGGAGAGAACTCGGCCAGGGACGTGATTTGCCCCTGGGAGTCCGCCAGCCACCAGGGGCCGGAGAGGAGCAGGTGGCCGGGGTTGGCGACCAGGCCCAGCTCGCGCAGGGCCTCCTGGTCAGATAGGGCGCGCCAGGCGGGCTGGTGCTGGCGGGCCAGCCGGGCGATCGGTCCCTTGAGCGCGTCGAAGCGCTTGCTATCGTTGAACACGCGCACGCTGAAGACGCGGTAGGGGATTTCCTCCCGCGCGTCGTCGGGCAGCGCCAGGAGCGCCGCGAGGAGGTCCTGGTTCCAGCCGTCGTCGTCGAGGTCGAAAGGGGCCGGGGACTTGCCCGCTTTGAGTTGGGCCAGGCAGCGCTCCACCGCCCGCCCGCGCCAGCCATCGAGGCGAAAGCGGTCCCCCAGCAGCAGGTCAGTCAGCCGCCGGCAGCGCTCGGCCAACGGTTCGCGCCCCAGCAGCGTGTAGACTTGCCCCACGTGGTCCGCTGCCAGCGTCACCGCCTCGAGCAGGTGGCCCTGCTGCCCTGGCTGCCAGGTCAGGCGGAGCAGGCCGCGTTTCTCCAGTTCCGCCAACTGCTCGTTGGCCGTCGTGCGCGGGAGGGGGTCGGTCTGGCTGTAGTAGGCGGGCAGCGTGGCGGCGACGTCGTCCAGGTGGACCCGTACGGCGCGCCGAGATTTCTCGCTGCGCTCGAAATGACAATGCACCGCTGTATCGCCCGTTACAACACGGCCAGCCGCCAGCCGAGATTCCTCGCTTCGCTCGGAATGACAGTGCGACGCTCTCCCCCGCCGCTCGTACACGTCGAGCAGGAGGTGGAGGAGGGAGGAGACGTCGGGAGTAGGGACAAAAGGGATAGCCATTGTGGTTCGTGTTCCGTGTTGCGTGTTTCGTGTTTCGTGTCACGCAACACGCAACACGCATTACGGATTACGCATTACGGATTACGCATTACGCATTACGCATTACGCATTACGCATTCAACTCCTCCATCATCTGCCCCTTGTCAATCTCGATGACGAAGGCGTGGTTGTCCTTGCGAACGACGGTGCGCACCGAGTCCACGTAGGGCAGCAAGCCGGCCGCCTTGTCGGGCGGGGTGGCCAGGAGCACCTGGAGTTGGCTATCTACCATAAACTGCAAGGCGCTGGCCGTGCGGGCGGTGTCCATCTTGTTGAAGGCTTCGTCGAACAGCGCCAGGCGGATGGTGTCGGAAGGGCGCGGCTGGTTGAGCCGGTAGGCCTGCGCGAAGGAAGCGACCATCGCCACGTAGAAGGGGGTGGTGGTCTCGCCGCCTGACTTTTTGGCCTTGATCTGGCTCAAGAGCGCCCGGTCGCCGTTGGGATAGTGGATGCGGATGTCGTAGCACAGGTAGTTGCGATAGTCCTGCAACTCGCGCAGCTCGGGCGCCATTTCCTCAACAGGGGCGGCCGTGAGCCGCTCGAAGAGCAGGTCCCAGCCCTGCTGGTGGCGCTGGCGAAAGTCCGACTCGAACAGCGACTCGCCCAGGATGTTCTGGCTGTCCATGACCATGTCGTAGACCGGGCGCAGCGCCGGCTCTGGCCGGGCGATGAACTCGAAGCGCTCGCCCCCAAAGCGCAGGTCCCCCAGCGTGGTGTTGAGGTAGGCCAACTGCTGGCGGGCGTCTTCGATCTGTTCGCGCAGCCGGTGGATAAAGTTTTCGACCAACTCTTGCTCGGCCAACGCGCGCTGCCCGGCGATGCGCGCCTCGTACTCGGGCAACTCGGATTGGGCGTAGCGCTCGCGCTCGCCCAGGTAGCGGGCGGCGTCCTCGTCGTCGTCGTAGCCGAACTGGTAGGTTAGGCTGTAACTCTGCTTGGCCTCGCGCAGGCGAGTGCGGCTGCGCTCCTCGGCGGTCTGATAGTCGCCCTCGTAGCGGACGGCGTTTTCCAGCACCACGTCCAGGGGTTGGCGCTGGCGACGCCGCTCGTACTCCTTGTCAATCTCGTCGCACAGGTCTTGGGCGGCAAGAGGTCCCAGGAACTGGCCAATCTCCTGGGCAGCCTGGTCGGCGATGCGCTCCAGGTTGGGGATGGTCTCTTGCGAGAGGGTTTCGAGGCGCGTTTGCAGCCCGCCGGCGCGCCGTTCCAGTTCGCCGGCCTGAGCCTGCAGCGCATCCACGGCCTGCTGCTGGCGTTCGACCTCCGCCTGCAAGGCGGCGACGCTCTGCGTGTCGAGCGCCGCGAGTTCCCCGCGCAGCGCGTCCAGCCGGGCGGCCAGGGCCGGGATGGTGTCCAGGCCGGGCAGGTCGTGCTCCAGGGCCAGAAATACCCGCACCTTGTCCTGGGTGAGCGCCAGCCGTTCCCGCAGGGCGGTGTCCTGGGCCTGCAAGGCCAGCAGTTCCTGGCGAATGGCCTCCAGGCGCTCCTCGCGCTGCGCGATCTGGCGCGGGACGGCCCGTTCGCCGATGAACCAGCGGCGGTAGGTGCGCGGGTCGAGGTGGCGGGTGGTGTAGGTGCGCCGCACGAAGCACTCGCGGGTGACGGCGGTGCGGTGGTCGCGCAGTTCTTCCAGCGTGTCGCACTTGACGTAGCCGCCCAACAGCATGTCCACCAGGGCGCGGGCGGCGGGGTGGTCGGTCGCGACCTCTGTCGCCAGGCTACCCCCCCCTACCCCCCCCGTAAGCG
>Ga0307376_10000971_pt1 | contig 33028 bp, 31 predicted proteins | sample TR2MG_FD_202536 | JGI IMG/M metagenome (GOLD analysis project Ga0307376, IMG submission 202536) | Soil microbial communities from Risofladan, Vaasa, Finland - TR-2 | ecosystem: Environmental > Terrestrial > Soil > Coastal area > Acid sulfate soil | place: Finland: Risofladan, Vaasa | collected...
ACAAGTATTTCCATAACCTAATGGCGATGCCAGCGGTGCTTGGAGTTTTGCTTGTTGGCGTTGTGCTGGTGCTTTGGGGTATTGGTTCATCACTTTTGAAGCGCAGCACCAAGGGAATTTGGTTTGCGGGACCCGGTGTGGTGCTAACAGTGTTGGCACTTTTCCTTACCGTGGGCTACAACAATACAGCCTACTATCCTTCTACTTTCGACTTGCAGAGTTCGCTTACCATTTACAATAGCTCCTCGAGTAAGTTTACCCTAACGGCCATGAGCATAGTGTCGCTGCTGGTTCCATTTGTTGTGCTCTATATCTTTTATGTTTGGCGAGCCATCAATAATAAAAAGATTGATGCTGCCGAGATGAATGAAGATATTCATGTTTATTAATCCTATTGGTAACCAACCTTATTTACGTAAGGTGAGTCGGAACTTGAAAATTTAAAAATTACACTGATGAAATATCTAACTGAAATATTGGGTTTGGTAAGTTGGCCGGTGCTGATTTATGTTTCATACCGAGTGATAGTGTGGGCCATCGAGAAATTTGAAGAACTCGAAAAGGCTAAACCTGAAGAATAGGTTTCTTGAATTTACTCTCGGGGCTGCAACTATTTGCTGAAATGGTTAGCAGCCCCATTTCGTTTTATATGTTTTGTGGTAATTTATAACTTTGAAGAAAAAATTAATGCTCGATATTGTTTCAACCAACGAATGGTTTGGTGAGGAGTTTGGCCGGCCAATAATCATTGCAGGACCATGCAGCGCTGAAACGCGGGAGCAGGTAATGGCCACTGCAGAAGCGATTGCCCTTATTCCTAGCGTTTCCATTTATCGTGCTGGTGTGTGGAAGCCTCGCACTAGACCTGGAACATTTGAAGGAATGGGCTTGCAAGCGCTGGAGTGGCTTGCCGAAGCAAAGGAGAAAACTGGACTCAAAATGGCTGTTGAGGTGGCAACCCCTGCCCATGTTGAGGCTGCAATGAAGCGGGGAATCGACGTTCTCTGGGTGGGAGCGCGCACCGTTTCAAATCCTTTCTCCATTCAGGAGTTGGCGGCTGCGCTTGGCCGAGTGGATGTACCGGTGCTGGTTAAAAATCCAATTAACCCCGATATTGAACTTTGGATTGGTGCACTGGAAAGGCTCAACAAGGAGGGATGCCGTAAGCTGGCAGCCATCCATCGTGGATTTTACCCATTCGAAAAACGTGGTCTTCGAAATATACCAAGGTGGGAAGTCCCCATCGAGCTTAAGCGTCTTTTTCCCAATCTACCGCTTATTTGCGACCCTAGCCATATTTCTGGTAAGTGGGAGTTGGTGCAGGGTATTGCCCAGCAAGCCCTCGACCTCGACATGGATGGGCTGATGATAGAAACCCACATTAACCCTCCTGCGGCGCTAAGCGATGCCCGTCAGCAACTTACGCCACAGCAGCTACAAGAGGCGCTTACGACAATGTCGTTTCCAACTAGCACAACGGCGGATAGCGACTTTTCGCGGTGTATTGAAACACTTCGGCAGCGAATAGACTCCATCGACGGGCAGGTGTTGGAATTACTTGCTCAGCGGATGAAAATTGCCGAGGAAATTGGACGGTTTAAGCAGCAGCAAAATGTTACCATTTTGCAGGTTAGCCGTTTCGAAAAGATGCTTCGAGATTGGTTGGAACAAGCTGAACCACTTGCTTTGAGTCCCAGCTTTGTGAAAGGCCTGCTTGAGATGGTGCACAAGGAATCCATACTTCGTCAGGAAGCAGTAATAAGAACTAGTAGCAGCGAGAAGAAATTTCCTTGTTAAGCAATTTACTTTCTCTGGGTAATGAGCGACATAAGGATGTAGAGAGGTATTATGCCCAGCAGTGCCATTTCGTGAAGTAGCACTATAATCACGGCTGATAGTCCCAAGAAAATGTAGCGAACCTCGTTTCCTTTCCATTTCATGCTCTTTATTTTCAGAGCAAACATGGGAATTTCGGCAACAAGCAGTAGCGAGAATACAATCGCCACTACCAACAAAATGTATGGATTCAACACTATCGATTTCAGGCCCATGTTGCTTGTATAAAGCAATCCAAAGGAGAGAAGAAAAAGTGCATTAGCTGGTGTAGGCAATCCAATGAATGAGGTTGTTTGGCGAGTATCAATATTGAATTTGGCCAGTCGAAGTGCCGAAAAAACAGCAATAACAAATGCGAGGTAAGGAGTGTAGTCGGCAATGATGCCTTGGGTTCCGGAAAATCCCAGCTGCATCAGTTTAAAAAATATTACCGATGGAGCTACACCAAAGCTTACCATATCGGCGAGCGAGTCGAGCTCTTTTCCAATGTCGGAGTATGCCTTTAAAAGTCGAGCAGTCATGCCATCGAAAAAATCGAAAACAGCAGCTAGTAGAATAAAGGCGGCAGCCATATCAAAGTTGCCGTTGAATGCCATGGTAATGGCAATACACCCAGAGAAAAGGTTCAGCGAGGTTATCGCATTAGGAATGTGACGTGTAATGCTCATGATATAAAGGAATGTTATGCAATAAGTGTGGTAAAGTTAAGTTATTTATTGTAGTTTGGATAAAACCGTCCATTTGTATAAGTTTATTCCCCGAATTTACACCTCATGAGGCTTAAAACCGCTATTGCCATTTTGCTTGTTTTGTTAGGGTTTTCAAACGCTTTTGCACAAACGGCTCCTAAGTATAGTAACGATTTTCTACAGATTGGTGTAGGGGCGCGCGCACTGGGCATGGGGACAGCCGTGTTAACTTCCGATGGTGGCGCATTTGGTGTTTACTGGAATCCTGCGGTTTTGGCTACTTCACCTCAAAAGTATACTGTGGGTGCCATGCATGCCGAATACTTTGCTGGAATTGCCAGCTTCGACTATGCAGGGTTTACATATAGGGTCGACTCTGTTTCTGGTTTTGGATTGAGCTTCATTCGCCTTGGTGTTGACGATATTTTAAATACTACCAACCTTATCGATAAGGATGGAAACCTCGACTACAACCGCATTTCCCTCTTCTCAACCTCCGATAATGCATTTATGCTGAGCTATGGAAAGCGGCTTGCTTCGTTGGGCTTGGACGTGGGCGGAAGTGCAAAAATAATTTACCGGCATGTGGGCCAGTTTGCTGCCGGCTATGGTTTTGGCGTTGACCTTGCCGCAAAAAAATCGTTCAACGGATGGGTGGTCGGAGCCAACTTGAAGGATGTTACCACCACCTTTACCTACTGGACTTTCAACTCCTCCAATCTTGAAATTGCTGTTGGGGATTCAGTCTTTAATGTGGCTCCCTCACAAAATGTGGAGCTCACCCTGCCAAGGCTGGTGACGGGTGTTTCGCGATTGGTTAAGGTGGCCGGCAAAGTTACGGCGTTGGCCGAAGTTAATCTCGACGTTACATTCGATGGGAGACGCCACACGCTCATCTCCTCGAATCCAATTAGCATTGATCCCAAGGTTGGGCTAGAGGTTGGTTACAACCAGCTAGTCTTTCTTCGCATGGGCATTAACAATATTCAGGAGGAGCAGGATTTTGGCGGAAAAAAGAGCTATACCTTTCAGCCAAACCTAGGAATGGGTGTGAGATGGCACGGCTGGACGCTCGACTATGCCCTTACCAACATTGGAAGTGTGGGCGTTGGTCAGTATTCTAACATCTTTTCGATAACCTATAGCTTTAATCGCTTAAATTTGGGCAATTCATTTTAGAGACAATATGGTAAAAGTTGCAGTCGATTTTGACGGAACAATTGTTGAGAATGCTTATCCGGCCATTGGCCAGGAGATGCTTTTTGCATTTGAAACAATGAAGTTGCTGCAGCGTAGGGGATTTCTGTTGATTCTTTGGACATACAGAACTGGGAAGCAGCTGGAAGAGGCGGTAGAATTTTGTCGGCAGCATGGAGTAGAATTTTATGCAGTGAATAATAACTATGCCGAGGAGGTTCTCGATGTAACTGTATCGAGAAAGATCGATGCCGATATATACATTGACGATAAGAATCTTGGGGGATTTCCCGGCTGGAGAAGGGTATGGGAGATGCTTTGCCCCGAAGAAGCTGCGATTGATCCTCAGCAGGAAAGGCGTGCTCTTAAAAGAAGAAGTAAAAGTTTTTGGAACATATTTAGAAGATAGAACAATGAATAGAATGTTGATTCAGGCATTCACAACCATGTTGTTAATGGCATTCATGGGTTGTGGCAACACTAGCGAAAAAACCACAAGCCCCACCTCTTCAGAGGCGGCAAGTGAGGTGAAACTGTTTTCTGTTTCTAACCCCTCCGATGGGTCGGTGGTAAGGGCAGGAGAAGTCGTTCCGTTTACTATTGCTCCTAAGTCGGAGAAATATCCGATCGACTCGGCAAGATTATTTGACGGCGCTTTATTATTGGCAAAATTTTCGAAGAACGATGCTACGTGGAATACCCAGAATGCAAAAATGGGAATTAGGCAACTTCGCGTTGTGGCCTATTCTGGCAAGGAGGTCAATTCACAATCGGTTACCCTAAAGGTGCTGCCAAAGGAAAAACCTATTCGACTGAATTTTCGCATAAAGCATATTTACCCTCACGATATTGGCGCCTACACTCAAGGATTGCTCGTTTACAAAGGCGATTTTTTGGAGGGAACTGGACAGCTGGGTGAGAGTAATCTTCGACAGGTTCAAATTACCACGGGCAAGGTGCTGCGGCAGGTTTTTATTCCAGCCGATATGTTTGGCGAAGGGATAACCATCCTTGGTGATAAGATTTATGAGCTAACATGGCGTTCCAATGTGTGCTTTGTTTACGATTTGAACACCTTTAAGCTGATTAATCGATTTAGTTACCCTACCGAGGGTTGGGGCATTACCACCATTGGTAACCAGCTGGTGATGAGTGATGGGTCAAACATTCTTTATTACATGGATCCTGAATACTTCACTGAAAAAAGCAGAATTCAGGTTTACGATAACGAGGGACCTGTTCATAATCTCAACGAGTTGGAGTATATCGACGGCTATATTTGGGCTAACGTGTATATGACCGACCGCATCGTTAAAATCGATCCTAAAACTGGGCAGGTGGTAGCCGATGTGTTCTTCAGCAATCTACTGAAACCATCCGACAGGAAGGAGAATACCGATGTGCTTAATGGCATTGCTTACGACTCAACAACACATCGCATGTATATCACAGGTAAGTATTGGCCAAAGCTTTTTGAGGTGGAGGTTTACTAGTAGCTCCTTATTCCTAAAAACCTAATACCCTAATCAGTTATCTGCCTTTTTTATTCCACAAACCATGGTGTTCTGTGGTGGAAAAATATTTCATAACTTGTCGTAAGTTTTTTCAACACCATGCAAAATGAAAAGGTCAAGATTATTGGTAACCGCATTGCTTTTTTTGTCTCTTTTTTCGAGCCATTTGTTTGCTCAAGAAAAGATACCAACTTTTGTAACTCCCGGGCTTCGTCCAACGACGCGCCAGCTTGCCGATATGGCCAACTATGATGTAAAGTTTTACCACATCGACCTTAGTGCTACCAATACAAGCACCACCATTGCCGGGTTTACAGAAATTAAAGTTGAAAGTAACGTAAGCAACCTTTCAACAATTGTTTTTCAATTGCTCAATCAGCTTACCGTATCATTGGTGCAGGTGAATGGCGTTGATGCAACTTTCACCCATCAATCCAATGAATTGCAGATTACTCCAGCTACACCTATTGGCTTGAATGAAATGGCGATGGTACATGTCAACTATTCGGGAACACCAGTGGGAATGGCCGGTATTCAGAGCACCAAGGATTACAACTGGAACCAAACCATACTATGGACTCTCTCCGAATCGTTTCATGCCTACGAGTGGTTTCCGGTGAAGCAGGTTTTAACCGACAAGGCTGATTCGGCCTACGTTTTCTTAACCGTGCCTTCGACTCTTAAGGCGGCTTCCAATGGACTGCTTACCAAGATAACCGACATGGGGAATGGCACGGTTCGATATGAGTGGATTACTCATTATCCAATCGATTACTACCTGCTGGCCATGACAATAAGTAACTATCAGGAGTATGACAATAGTGTCTTGGTTTCTGGTAAAACAGTACCAATTCAGAATTTCATTTACAATACATCGGGGTGTCTAAGCACATACCAAGCGGTTCTTGATGACACACCTAATATGATTGAAGTCTTCTCCCAACTTTACACTCCTTATCCGTTTAGCACCGAAAAGTATGGGCATGTAATGGCGCCCATCGGTGGTGGTATGGAGCATCAAACGCTTACAACATTGAGCACTTTCACTACCGATTTGATTTCGCACGAATTGGCGCACCAATGGTTTGGCGACTATGTTACCTGCGCTGACTGGGAGGACATTTGGATAAACGAGGGCTTTGCCTCCTATTCCGAATACCTCTATTTGGAGTTTAGCGGGCAAACATCTTCTGCTGCGGCTTGGATGAGCAGCGCATTTTCAATGGCCTTGATGGAACCGCATGGCAGCGTATACGTTCCAGCGAGTGATGCTACCAATGAAAATAGGATTTTCGATTACTACCTCTCCTACAAAAAGGGAGCAGCCATTATACACATGCTTCGTAAGGAGTTGGGCAACGATACGGAATTTTTTGGAATGCTCAGACAATTTTTGACACAATATGGACATGGAACGGCAACCGGCGCTGATTTTCTGACCGTGCTCAATAGTTTTACCGAAAAGGACTACTCTTGGTTTTTTAACCAGTGGTACTATGGCAAGGGGTTTCCTACCGTTTCGTCTACATATCACTATAATACTGGCATGGTTACTTTAAAGTTGAACCAGATCACCAGTGACATTTCGGTTCCATTTTTTAGGATGAGCATGGATGTGCGCATTGCTTTCAGCGGAGGGGTGCGTGATACAACGGTGGTGTGGACTCAAAATGGACAGGAATTTACCATTCCTGTTTCGGGGGAGCCAACTTCAGTTACGCTTGATCCTAATGGTGAATTGCTGATGGTTCAAAACGGTAGTCCTGTTTCAGTGAAGGAGTTGGATGTTGCTTCAAAAGTTCGAATACATCCTAATCCTGCCGGTGACTTTGTTGTGGTTGAGGTAACACCAGACCTTGTTGGTGCTTCCATCTCAATATTCGACCTTGCGGGAAGAGTGGTTTACCATTCAACACTTTCTGGGGAGAAACAGCATGTATCCACCAGAGGATGGGCAAAGGGTATCTATTCTGGGATTATTCAAGAGAATGGTAACCGCATAACCTTCCGCGTTGTAAAGAATTAAACAACCGCGGCTACAGGTATTCTCTAGGGTCGGATTGCTGGTTAGTGAATGGTGCAATAGCCCGGTTGTAAATTCCTTGAACGTAGGCAATGGCCATGCCGTAGTTGGTTACCGGAACGCCAGCCTGAACGGCGGGACGAAGCCGGTTCATCAGCTGCTTACGAGTAATTACGCAGCCTCCGCACTGTATTACCAACGCATAATCCTTAATGTCGGTGGGCAGTTTATCCAGCCCGGTTACCACTTCAAACGTTAGCTTCTTGCCGGTGAATTGGCTAATCCAGCGGGGAATTTTCACCCGGCCAATATCGTCGCAGGAGACGTGATGGGTGCAGCTCTCTAAAATTAGAATTTTATCACCATCCTTGAGCGTTGCAATTTTGGGTGTGCCTTTGAGGTAACTCTCAAAGTCGCCCTTGAAGCGCGCCAGCAGCGTGCTGAAGCTGGTGAGCGGAATATCGCGTGGAATTGCCGCGTCGGCCTTGTTGAAGATTTGGCTATCGGTGACTGCCAGCGCTGGCTTGATGCCAGTTTTTCTTAGAAATCCATCTACCTCCCGCTCCTTAAGAACAATGGCGACGGCATCGTTGTCGAGCACGTCCCGTATTGCTTGCACTTGTGGCAGAATGAGCCTTCCTGCTGGTGCCTCCACGTCGATGGGGGTTATGAGCAACACCACATCGCCGTAGCCAACAAGGTCTCCAAGGAGAGATGGCGCCTTGAAACTATACTCTGGAATAGTTTCCTTAACAACTTTTAGCAGCGGCTCTAACCCCTCCTTTTTTAGCGCACTGATGGCTACCACTGGAACGTGGTAACGGTCAGCTATAGTAGTGGAGAATTCGGGAAGAAGCGGTCTACGGTCGCTCTGGTTGTGGACAACAATAAAAGGGGTGTCTGTCTTGGCAAACTCCTCTATCAGCATCTCCTCGCTACCATTAATGTTGTTGCTGGTGACAACAAGCAAGGCAAGGTCCGCTGACTTAATAGACTCCAAAGTTTTCTCAATCCTTAGCCGTCCCAACTCGCCCTCATCATCAATGCCGGCGGTATCAATCAGCACGACGGGTCCAAAACCAGTAATCTCAAACGACTTCTTTACCGGGTCGGTGGTGGTGCCAGCCACGTCGGAAACGATGGCCACATCCTGACCTGCCAAAAAGTTGATGGTTGTGCTCTTACCCGAGTTTCTTCTGCCGTAAATGCCAATATGAGGAAACGATTCTTTGCCCTTTGCCATTGGAAATTTTTTGTAAAGATAGCAGTTGTTGGAGTTGTCGCAAAAAGGAGGCATTTTAATTAAGGTAAGCGTTAAAATTACAATTATGTTGATGAGTTTTGGTGGTGCCTTTTTACCAATTGAGTCAAGTTTTTTGATGTTTGGCTAGGTAGCCTTAGCATTCTGTTGGATTGATTATTCAACCAAACGGTCGCCCCTAGCAGGACTAATTTGATGTGTTTTTTGAATTCATTTACGCGATACGGAGTGCCGAAGGCACGAAAGTATGGTAGAAAATTGCGAGGGTGTAAATTTGAAGTGCCGAAGGCACGACACATTTGTATTGATAGGCCCAATATTGTAAATTTATGCATCTTAGATATTCTAGTATGTCAATAAAACATTAATAAAGATGTCAGTCACCTATACTCAAATAAATGTCCACTGCATTTTTGCAACAAATGGGCGTGAAAACATTCTAACTGCTGACATTCGTCAAAGACTCAATCGATATGTGAGTGGTATCATCAAGAGTAATGAAATGTTTCCTCTGGCAGTAAATGGATTTGTAGATCATTTACATATTTTTTTTGAGTTACCACCTACTGCCTCCCTTGCACACGTTATTCAGATAATTAAGGCCAGTTCGTCAAAATGGATGAATGAGAATCATTTTATGCCGGGAAAATTTTCTTGGCAGACTGGTTATGCAGCATTTACCTATAGTCGTTCTCAACGAGACGGCGTGATTCAATATATTATGAATCAGGAACATCGTCATGCCAATAAAACATTTAGAGAAGAATATTTGGAGTTTCTAAAGAAGTATGAGATAGATTTTGACGATAGATACCTGTTTGAATTTTATGATTAGGCTCTGTCGTGCCTTCAGCACTTAGCTCCATATTGGTGGCCTTATTATTCTACCATACTGTCGTCCCTTACGGGACTAATTTGATGTGATTTTAGAATACAATTGCGCGATACGGAGTGCCAAAGGCTCGGCAGTATGGTAAAAAATTAAGAGTGGGTGATTTGTAGTGCCTTCGGCACTACAAATTAACTCTCTCCTAACTCTTTAAGAGAGAACCCCAACTTTAGCAGGTTGTCGGGTGCAAGCAACTGCGCCATTTGCTCTTCGGGGAAGAGTTGCAATGCCTTGTTTGCCTCAAATATGCTGCAATGTTTTTTGCGCATGTGCTTCGACAGTTCAGCAGCACGGTGGTAGCCAATGTAGGGCGTGAGTGCAGTGGTAATAGAGGGGCTTTGGAACAGTTTCTCGGCTGCCGCCTCAGCATTCACAATCAGGTGTTCCCATAGGTTGTTGCCCAGCGTTTGGTTGGCGGCTATGAGCAGTTTCAACGAGTCGAGCAGCGCGTGACCAATGGCAGGCAGGTAGGCATTCAACTCTAAAACTCCCTGTCCGCAGAGTGATGATATCAGCTGGTCGTTGGCGTAGACTTTATGCGCTACGCTTACCACAAATTCTGGGATTACCGGATTCACCTTCCCTGGCATAATGGAGCTACCAACCTGCCGATTTGGAATAGCGAGTTCACTGGTGGAGGCAATATCGGAGGCGAGGAGGCGCAGGTCGCCCACCATCTTTTCTAAGTTAACGGCGTGAGCTTTCAGCGTGGCGTGAATCTCCACAAAGGTGTCGAGGTTGGCTGTGGCCTCCATACGATTTTCGCTACGGGTAATGGGAAGGCCGGTTAGTTTTTGCAGCGCTGGCACCACCTCCATAATGAAGTAGCGCGGCGCACCCATGCCAGTACCAATGGCTCCGCCACCAAGATTCACTACTTTAATACGCTCAAAGCATTTGGACACCCGCCACCAGTCGCGCGAAAGGGCGTCGGCATAGCTGCTAAATAGTAGCCCAAACGACGATGGAACCGCCTCTTGCATTTGGGTGTAGCCCACCCGAATGGCGTTACGGTTGCTCTTCTCCTTTTCCTCAATCTTGCTCCTAAGTGTGTTGATGGCCTCCTCCAACTTTTCGAGGAGTTGAATGGTGGCAACCCTCAGTGCTGTTGGGATAACGTCGTTAGTACTCTGGAATATGTTTGCCTGTTCAATGGGATCGCAAAGGTCGTATTTGCCGGGCTTTTCACCCATCTTAATCAAGGCGAGGTTGGCAATAATTTCGTTTACGTTCATGTTGATGCTCGTCCCGGCTCCACCTTGCACGGCCGGAACAATGAAATGGTCAAAGTGTTTTCCCTCCGAAACCTCTTCGGCAGCTTCAATCAGGGCTTTAACCACCTTGTCCTCCATAAGTGCAAAGGGGATTTTGTCTGGAGTATAACTTTCTGTGGTTGCCTTCTTAAAGTTTTGGTAGGTGAGGTAGCAGGCCAACTTGGTTAGCCCCACGGCTCTATACCACTCGGCATGAAATCGGGTGGTGTCGGGAAAATTCTCCACCGCTCTCACTGCATGAATGCCGTAGAGCGCATCGGATGGTATGCTTTTATCGCCAAGAAAGTCGTGCTCTATTCTCATCGAGAAAAATGTTTAGAGACTAAAGATAATACTAGTTGACCACTTTTACTATTTAGACAGCCTTGGACTAACCAAACATGGGGCTAGCGAATTGCTTTACATCGTCGATTGTAATCTCCTTGCCACTAAGAATTATGAGCCGCTCTACCACATTCTTCAACTCCCTAACATTGCCTCGCCATTCATTTTGGCTCAACGCCTCCACCGCATCGGTGGTAATCTCTTTTCGGGCTGTGCCCAACTCGTTACAGAGGATGGTGAGGAAATGCTCTACTAAAATTGGAATGTCATCTTTTCTCTCTGCAAGCGATGGAACTCTTATCACAATTACGCTCAACCGGTGGTAGAGGTCCTCGCGGAAGCTTCCTGCTTCAATCTCCTTGATCAGGTTCTTGTTGGTTGCCGCAATTACTCTCACATTCACCTCAATATCCTTATCACCTCCAACCCTTGTTATTTTGTTTTCCTGTAATACACGGAGCACCTTGGCTTGTGCCGATAGGCTCATGTCGCCAATTTCGTCGAGGAAGATAGTGCCATCATCGGCTTGCTCAAATTTTCCTTTTCGCTGCTTTAATGCTGAGGTAAAGGCTCCCTTTTCGTGACCGAAGAGTTCGCTTTCTATGAGCTCCGATGGAATGGCTGCACAGTTCACTTCCACAAATGGACCAGACTCACGACTGCTCATCGCGTGAAGCTGGCGTGCCACCAACTCTTTTCCTGTTCCGTTCCCACCTGTAATCAGCACTCGAGCATCGGTGGGAGCCACCTTCTGGATAAACTCTTTAACCTTGTTGATAGCCTCCGATTTGCCAATAATTTCGAAGTTGGAGGATAGCTGCTTCCGCAACATCCTAGTTTCCCTAACCAGCTTAGTTCTATCGGTGGCATTGCGTATGGTAACTAAAATGCGGTTGAGATCGAGCGGCTTTTCCAAAAAGTCGAAAGCCCCCTTTTTTATGGCTTCTACAGCAGTGTCGATGTTGCCATGACCGGAAATCATGATAACAGCAACCTCCGGATGATTTTGACTGATGCTCTCCAACGCCTCAATACCATCGAGCCCCGGCATCTTAACGTCGAGCAGCACTAGGTCGAAACTGTTATTGTTAAGAAATTCTAGCCCTTCTTCACCCGTTCCGGCAACCTCTACCTCGTGCTTTTCATACTCCAGAATATCTTTCAACGTATTGCGAATGCCTTTTTCATCGTCGATAACCAGAATTCTTGCCATAATTTTATTTTAGTATTGTCTGTTACTAAAAAGAAGTGTTGCCGTTGGAGTGAATAATGTCCCACATGGCACCCTCCTTGAGCGCATAGCACGATTGTATAATGCGGCTTATGCCCGTTTTTTTGATAACAAGATGGGTAAAAATGCTAGCAACCACAATCATCTCCACGCGCATGGGTTCCATCCCCGGCATGGTCATTCGTTCCTTTGTGGTTGATGTAAGAAGCCTTTGGTGAAGTTGCAGATAAGCGTTCATGTCGATGGGTTGCGATGGAGGAATGCAGCGGTCGTTACCATTAGAAAGTACCGCACGGTAAGTATCGAATGAGCCAGAAGAGCCAACCAATACTTGTGGTTTGTGAATAGCAGCAGCATCAAAAAGTATTCGCAGTTCCATCTCCAGATAGTCTTCTATCTGGCCAACCTCGGTAGGTGTAATTGGGTCGGAGGGGGTAAATTGCTCCAGCAGTCGCGACATGCCCAACGGAAAACTTTGCTTGAAGAATATTTCGTTTTTATTGGCTATGATAAGTTCATTGCTGCCGCCACCAATATCCATAATGAGGTGCTTTTCGGTAGAAAGATCCACCACTTGTGAAACACCACGATATATCAGCTCAGCTTCGCGTTCACCGGATATTATCTCAACTTCAACGCCAAATTTTTCACGAATTTGCCGAACCAAGTCATGACCGTTTGCTGCGCTTCGAAAGGCGGAGGTGGCAAATGCAAAGATTTTGTCCACGGCTCTCCGCTCTATCACATGCATAAGCGTTTGAAAGGCTACAAGGCCTCGCTCCATAGCCTCAGGGAGAATGGTTTGGCTATTGATTCCACCCTTGCCCAACTTAACCGGATGCTTGCTGCTCAGCTCCGTTTGGTATCGACCATTGTTTACCACACTGGCAATGAGCAGGTTAAATGTGTTTGTGCCTAAATCGATGATGGCTATGCGCATATTCTGGATTCTGCTTCTTGATTAGCAAATATTGTGCAATAAAGGTAATCACTAATTGGTTAAATTCGCACCGCTATACCCAATCAATTCTATTGCCTTAATTTGATGCGTTGAGTCAAATAAGATTAGGTAAGATGATTAAACTTGGCTCTATATTCTGTACTTACGGCTTAATGGAATACTGAGACAAAAAATGTAACAAGCGGCTTGGTTGCATAACTAAGTTTGCAGATTGAATCATAGATGTTAATGAATAACAAGGAGACGACATTCAAAAAGGTCATTTCGGATAACGAGGAGCGGATTCGACGAATTTGCTCTTACTATGCGCCCACCGACGAGGACCGAAAGGATATGTTTCAGGAGATAATGATCAATGCATGGAAAAGCATTGACTCGTTCCGAGGCGATTCCACTGTTGATACGTGGATATATAGGGTAGCCATTAATACCGCGTTGGGGTTTGCCGGAAAGGAGTTTAAGCGCATGCGATTCACCGTAGGTTTCGATCCGGTGGTTCTTTCCAACCTTGGCTTTCCAGAGGAGGCAGGTGAGGTTCTGGTTCTGGAACAAAAATTTAGCAAACTTCAGGTTTCTCTTAATCAACTTTCGGTAATCGAAAAGGCCATTATGTCGTTGGTAATGGAGGGTGTTAGTCACCGGGAGATAGCCGACATTATTGGATTAACGGAGCCAAACATCAGGGTTAAGGTGCACAGAATTAAGGAGTCGTTAAGAGAATCGTTGAAGGGAGGTGACTATGAAGAATAAACTTTTTGCCAAAAATACGAGCCCAAAGGATACCATCAAAGACATGGATAGCTTTGTGTCGAAAATGAAGGTTGAGGATGAGCGTAATCTGAGGATTGCCAAGGGAATGTATGTTGTTTATTTTGTTATGATTTTTGTGTATGCGGCCATTTATTTTGCTAATGTATTTGCTGATTTTACTGTTTTTGAGCGGATTACTGGAGCTTGTTACGTTGCCGCATTTATTCTATTTGCCTTTATCTTTCGTAAGCAAAAGAAAGATCTATTAGCGGTTAGCTACGCTGTACCTGTTGTAGAAATGCTACGAATGGCAGAAAGGCGATACCGTTTTTGGCGACCTGAGTTGTGGTATGCCTTGGTCGGTATAGTGATAGTCGATATTGGATCGTCCATTAACATGTGTCAGCATATTGAAGGTGATATGTCCTGGCTTAATAAAATGTTGAGTGTTCATGCAGTTTTGATTCCAATTTGGGTTGCAGCTTTTATGGTAGGTGTATGGAAATATCGGCGACGTTTCCGCCCTATCTATCTCTTTGCATGTGAGGCTTTGGCTGATATTGAGTAACCTTTTAGGGTTTTTGTAGAAAAAGTAGGAACATTACCTTTGCTAAAAAATTTGCTATGTTGTTGCTTCGTCACCTTGCATTCTTTTTTCTTCTTGCCTCGGTTGGTTTGAACATGGCTGAAGCCCAGCCATACATTCCCGTTGGCTACAAATTGCAGCATGGTTTAATTATTGAAAACGGCAAGGATACCTCCGTGGTTTTAAGATCGTTTACACAGACTAAAAAGTGCTACTTCTTTGTTGTAAACCCTAGAAACCTCCACACAGCAGTGGTGGTCGATAGCGCCCTGCTCTTTATTCCCGAAGGGCAGGAACAGATTTTTCAGCAATTCAGAAGAACTGCTTATGTTAAGGCTATAAAGGAGGCGGAACTTCGTTCAACTCAGCTGCAAAATGCAGGTATTATCAGTCTTCCAAGGATTGCCAAAGGTGTAGACCTAACCATTGACCTTTGCCCTTCACACCTACCGCTCGCTAGGGAGTTTTTTATGGAGTTGGTAAACACGCTAAAGACGGTGCAGCGACCGGTCCCGTTGGCTATTTCCATCACTGGCTCTTGGATGAGAGAACACCCAACCGATTTTATGTGGCTACTTCAACAGGAAAAGGAGGGAAACATCTCCATCACATGGATTAACCACTCATACCACCACCGTGTGAGCAAAGAGCTGCCGCTCAAGGAGAATTTCTTGCTGGAGAAAGGAACGAAAATCAGCGATGAAATTTTGCTTACAGAGAAAGCGTTGCTTGTCAAGGGTGCTGTGCCATCGCCATTCTTTCGATTCCCGGGTTTGGTGTCCGACAAGGCCGTGTTCGATAGTGTCCTTGCCTATGGACTAATTCCAATAGGCTCCGATGCATGGCTGGCCAAAAACCAAAAGCCACAGTCGGGGAGTATTGTGCTGGTTCACGGGAACGGTAACGAGCCGATAGGACTGAAAAAGTTTCAGAAGTTGCTTTCCACACAGCGCGACAGTATATTGGCCGGTCGCTGGATGCTATTTGACTTGAGAGAAAGCATGGCCACTGACGAGCAACAGTAGCCTACTTTTTCCCAATAATCTCAATTCTTACGGAGTATGATTCTCCACTGTCGTCCACAAGCAGTAAGGTGTGTGGCCCCGGTTCGGCCATCACCTCAAGGTCGTGGGTGCCGGTAGTCTTCCCAAGGTATCGGTCGTCCAGATGCCAGTAAATGGTGGCTTTAGGGTTTCGGTGCGATGCCTTCCAAATTGCCTTGCTTCGGGTTCCGTCGGCTTGCAGAGGTAGGTATAGCTTGGTTCCGGGGTAGGGGTATATCAATCCAATGGAGTGACTTTGTGATAGGTTATCCTCGCAGCCCGGTTTAAAGGGCGGCAGCGGGTGGTAGTCGCTGTGCGTTTTCCGGTAAAACCACTCCTGCACGGGTGGTAGCACAAACCAGCTGCGCGTTACCATCTGTGATACCGATACGCAGCGGTCGGTAACTCTGAAGTGCTCGCTTTTATCAAGATGGACGGTGGTATGGTAGGGGCACACCTTAGTGAGATTTACCACGTCGGGTATGGATTGAATGGCGGTTTCGGGACAGTCGGGCCCGGCAATACAGCCGCTTTTTAAGCAAATTTTGGCCGCCTTCATGTCGTAAATAGGTTCGTCAAACCACGGTGAGGTGGGCAGCATACCAAAAACATCGAACATGATGGGGGCTGCGTAGCCCACTCCTGTAAGACCGGGACAACCTTCTCCATCGGCGTTTCCAACCCACACACCCACTGCATATTTTGGTGTTACCCCAATGGCCCACGCATCGCGGGAGCCGAAGCTGGTACCCGTTTTCCATGCAATTTTTTGTGGTGAGAAGAAGAATCGCCAGGTGCCCTGCTCCTCTGGTCGACGTGCCTCGGTGACGGCATCCAGCGCAAACCACACGGATGCTGGCGAGATGCCCGCGGTTGTTGTTTGTAGCTGTGGTTTTACGTTCTTGCTCTTTACGTAGGAGATATTCATTGTGTTCTGGTCCGGATTTTCGAGCTTGTGGGCAAAGGCTGCATAGATGCCTGCAATTTCCCATAGCTTGCCCTCGGCACCTCCAAGAATGATGGAGAGCCCGTAGTGGGATGGAGGTTGGCGCAGGGTGGTCATGCCCATATCCTTCAACTGCTGGTTGAACTTCTCAATGCCATAGCTGCGAAGCAGTATTACGCTGGGAACGTTGAGCGACCGACTCAACACCTCGTTGGCCGGAACCATGCCCTCGTAGCTTTTGGAGAAGTTGGCCGGACTGTAGCCTGCAATGGAGATGGGAATGTCGCTTACCAGCATGTGTGGTAGCAGCAAGCCCTCGTTGAGCATGGAAGCGTAGAGCAGCGGCTTTAGCGTGCTGCCGTAGCTGCGCTCGGCGGTGATAATGTCCACCTGACCACCGTGCTCGCGACCCTCCACGGGGGTGTTACCCACATAGGCCAGCACGTTACCTGTTGTAATGTCGAGCACCAGCACTGCAGCGTTGTTGATGTTGTTGCCATGGTAGAGCTCAAAATAGCGAGCCACCGTTTGGTTCACACGCTTCTGCAGCCCAATATCGATGGTGGAGTGGAGCCGTTGTCCATCCATTCCCTCAGTGGCGGCGCGAGCCAACAGGTGAGGGGCAATGTCGGGTAGGGGATGGGGTGGCCCGGGTACTGGCTCATCTTTGGCGCGTGAGCAGGTTTCACTGTCGATAATTCCTTGCTGCTGCATTTTGTCGAGCAGGTGGTTACGCTTGGCAACCAGCAGGTCTTGGTTTTTTCCGGGATAGATAAGTGAAGGAGCATTGGGCAAAACAGCCAACGTAGCCGCCTCGGCCCAGCTCATATTCTCGGGCGGAACACCAAAGAAGCGCCAGGCCGCAGCATCTATCCCCACCACGTTACCACCAAATGGGGCGTTGGAGGCGTAGAGCCGCAGGATGTGTGCCTTGCTATAGGCCAGCTCCGTTCGCACCGCCACCACCGACTCAATTAACTTCTCCCAAATATTCCTATCCTGCCCCTTTCGGGCAATGCGGGCCAGCTGCATGGTAATGGTGCTTCCACCGCTCACAATTTTTCCCTGTCGGATGTTCTGCACCAAGGCTCGTCCAATGGCAATGGGATTAACGCCGGGGTGGTAGTAGAAGTATCGGTCCTCAAAGCAAATGAGCGCCTTTTTGTAGCGCATGGGAAGGCTGTCGCTTTCAGGAAATCGCCACTGCCCGTCGGTGGCAACCCTTGCACCCAGCAGCTCGCCGTTGCGCGCCAGCAAAACCGTGGAGTTGGGGTCGTGAAAATGAACGGGACGGATGGCCAAAAAGCCAACGATGAGTATAGCTAGGATTAGGAGCCGGTGGTGCCGGAGTGCGCTGCGCAGCATTTGCCCTGCTTTTTAAATTTAAGCTGCAAGGTAGCAGAATTGGACGAAAAGTGAGCGGGTTGGCGAAAAAGTCAGTGGCTGATTTGGCAAGAAAGAAGGCAACTTAGCCTGAATGATTATGTGTTATGGTTTCTTTGGGCGATTAGAAGCGCGAGCCACGGCCCATGCCCAAGAAGGCAGCGGGTACCGATGCCGGATCGTTTGCCGTGGAGGGTGTGCCCACCATGACCTTTGGCACCGAGGATTCCAAGGGCTACAACTTTAGCTACTACGAGATTTGGCACACCGAGCGCGACCTCTACAACAAGAGCATTGTAGAGTATCAGGAGCACACCTCCATTGTTACGGCCATTGTGGAGTATGGCATCGCCAACCTCAACCACCTCCTCTCCCGCGAGGGTTACTTTGCACCGGAGAAGGAGGGGCAAAAGAAGTAGCTCTATATAGTCTCTTTGTGAGTAAGCCCTGCTTGATTATCTTGCAGGGTTTTTTTCAATCATTTAATATATAGCTTATCTTTGTTGTGAGTTAATGAAGTTGGATCTATGATTGAATATATAGAGATAGAGGGATACAAGTCGATTAAGCAGCTGAAGTTGAAGATGCGGCCAATTAATATTCTAATTGGAAGCAACGGTGTTGGCAAGAGTAATTTTATATCGTTCTTTAAATTGGTGAATGCCATTTTTAACCAGCAGCTGCAACGCTACGTCAAGGAAGAAAAGGCTGACAACCTACTCTATTTTGGAAGGAAAACGACTGCGAAACTTTTTGGAAAGTTAATTTTTAGCACTGATGGAAAGAACAACAATGCTTATCACTTTACTTTAGCTCAAAACAAGGAGGGTGGATTATTTATTGAGAATGAAGCTTCCGGTTTTAATGTTTTTAGAGATAATAATTATAATAATTATTTTGATGAATCAAATCTTGACGAAAGTAGAAGAGCCATTTTAAATACAACAAGAGATAATTATCTGCGTGAGTATATCTCCAATTTATTGGTATTCCATTTTCATGATACATCATCAACATCATTATTGCGAAGAGGATGCGATATTAATGATAATGGTTATTTGAAACAGGATGGTAGAAATCTGCCTGCATTTTTATACTTTCTAATGGTAAAACACCCTATTGTTTTCAGTAGGATTGAAAAAACTATACAATCGGTTGCACCCTATATTTCAAAATTCATTTTAGAACCAAATCGTTTAAACGAAAAGGAGATAGAGTTACGTTGGGTCGATAGGGGAGACTTGGAATCCAACTTCTCTGCCTATCAGCTATCGGATGGAACGCTGCGCTTTATTGCCTTGGCTACCTTGCTAATGCAACCGGAACCACCTGCTGTGATTATAATTGATGAACCGGAGTTGGGCTTGCATCCATTTGCCATTGGGAAGCTTGCTGCCATGATTCAGGTTGCCGCGTCAAAAACACAGATTATCGTTGCTACCCAATCGCCCGGATTAATCAGCCATTTTTCACCCGAAGATGTGGTTGTAATGGATAAAAGTGCCGAGGAAAACCAGACCATTTTTACCCGATTGAATTCTGAATTGTTAGAGGTTTGGTTAACGGACTATACTCTGGGTGATTTGTGGGAACGCAATATTATTAATGCAGCACAACCGTTTACCAAATAGTATGAAACGGATAATTATCATAAGCGAAGGGCAAACCGAACAGTCATTTTGCAATAATATATTGCAGCCACACCTTAATGAACGCGGTATTTACATTGAGAATCCTGCAATAAAAAAAACCGGTGGAGGCATTGTACGGTGGGAAGCTTTAAAACATCAGGTAGAGACTCATCTGCTCCAAGATAAAACAGCACATGTAACAACCCTGATTGATTTTTATGGTCTATATGCAAATATGGATTTTCCGGGTTGGCAGCATTCCCTTAAGCTTATTGATAAGAACCATCGTTTGGCTTTTCTGGAGAAATCGATGCAAGAAGATATTCGACCCGATCTACAGCGAAGGTTTATGCCATATATACAACTCCATGAATTTGAAGGATTGCTATTTAGCGATATTGATGTTTTTAGTAGGAGTTTTGAGCCGGGCGAGTTTTTAAATTACCAGTATTTAGAAGAAACAATTGATGAGCATCCCAATCCAGAGATGATTAATGATAGCCGAGAAACCGCACCATCGAAAAGGTTGATGAAAATTATAAAAGGGTACAAGAAAGTGGTTTACGGCTCAATATTAGCGGACGAGATCGGTCTTAACAGAATCCGATCCAAATGTCCTCGCTTTAATGAATGGGTAACCGGATTAGAGTGCCTATAGTCAATTATGCATTTGAATCGAAGCGGTTTTAGCGCAAAAGCACTATTTGCCGCTTTTTTAGTTCTACCTAACGGGATTTTAGTCCTTTGTTAAGGGGCGGTTCTACTTCTCAATATCTTGGTGCGTTCAGCTGTCTCGACAATTTGTCAGCACTTTATTTAGAATTATGCATACTTCACAAGTAAATATGCCCATCGCATACTGCATTGGGCGCACTACCCATATTCATAGTCAGAAGTGTCAACCAACCATCCGTAAGAATTAGCCTATAAGAGTATGCCTATGCTTAAGAAATGGTTAGGGTAATTTGCTTGCCAAACCCAATTTCAATCAGCCGGTAAAGCGTGGAAAGTTGAATGTCGCTATGGCCATTTTCGATTCTGGAAATGAAACTTTTTCTTGTACCCGTTTTTTGTGCAAGCTGCTCCTGAGTCATGTTTGCCAACTTGCGCTCCTCCCTAATTATTTCACCAATGGCAAAAGCCTTTGCTTTAATTTCAAACTCGGTTCTTTGCTTTGAGCCAGCAGCACCATAACGCTTTTCAAGATGCTCTTCAAATGTTGTTATTGCTGCACTGTTATTGTTTTCTGTTTTCATTACTTCTAAGTTTAGTGGCAAAATAGTCGTCCTTAATTTTCAAGGCTTTTTCAATTTCATTTTTGGGGGTCTTCTGTGACTTCTTCTGAAAACCATTGAAAAGAACCACTAGAAATCCTTCGTCAAAACAGCAGAATATTCTATAAATATTGCTTTCGAACTCAATACGGATTTCAAACAAACCATCGGTTCCCTCCATGTATTGAAAGAATTTTCTTGGAATTCTTTCTGCCGTAGCAATCAAAAATAGCACGTAATCAATTTTGTCCTTTACTCTTTCAGGTTGAGAATCAAAGAACTCATTGAAGTAGTTTCGAAAGAATATAAGTTTTCTCTTTCTATCCATCGCACAAAGTTAACTAATAATGGAACAATATTCAAGTGGTAATATCAAAGGTGTGGGTGATGTATTACAGAAAATATTCTGAACATGTGGTATGACTAAAGAAATTATACAATTATCATATCATACTATGAAGCAATGAGTCACGAAGATACAAACCCGCAAACCCCTCAACAAAAAGCCCCGGAAACTCTCCGAGGCTTTTTGCTATTTATGGTGCGGTGGTTGCTAGTTGTGGTAGCGAATCCACTTCATAATCTCCTTCCATGAGGTCTTCTTTCCATACATCAGAATTCCTACGCGGTAGATCTTACCCGAGAGCCACGTCATTCCAATGAACGAGCCAACGAGCAGAGCTGCCGAAAGGGCCAGCTGCCAGTCGGGCACTCCAAAAGGTATGCGAGCCATCATAATAATGGGGCTGGTAAAAGGAATCATGGAGAACCAGAACGAGAGTGCTGAGTTGGGGTTTTGGAAGGTGCTCATCATTATTACAATGGAAAGTATGAGCGGTATGGTCACCGGTAGCATAAACTGCTGCGTTTCGGTTTCGTTATCCACCGCAGCTCCAACGGCCGCAAACATGGAGGCATAGAGCAGGTATCCACCAATGAAGTAGAATATGAAGCATCCTACAATGTAGGGTATGTTGGCACTGCCCATGGCGCTGAAAATGGCTTCGACCTTATCGGGGGCGGGAGCTGCTTGAGCCGCATTGGCCACCATGGGGTTGTTAGACGCATTATCCATCACATTCTGCACCTGAGTTGTGGTGGTGTTGTCTTTCAGCAGCACAGTTTTGGCCACTGTAACAATGCCGGTGGTAAGCATTACCCATACGAGCATCTGCGTAAGTCCAACGGCTGCAATTCCAAGAATTTTACCCATCATCAGCTGGAACGGCTTCACCGAGGAGATGATTACCTCCACAATGCGGTTGGTCTTCTCATCGATAACCCCACGCATAACCTGAACACCAAAGAGGAAGATAAACATATAGATGGCAAACCCCGATACGTAGGCAATGCCCATCGACAATCCGGTACTACTCTCCTTTTCCGTTCCATCGGCATTCCACTGTATGGTACGCATGGACACGTCGGTCTTTACCTTCTGAAGTATCTCGTCGATATTGGCAATGTTGTAGGCGGCCAGTTTCCCCTTTTCAATCTCCTTGCTGATGGCATTCTCAATTGAGTGCTGCAGGTCAAGATTGGGTTGCTCCTCCGAAAAGAATCGAACGCTGTTGGGGTTGTTTACTATGGAACGGCCAATAAATAGCACGCCATAGTATCCGTCCTTCTTGAAGTCCTTACGAACCTGCTCAAGTGTTGTATTCTGCAGGTAGGTGAATTTGAGATTATCCTTGTTTGGTAGCTTGTTGGTAAAGTAGCCCGACTCATCTATCACCGCAATATTCTTCTGGCTGTCGTCCGAGGAATACATGGCCACAAGGGCAGGACCAACCATAAGGGCACCAAAAAATACGGGCCCAAGCAGTGTCATTATGATAAACGATTTCTTGCGTACCCTAACCAGAAATTCACGCTGTAGTACTAAAAATATCTTATTCATGGCAAATCATTTTTCAGGGTTAGTTTTTATTCTGGCTGTTGTAGCTCTGAACCACCTTAATAAAGACGTCGTTCATGCTTGGAATAACCTCGTTGAAGCTGAGTATTTCCAAGTGGGGCATCAGCTGCGAAATAAGCCTGTTCTCGTGCGAAGAGTTGAGCACCTTTACCACGGCCTTCTTCATCATCTTTTCCTCCCACTCCTTCTCCAGCACATAATCGCTGGTAAGCGCTAGCTTAAGGTCCTCGCTACCACGGTAGCCAATCTCAAACTTGTTCTCGCCGTATTGCTGGCGGATGGTGTCTATCTGACCGCTGAGAATGTTGCGCGACTTGTTTATGAGGGTGATGTTGTCGCAGAGTTCCTCCACCGAACCCATATTGTGGGTGGAGAATATAATGGTGGAACCATTAGCCTTCAGGTTGAGAATCTCCTCCTTCAGCAGGTTGGTGTTAATAGGATCGAAGCCGCTAAACGGTTCGTCGAAGATGAGTAGCTTGGGTTCGTGGATTATGGTTACAATAAACTGCACCTTCTGGGCCATTCCTTTGGAGAGCTCTTCCACCTTTTTATCCCACCAGGCCTGTATCTCGAATTTGCGAAACCAATACTTCAGCTTCTCCATTGCGGCCTGCTTCGAAAGGCCCTTCAGCTGTGCCAGATAGAGGGCCTGATCGCCAACCTTCATTTTTTTGTAAAGCCCACGCTCCTCTGGGAGGTAGCCAATTTGGTAGATATCGTCGGCCTTCAGCGGTCGGCCTTCAAAAAGTAGGGTTCCCTTATCGGGGGCAGTAATCTGGTTGATAATACGAATGAGCGTTGTTTTGCCTGCGCCGTTTGGTCCAAGCAGCCCAAAGATGCTGTTGGCTGGAACAGCAATGCTCACATCATCCAGAGCCAAATGGGTGGCAAACCGTTTCTCCACGTTATCCGCTCTAAAAATCTCCATAGCAATTAAATATATGGTTCAACAACTATCCGCGGCGGTTATCGCCCACGGTATGATTAAAACTATTCTCTTTTTTTTCGGAAAGCAATTTACACTCTTTTTGCAAGAACATTTTGATGTAGTTCCCTTATTAGTGTCGTGCTTGGTATGAATGTTACAAAAATTGAAAAATTCTTTTTGACGGGTTTTTTGGGTGGATAGTAGCATGGGGAGAAGGGTTGATTATTTCCCATGACGTTTAAAAAATCTTTCTGTCACCCGTTCCGGGTTCAATAGCGCAGCGCACTTTTTGGCTATAATCATGCCAGCCCTTTGGGCTTTAAGAGTAGTGTGTCGATGTTGCCGAATAACTCCGAAGGAGTGGAATGATTATAGCAGTGCGATTTTAGATGAGAATTAGAATTCCGAAGGGATGACAGAACCAAAAGGAAGAGTCGTGTTGCGCTGCTCTAAAGTCATTCTTTCCATTGGGGCTTAAGATCAGGAATGATGGAGTGACTAATTTTAATATTATTAGAGGTGTTCTCAATTCATAAATATTTAAATCTAGTTTGATTCCCAAGATTACTTCTGCCCCCGTTCCGGGGTTAGGTAACGCAGTACAGTTTTTGCCTATAATCACGCCAGCCCCTCGGGCTTTACAAGCAGTGTGTCGATGTTGCCAAATAACTCCGAAGAAGTGAAAGGATTATTGAACAGGTGACACAGATGAGATTAGAATCCCGTAAGGATGATGGAATCAAATGGATAGGATACCGTTAAATAAAAACTCCGAATCTCATTGAGATTCGGAGTTTGGTATTATTAACCGAAGAAATTTTTCATTCGTTCGAAGAAGTTTCGGTCGTTGGCGTCGGGGTTCGGTGTGTAGTTTTCCGACTCAGCCATCTTCTCCACCACCTTCTCCTCTTCACGGGTCAGCTTTTTCGGAACCCACACGTTTACGTGCACCAGCAGGTCGCCACGACCATAGCCATTCACATCAGGAATTCCCTTGCTTCTCAGTCGTAGAATTTTTCCAGGTTGGGTGCCGGGATCAATCTTTATCTTAACCTTACCATCCACAGTAGGCACCTCAATGGTTGAACCAAGAGCTGCCTGTGGGAAGCTGACAAACAGGTTATGGATGAGGTCGTTTCCATCACGGATGAGGTCTTGGTTTGGTTCCTCCTCAATGAGCACGAGCAGGTCGCCATTAACTCCTCCACGGCGGGCTGCGTTGCCACGACCCGAAACGGAGAGCTGCATCCCTTCTGCCACACCTGCCGGAATACGGATTTCGATAACCTCTTCGCCGCGCACAATACCTTCGCCGTTGCAGGCGGTGCAGGGGTGAGTTATTGTTTTGCCATCGCCACCGCAGCTAGGGCAGGTGCTCGATGTTTGCATTTGGCCAAGAATGGTGTTGCTAATGCGGGTTACTGTCCCTGTGCCTCTACAGGTGCTGCAGGTGGTGTAGCCATTGCTGCCTTCTGCACCGCTTCCATTACACTTTTTACAAGTAACGTGCTTATTAACTTTTATTTTTTTCTCCACGCCATTGGCAACCTCCTTAAGGGTGAGCTTTACCTTGACACGAAGGTCGGAGCCACGGCTAACCCGTCGGCCGCCTCCTTGCGATCCGGATGAAAAACCGCCAAAACCGCCAAAATGTCCTCCAAATATGTCACCAAAATGAGAGAATATGTCATCCATGGTCATTCCGCCGCCACCGAAGCCGCCACCACCCATGCCCCCATTCCCTAGCCCTGCGTGACCGTATTGGTCGTAGCGTGCACGCTTGTTGTCGTCGCTCAGCACCTCGTAGGCTTCTGCTGCCTCCTTAAAGTTTTCCTCAGATTGCTTATCTCCAGGGTTTTTATCGGGATGGTACTTGATGGCCATCTGCCGGTATGCCTTCTTAATTTCGGCGGCGGATGCATTCTTTGAGATGCCTAGTATTTCGTAATAGTCGCGTTTTGCCATTGTGTTGTAACCCTAAGTAAAATATGTAAATCACAAGTATTGCTGTTACTCGCCCACAACCACTTTGGAGTAGCGAATAACTTTCTCGTTGAGCAGGTATCCCTTCTGAACAACGTCAACAACTTTTCCCTTGGCACTCTCGTCGGGTGTGGGAATTTTGGTAATTGCCTCATGCAGGTCGGTGTTGAGCTCATGTCCAATGGCCTCAATTTCTGCTACACCTTGGCGCTTTAAAAATTCATCAAATTTATTGGCAATGAGATGAATACCCTCCTTTACTGCCTGCAAGTCGGTGGATTGTTCAATGGATTTCATGGCACGGTCGAAATCGTCAACCACGTGCAGCAGTTCTACAATCACCGATTCTCCGGCAGTTTTAATTAGATCTTCTCGCTCCTTGCGAGAACGTTTCCTAAAGTTGTCGAATTCGGCAGAGAGCCTTAGGTAGCGATCCTTCGATTCAGCCAACTGCTCCTCCAACGATGGGCCAGTAATCTGTGGTTGTTCACCTTCAACCTTTTCGTTTTCCGTGCTCCCTTCTGCAGGAGCATTATCCTTAACCGGTTGCTCTTGGCCTTCTGCCGTCTTGTTTTCTTTTGGCTCTTCGCCCTCTTGATGCTTTTTATGCTTGGTCATATCGAAAATCAAATAATATTTTACGCGATGAGGTCAAGGCAAAAAGCTTGCCACTTCGCAAAATGCGACATTTTGTCGGTTTGAATGAAGCTATACGCGACGAATTTGAGCACCCAACTTATTGAGCCGCTCGTCAATCTTTTCGTATCCCCTATCGATCTGCTCAATGTTGTGGATAACAGAGGTTCCCTCGGCAGACATTGCTGCAATGAGCAACGCAACGCCAGCACGAATGTCGGGTGAGGTCATGGTTGTAGCGCGAAGTTTCAACCTGTGCGCCTGACCAATTACTGAGGCGCGGTGTGGGTCGCAGAGAATAATCTGTGCACCCATGTCGATGAGCTTATCTACAAAGAAGAGGCGGCTTTCGAACATTTTCTGATGAATAAGTACGCTTCCTTTTGCCTGTGTTGCCACAACTAGAAATACACTGAGCAGGTCGGGTGTAAGTCCTGGCCACGGTGCATCGGCGATGGTTAGGATGCTGCCATCGATGAACGATTCAATTTCGTAAATGTCGTGGGAGGGAATTAGTATATCGTCGCCCTTACGCTGAAGTTCAATTCCCATGCGTTCGAAGGAGTAGGGGATAATGCCCAAATCGTCGTAGGAGACGTTTTTAATGGTGATTTCGCTGTGGGTCATGGCGGCCATGCCAATGAAGCTGCCAATCTCAATCATGTCGGGCAGTATGGTGTGCTCGGCACCGTGCAGCTCCGTTACCCCTTCAATTGTAAGCAGGTTGGATCCAATCCCCGAGATTTTAGCACCCATGCGGTTGAGCAACTTACAAAGTTGCTGCACGTATGGTTCACACGCTGCATTGTAGATGGTGGTTATCCCCTTGGCCATTACTGCTGCCATTAGGATATTGGCTGTGCCTGTAACCGATGCCTCGTCGAGCAGCATGTAGCAACCCATCAGGTTGTTGGCTTCAACGGCATAGTAGTTTTGGGCAATGCTAAAGTCGAATTTGGCGCCAAGACGCTGAAAACCCAAGAAATGGGTATCGAGCCGCCTACGGCCAATTTTGTCGCCACCCGGACGAGGAATGTAGCCCATGCCAAATCGGGCAAGAAGTGGACCAACAACCATTATGGAACCCCTAAGACTGGCCGCTTTCACACGAAACTCCTCGCTGCGCAGGTAGTTGATATCCACATTGGCCGCTTTAAAGCGGTAGCTGGTTTCACCTAACTTGTGCACCTCAACGCCCATACCCTGAAGTAGCTCAATGAGCTTGTTCACATCAAGGATGTTGGGTACGTTGTGAATGGTCACCTCTTCGGGGGTAAGCAGCACGGCACAAAGAATTTGGAGTGCCTCATTCTTTGCCCCTTGAGGTTGAATTTCGCCGGAAAGCCTTAGGCCTCCTTTAATTTCAAAGGTTCCCATAAAGCCTAGTGGTTTACTTTTTCCGTGGGTGTTGCTGGTGGGGTGGACGTCGCTTTATTTTGCTCGGTACTTGAATTTCGCGTCTATCCTGAAGTTTAAACTCCGGTTTGAGGGTAAGTTTACCTTTAGAGAATTCACCCAAGTCACGTAGAATTAGGTCGTCGGTAACGGAGTCCTTGTTCCAGGTGATGTAAGATTTCTTCATCTGATTGGCGATGGCTAGTACGAGGAGGTCTTTTTCCTCTCCATCTTCCATGGCTGCAACGGTTTTAACCATCGATTCCAACACACGTCCATAATGCTTATGCTTTAGCGTTGATGGGGCATACGGAACAATACGAGGTTTTTCCTGTAATTTCTCGCGAAGCGGGGTAGGGTATGGCGAATCGATATCGAGCTTAAAGTCGGACATAATTGCTAGATGGTCCCAGAGCTTGTGCTTAAAGTCCGGTTGGTCGCGAAGCTGAGGCATGAGTGTACCCATCACGGCAATTATCGATCGGGCGACTAAGTTTCGCTGATCGCGGTCTTCGATGGTCATTGCATAGTCCACCATCTGTTGCACGTTTCTTCCATATTCAGGAAGAAAAAGTTTTGTACGTTGCGTATTGTAGTCCATTATAGTGATTTAGTGTTCAAAAGAGCACCGGAGAGCCGGTAACTTCAACAAGCACAAAGCTAGCACATTAAAAACAATTAACAAAACGATCTTACTGATTTGCAATCTTTAGGCGAGCAAACTTGAGTAATAGTGTCTTTTGCCCCGTGGATGGGAAGAAGACGGTCGCCTTGCGGTTGGCCGAGTCACCCTCGGCTGCCACAACCTTTCCAACGCCAAACCGCTCGTGCTCTACCTGAACGCCGGCAACAATTTCGTTGGGGTCACAATCTCTAAAACTTTTGGCTAATGGCTCGTTAAATTCAACAGGGATATTGGTTGTAGCGGTTTTTATGCTTGAGGTAACCACCTTTTTCTCCTTTGCAGGAATATTTTTTTGGTAGGGGTTGGAAAATGATCCGTAGTTTTTGGAAAATCCACCACCCTGTGTCGAGCGGTTTAGCAGGTTGTTGTCACCATCGTTATCGGGTGCCTCACCCATGTCGAGGTAGCTTTCGTCGATCTCTTTTAGGAAGCGGCTTGGACGGCAAGTGGTGGGCGAACCCCAGCGGTAGCGCTGCATGGCGTAGGATATGGTTGCCCTTATTTCGGCTCGCGTTATGGCAACATAGAATAGCCGTCGCTCCTCCTCCAGCTCTTGCTCGGTGCCCATGCTCATGCGGGAGGGGAAGAGCTCTTCCTCCAGCCCGACCAGATACACATATTTAAACTCAAGCCCTTTTGCAGAGTGGACGGTCATAATGGTGACCTTGTTGCGATCCTCAGGCTTATCTTTGTCGGCATCGGTGAGCAGCGAAACAGTTTCTAGAAAACGATCGAGGGTAAGAGCCTCATCGCTCTCCTCCTCCTTTTTCAACTCTTCGGTAAACTCCCTGATGCTGTTGATGAGCTCTTCTAGGTTTTCCAACTTGGAGACCCCCTCGTTGGTTTTATCCTGCCGGAGGTCGTGAATAACCCCTGACTTGGTGGCAATGGTAAGCGCAAGGTCGTAAGCCTCCAGCGTGGCGATTTGCGATGCCATTTCGCTAATAAGGGCTACGAAATCGGCAAGTTTTCGTGCCGCTGCCTCCTTAACTTCGGGCTCTAGCGTACGGATGTTTTGAGCGGCCTCCCAAATGCTTATTCCGTTTGAAGCAGCAGCAGATTCAACGCGCGCCATGGTGGTATCGCCAATGCCTCGGGCGGGGAAATTTACCACCCGCTTAAATGCCTCATCGTCGTTGTGGTTGAGCACCAGCCGAAAGTAGGAGAGGAGGTCCTTTATCTCCTTGCGCTGGTAGAACGAAAGCCCTCCGTACACCTTGTAGGGAATATTTTTCTTGCGCAGCGAGTCCTCAAAAATTCGCGACTGGGCGTTGGTGCGGTAGAGAATGGCAAAGTCGTGGTAGTTAGCCTGATCGCGGTATATTGTTTCGTGAATGGAGGCGGCAACCATAAGCCCCTCCTCCTGGTCGGTGTAGGCGCGAAGAACCTTTATAAGTTCACCCTCATCGTTTTTTGAAAAGGAAACCTTTTTTATCTGATTCTTGTTCTTGGCAATGATGCTGTTGGCCGCATTCACAATGGTCTGGGTGGAACGGTAGTTCTGCTCCAGCTTAAAGAGTTTGTAGTTAGGGTAGTCGTTTCGGAAGTTGAGGATGTTCTCAATTTTTGCTCCGCGAAACGAGTATATGCTCTGGGCATCGTCGCCCACCACGCAGATGTTGTGGTGCTGGGTGGCTAGCTTATTCACAATCAGGTATTGCGAGTAGTTGGTGTCCTGATACTCATCAACCAGAATATACTGAAACTGTGTTTGGTACTTGGCCAGCACGTCGGGGAAATCGCGAAAAAGGATGTTGGTGTTCAGCAGTAGATCGTCGAAGTCCATGGCTCCCGACTTGTAGCATCGCTGCGCATAGGCTGTGTATATTTCGGCAATCATGGGCATGCGCGAAGCCGCATCCTGAGCTACAGTATGCGAGCTGCTGCGGTAGGCCATGGGGGTAACCAGGTTGTTCTTGGCACTGGAAATGCGACCCAGCACAGCGCCCACCTTGTAAACCTGATCGTCGAGTTTCAAGTCCTTAATGATAGACTTAATGAGGCTCTTGGAGTCGGTGGTGTCATATATGGTGAAGCTCTTGGGATAACCTAGCTTATCGGCTTCGGCACGGAGTATTTGGGCAAAGATGGAGTGAAAAGTTCCCATACGCAGGCGCTTGGCCAACGACTCGCCCACCGTGGAGGCAATGCGCTCCTTCATTTCGCGGGCCGCCTTGTTGGTAAAGGTGAGGGCCAAAATGGAGTAGGGGGCCACTCCCTGATTAAGAAGATGGGCAATCCTGAAGGTGAGCACTCTGGTTTTTCCTGATCCTGCGCCCGCAATTACAAGGCTTGGACCCTTGTAGTTTTCAACAGCTTGACGCTGAACATCGCTTAGTTTACTGAGAAATTCTTCCACGGTTGGTATTCTGATTCAATTAGCATGCAAAGGTAAGCTTGCCCAGTGGAATTACAAACTTGTTTTTGGGGAAGGAATGGTGCTTTGGTATTTATTTACTCTCGCAGCTTGGCATACCGTATCTCGTCCCATAGCTTCCCGTTTTTAAATACTGCCTTCTTAAGCACAGCCTCTCTTGTGAAACCGCACTTTTCTAGCACCCGTTGCGAGGCAAGATTATACTCGAATACGCCGGAGAAAACTCTTACAACATCCAGCATTTCGAATGCAAATTGGGTGGCCAGGTTTACTGCTTGCGGCATTATGCCCCTGTTCCAGTATGGCTCACCAAGGAAATAACCCAGCTCGGCGCTCTTTCGGTAAACATCCGTTCCCTTTGTTAGCCCAACATTGCCCACGTATTCCCCTTCGTAAATAATACCAAAAATGGTGGTGGGATCTTGGGCCATGCACATCTCAACGAAGCTCTTGGCATGTTCCAGAGTGTAGGGGTGAGGAAAGCCATCACGCAGGTTGATGCTTATGTTTTTGTTGTTGGCCAGCTCAGCCATCCGGGGAGCATCGGCCATTACCAGTGGACGAAGGGTGACTTTGCCAGAGGAAGCATGTAGCATGGTTGGTGTTGTTTAAGTAGATTTGATGATTACAAACCCACGCCGGATTTGTGAAAACAAGAGACTAAGAATATTCTCAGTTTTGAAACTATTTCTGTGCCAATAATGAATGGGTTCAAGAGAAACAATAAAATATAGATTAAAAGGACAATTCCCACAAGTGTCGATCGCTGTCATATCCCTGTAAATAGTATCTTCGTGACCCATCTGGGTTGAATTTTATTTCATTGTCAGTCATATAATCTAGGTTAGTTACCAAATCAGATATAGTAATGCTGGTGTATCCGCCATTTGACCATTTAATAACAGCAATAATAGAATTTTCATTATAAACGACTGAATTCACGCCCTCGTTAAATTCTTTTCCAGAAAAGAAAACAATTTCAACAGAATAATAATCTGACCAGACCATTTTTTTGCTACCTGAATGAGAAACAAAAATAGGAGTACGTCCAAATATTGGGGTCTCGCAATAACCAACAGGATTTTTATCGACTACCTCAGACTGGTAACGAGCACTGCATTGAATTACAACTGAGGCTGAGAGATTCCTTAATCCAATGAGAGCAAACAAAAAAATAAATGTGTAGACATTTTTCATAATTAGAAATCTGATTTAATACCTACTTCATAAATACCCAATTATTGCCATTTGAATTAGAAATAAGTTTTGCTTCTTCCTTATTTCCATCTTTGTCTGTAATCATTATTGGAACACAATTGTCACATTTCATGGCAAATGTGATATAAAAATTCTTTATAGCATTATTTAGCCAAATATATTGGTTGTGTAGCATGAGGGTATTATGAAAAACATCTATCCAATCATTAAATGTAATCGAGGAAATATTTGAATATGGGTCATCTTGGATATAATTGTTGAGCATGATGACTCTTCCTGCAAATGAATAATTAGAATGAGCAATTGAGTTTCGAATCTGAGTTTTGTATGTTTTATTTATTAAGTCGTGAAGTATTGGTGAAATACTTTCTAGCCGATCTCTTATTTTTACCCTTATAATCTCATGCCTGCTGAGTATGTTTTTATTTTTTTTATTGCCCTCAGCAATTTTAAAATACCAGTCATAACTCTCTCCATTGAGAATCCTTACAAACTGATATAGTTTTTTAATTATCATGTCAGCCTCCCAAAATTTCAAGTAAATGAGCATTTCAATCTGAATTGATGTTTCTTCTGATTCTATCAGTTCATCATATTTTGACTTATCCTCAGATAAGTATTTAAGTCCTTTTAGATAAACTGTGTATGGGTACTTGTGGATATTGTTTTTTCGATAATTATCTATGAATGTATAATGTGTTTGTTCTGAGTGACCTTCTTTTCCAGGTCCAACTGCATATGGGCTGTATTTACCACCTTCACTATTTGTGAATTTTAGTGCATCTTCACTAAAAAAACCATTTTCTTCAACGAGGAGAAGATCGCCAATATGTTTTTGTCGTTTGAGGGCTAATTCCATGAGTCTCATAAATTCAGGCTCTAAGATTCTTTTGCGTTCAGTAATTTTATCACTAAATATCATAATGGTTTGGAATTATTAATGAAACCTAAATTCAAGTAACAAATGCAACTTATAGGATTGAGGAGGGAATGGAGTTTATTTTTTTCAGAACAGGAAGATGAGCATTGCTCACCTACCCTGCTCCGATGGAAAAAATGTGGTTCTTTGCCTC
>Ga0307376_10000972_pt1 | contig 32976 bp, 33 predicted proteins | sample TR2MG_FD_202536 | JGI IMG/M metagenome (GOLD analysis project Ga0307376, IMG submission 202536) | Soil microbial communities from Risofladan, Vaasa, Finland - TR-2 | ecosystem: Environmental > Terrestrial > Soil > Coastal area > Acid sulfate soil | place: Finland: Risofladan, Vaasa | collected...
GTTTCCGTTGGATATTACGACATAACTTCCCATAGGAACGAGCATACCATATCGGCGGGGGGAATGCCACGTCAGGATCTTCCAATTAGGCCGTTCCTAGAAATAAATTTACTTTGACGTTGCCCTGCCTTGTTGTCCGACGCAGGGCATGTATTGACAGATATTGTGGCTATCGGGCTCTCATGGTTTGCTCTGCGTCAAACAGAGAAACCAGCCGACATAAACATGACCTTCGGTTATTACCGTTCAGGGGTTTTGGCGGCTTTGATTAACGGGATGTTACTTATTATTATCACGCTGTCGATTCTATTGGAGGCATATAGACGCTTCCAGAACCCTGAACCGGTTCAGAGTACATGGATGTTCATCAGTGCCGGGGTCGGGCTCCTGATGAACCTGTACCTTGCGCTAGGTATGCGCAGGGAAGAAAACATCAATATTAAAAGTGCGGTTTTGCATATGCTTGGAGATGCAGCGGCATCGGCAGGAGTTATCGTCGGCGCATTCATCATTTTGGTTACAAAATGGTATGTTATCGATCCGATCTTAAGCGTACTTATTGCCTTACTTATCGCCGTTGGCGCATGGAAAATTGTAAAACAAACGATCCTTATTTTAATGGAAGGTGTGCCACAGGGAATCAACTTCCAGAGTGTCATTGATGAAATTAAAGCGATCCAATTCATTTTCAATGTACATGATTTGCACATTTGGAGTATTACAAGCGGCAGAAATGCTATGTCGTGCCACGTTGTATGTGCCAGCGATATGACGATTCAACAGAGCCAGTCACTGTTAAGAGATATAGAACATCGCTTACTCCACCTTAGTATCAACCACGTAACAATCCAAATAGAGAACGAAGAACATCAGCACAGCGATTCACCGTTTTGTTCCTGCCAGGATTTGCATTGCTAATTCCCCCCCCCTTTCGCAAAAAGCAAAAAGACGGCCTCTTTGCGAGACCGTCCTGTGGGAGAAAAACTTTTACTGCCACACCGCGTAAACCATGACGGCCACCAGGAGAATCAAAACATACGCCACATACTGGTTGATCCGACCCGACTGAATCCAGGAGAGCAGCCTTACCCCCCTGTTTACGACGCCAAGGATAGGCCTGTAGAGGTACCGTTCAACGGGAGAATCTATCTGACGCTCATAGCCGGTAGCGGTGCGGAACCCGTTGGCGCCGTGGTAATGCTTCTCCAATTCGACCTGCGGGCGGTAGACCGAACGGAAAAGCACCAGCACCGGATTGGAATAAGCCGTTCCGGTATACTGCTGCGCCGGCACATAGCGATCCTCCCCGCCGACCCACACTTCCCCCCTGGTGACCGCGGTCTTGCCGCCCAACAGCCTCGCCAGCCCGGCTCCCAACAAGAGCATCAGGGGCAGGGCGAAAAGAAGGTAGGTCGGGGAAATGCTGGAAAAGCCCGGATCGGTCGGCACAACCACCGCCCCCGGGGCCGGCAGGATACCGCGCAGGAAGGTACCGCCCAAAAGCACCAGGGTCGGGAATTTGCCAGGCTCGTTGAACACGGCGGGAATCATCTGCCCCGCGGCACTTGAGCCGGATAGCAGGGCCGCACCGGCGTCCAAACGGGGAATGACCAGCGTAGGCAGAACGCCCAGGAGGAGAGAGGCCACGGCTCCACCCGCCATGCCCAGTTTCATGGCGAAAGGCACCTCCCTGGCTTTGGACACCTCCGGTGTCCTGGCCCGACCCAGAAAGGCCGTGCCGCAGGCCTTGATGAAACAGGTGATGGCCAGGGCGGCGGTAAGGGCCAGGGTCAGCCCGGCCAGGGCCATGATAACCTTGGGCAGAACCGGGGTCAGGTGAAAACTGAGAAGCAGGGTCTCCAGGGTCAGCCACTCGCTGACAAAGCCGTTGAAGGGCGGCAAGCCGGCGGCCGCGAGGGAGCCGACCAAGAAAAACAGTGTGGTATATGGCATGACCCGGGAGAGGCCGCCCAGACTGTCCATGTCCTGGCGGTCCGTGGCGTACTCCACCGAACCCGCCCCCATGAAGAGCAGCGACTTGTAGACGGCATTGTTCACAGTCTGGTAAAGCGCGGTGATGGCGGCCAGGGCAGCCATCACGGGCAGCCCGCTGGTACGGTAAACCAGCGCCGCCCCCAGACCGGCCAGGATCCAGCCTGTGTTTTCCACGCTGGACAGCGAGAGCATGCGCTTCAAGTTTTGTTCCATGAGCGCGTACAAAATACCGGCAATGGCCGTCAGGGCACCCATCACCAGTAGGGCGAGGCCCCACCAGAGGGGAGACGGCCCCAGAAGGTCCAGGCCCACCCGCGCCAGGCCGTAAATGCCCAGAGTCAGGGTGGCGGCGGAAAGAACCGCACCCACGTTGGCCGGAGCCGCGGCATAGGCGGGAGCGAACCAGCCCTGCAGCGGCACCAGGCCGGTCTTGACCCCGAAGCCGAGCAAGGCCAGTACAAACACCGTGTTCTTGATCCCCGGCGGCACCGAGCCGATCGAGGCGCGTATGCCCGCGTAGTCGAAGTGACCGGTGTAGTTGCCCAGTAGGATGAAGGCCGCAATCAGGAGCAGGGCCCCTATTTCGCTGAGCACGAGCATGAAGAAACCGGCCCGGGTGTTTTGGGGGCTCTTGTGCTCGAAAACGATCAAGAGATAGGAGCCGACGGTCATGACCTCCCAGGCGATCAGAAAGGTGATGAGGTCGCCTGCCAGCGCAGTCAGGACCAAGGCCAGGAAAAGGATGTTGTACAGGGCCCCGAAAGCCCGCAGGTTGTAGCGCCCGGCATAGCGCACCAGGTAGGACCAGGAGAAAACGGAGATCAGCAGCCAGACAAAGCTGATCACCAGGAGAAACAGTGAAGACAGTTGGTCGGCGCTCAGCAGGAGGGTGCCCAGAGGCGGCCATGATGTGGCGGCCAGGAGGCCCGCCCCGCCGGACAGCAGAACCCCCGCCCCGGCTAAGCCGCTCAGGGAAGCCAGCACGGAAGCACCCATGGACACCGCCACAGCAGAGCGGGGGGAAGTGACCAGAAGCATCAACAGGACGCCCAGGATGGCGAAAGCCGCCGCCATCTGCAGGAAAAGCCACCCGGTCATGCGATCAACTCCTTGCCGCCTTCAATTGTTCAGCCTGCGTTCGATTCGCTTCCTCAGCCCGGCCAGTGGCCACCAACAGTCCGTGCAGGAGGCCCATCGGCGGCGGCGGACAGCCCGGGATGAAGACGTCCACGGGTAAGATTTCCTCCAGCCGGAAGGGAGTGGCATAAACCGGCCCGCCCGGCGGGCCGCCGCAGGTGCATCCGCCGATAGCGACCACCTTTTTGGGTTGGGGCATGGCCTGATAGGCCTTTTCCAGCGCGCCGGCCATGTTCAGGGTAACCGGCCCGCTCACCAGCAGGATATCGGCGTGCCGCGGCGAGGTGACGAAGAAAAACCCCAACCGGTGGAGGTCGTAATAGGGATGGGACAGGGCCCCCACCTCCCACAGGCAGCACTCGCAGGCCCCGGCATCCACGTGCCGGATATAGACGGAGCGCCGGGAAAAGCGACTGCCGGGCTGGCCTTGCCGGGCAGACACGGCCGTCCGGAAATCGTTCTCCCAGGTCAGGATACCGGCCGGACAACCGGCCACACACTGCCGGCAAAAGAGGCAGCGGTTATAATCGATTAGCACAGCACCGCCCGTACACTCAATGGCCCCGGTAGGGCACACCTCCCGGCACGCCCGGCAACTGTCCGGGCACAGCCCTGCAGCCACCGGCAGGCCGGGCCAGCCCCCTGGTATATCCTCGCGCTGACGCGGATATTTCGTCGTAACCACACCACTGGCCAGTCCTTTAAAAACCCAGTTGGCCATTACTCCTCACCCCTTCTAACGGTCGCTTTCGGCCAGGGACAGGCCGAAACTGGCCAGAATGATCGGGAAGTCCTGGAAGGCGCATCCTTCGGTGGCACTGGGGAAGGCGTGCCAGTTCAACAGGGAGGGCGGACGCAGGCGCACACGCCAGAGGCGGTTATCTTCGCCGGCACAAACCCAGTGCAGAGTGGCCCCCCGCGGACCCTCGCTATACCCCATGGCCGCGGCGCCGGGCGAAAGCTCAGGCCTAGTCCCGTTTTGCACCGGACCGCCCGGCAACTGGGATACCAGTTGTTCCACCAGGGCAAATGATTCCTCGACTTCGGTCGCCCGGACCTTCAGCCGGGCCAGGCCGTCACCGTCGTTTTCCACGGGGACCCGGAATTCCATCCGGTCGTAGGCCGCGTAGGCGTGGTCGCGGCGCCAGTCGCGGTCGATGCCCGAAGCCCGGCCCACCGGGCCCGTAGCGCCGAGGTTCGTGGCATCGGCTGTGTTCAGTACCCCGATGTTCTCGAGGCGGTCCAGAAAACTATCGGTATTCAGGAGCATCCGAAACCAGCCGCGGAAATCGTGCGCCAAAGGTTTTAAGGTCTCGCGCAGAAGGCCCGCCCGGTCCGGGCCGAGATCGCAAAGGACGCCGCCGAAGCAAACGGTGTTCATTAGGTAGCGGCTGCCGCTCAAGAGACAATTCAGGCGCAGAAGGCGCTCCCGCAGCATGAAACCCTGCGCCGCACCCACGGCCAGCGAGGTGGACTCGCAGATGTCCGCGATGTTGCCGATGTGGTTGTACAGCCGCTCCAATTCCGCCAACAGGGATCGCATATAGAGCGCCCGGGGTGGCACCTCCAGGCTGGCGGCCTTTTCCACCGCCTGGCACAGGGCCAGGGACTCGGACACCGCCCCGATGCCGGACAGACGCCGCACCATCTGAAGGACCCCCTCCAGGGAGATATCTTCCCCCGCTTTCTCGAATCCCCGGTGTTTGAAAAACAGGTGCGGGGTAACCCAAAACACTTCTTCCCCTATAGAAGTGAGGGCAAAGTGGATCGACTCGCTGACCCCGGCATAAACAGGACCCAGGGGCATCTCGAACACCCCCCTCCCCTCCACGGGGTGCGACCGGTAGGCACCAGACACCGCGGTAAGGCGCGAGGAGCGCGAAAACGCCTTACGCAGGGGGAAGGGGCCGCCGTCTCCCTGATTGTGCAGGACAAAGCCGCCCAGAGCCGGGTGCCCTTGCGGCAGAATCCCGTACAGCTCGAAGATTTCCCTTTCGAACCAGTCGGCGGCGTGCAGATCCAGGCTGACCGCCGGATAGGCGGGACATTCGCCGGAAACCGAGGCTTGGAGGCTGATGAAGGTGTCCGTCCCTGGCACTTCGAAAACATAACGGACTAGGTATTGCTCCGGTGCGGCGGGATCAGCCAGGGCAAAGGCATCGGCAAGCCGTGCTCCCGCCTCCCGCCACCAGGTGGCAACCGCCGGCAAATCAGCCGCAGGCACCTGACAGGTATGCTCGCCCCCCAGGGCCAGTTGGGGCCAGGCTGCACTAAAATCGTCTATTATTTTACAGTTCTCCATTTTACGCTACCTCCCGGCAAAAACAGCCGCGGCCGCCCCCAGCAGGCTGGGCAGCAGGGGGAGCAAGGCGAGCCCCGGCAGGATGATGATGAGCATGTTGAGACCCATGGCCAGGTTACTCCAGCCACTGATTTTCAACTCCGGCACCCCGGGCTCCGGTTGCCCGAAGACCATGCCGGCCACCGACCGCACCAGGCCGATGAAGACCATGGCCAAAAGGACCAGCAGGACAACGGCCGCGGCGGGATAAGTGTGAAACCCGGCTATCAGGACCGCCAATTCACTGACGAAGATGCCCGACGGAGGTAGCCCGGCAATGGCCAGGGTGGCGGCAAGAAATACGACCCCGGTGAAGGGCATGCTCTTCAGGAGACCCCGGATGCCGCTGATCTCCCGGGTGCGATACTTGAGCAGGACATTGCCGGCGGCGTAGAAAAGGTTGGACTTGGTAACCGCGTGGTTGAAGAGATGAAACAGCATCCCGTATATCGCCAGGGGTGTACCGAAGGCCGCCCCCAGTCCGGCGATGCCGATGTGTTCGACCGTGGAGTAAGCCAGCATCCTCTTGTAGTCCTGCTGCTGCAGGATGAACACCGCAGCGATGGCCACCGAGAGAAGAGCGAAAAAGAGCATCATGTGCTGCGCCGCCGGACCGAGGGTTCGTACGGCGATAAAGTAGAAGCGCAGCACCACGTAGAAGGAGACCGTGGTCTTGGCCCCGGAGAGTAGGGCCGATACCGGCGAAGGCGCCTCGCCGTGGGCGTCGGGCAGCCAGGTGTGCATGGGGGCCAGGCCGGCCTTGGTGCCGTAACCGATCAAGGCCAACAGCAGGACCACCTTCACGGTCCGGGGAGTGAGAGCGCCGGCCAGGGCGTACAAACCGGCCCAGTCCAGCCCGGTCGCGGGCCCCGCGGCGTGAACGGCCGTATAGTAGAGTAATACCAGGCTCCAAAGACCCAGCATGGCTCCCACAAAAGAGAGAACGAGATATTTCCAGGCCGCCTCGGTGGCCCGGCCGGTGTATTCGTAACCTACCAGGAAGACGGAGGCCAGGGTGGTCAGTTCCAGGGCGATCCAGACCAGACCCAGGTTGGCCAGGAGCGGAATCGCCAGCATGGCGAAGGTGAACAGGTTGAACTGGGCGTAATAGCGGCGCAGGGCCGCACCCGTGATAGGCTGACCCTCGTGGGCCGAGCGGACGTAGCCGGCCGAATACAGGGCCGCGCCGCAAGAGACGACGGCCACTGTGACCAGGAACAGGGCACTCACGGCGTCCACGTAAAACCAGCCCCGGACCAGCGGCCCGCCGGCCACCACGCGCCAAGCCAAATCCAGCGAGAAGGCGAGCGCCAGGACCTGGACCACCACCGTCAGTCCCGCCAAAAAGCTATCCGTCAGAATCGAAATCACTGCCGCGGCCAGCGGCAGCACCAGAATCGACTCGGCCATGTCATCACCCCTTCAAACGGCGTAGCGTTCCCGCCGCCGTGGTATCCGTGTGCTGTTGCAGCCGCATGACCAGCACGCCCAGAAGCAGGCCACCCACCAAGACATCGAAAAACATGGCGAACTCGGCGATCAGGGGCAGGCCGAAAGCGGTCACCACGGCGATGAGGATGACCCCGTTTTCCATGATGAGAAGCCCGGAAATCTGCGGCACCGCCTCCAGCCGTCCGACCGTGATGAACAGCCCCATCAGGGCCACGGCCGCCCCGACCGGCAGCAGCAGGCGGGTCAAGGTATCGCCCGGATAAACCAGGGCCGCGCTTGTAAAGTAGGCCAGGACGGAGAGCACGCCGGCGATCAATAAAGTGCCGGAGATACCGAAAACAAAGTGGATTTCCCTTTTTTCCAGCAAGGTGTCGTGAATGACCCGTTTCAGGGTGTAAGGGATGGCCAGCACCTTGAAAAGGACGGTCAGACCCGCCACCAGGTAGAGGTGCTCCGAGCCGGTCAGGTAACCGACCGCGGCCGCGCAGGCGGCCAGAAGCAGCGAATGGGTGGCGTATACATTGATGAGGCCCCGCATCTGGCGTACCACCAGCATGGCCAGGGTCTCCAGGAGGAACAGGGCCCCCAGGATTCCCAGGAGCTTTATAGCTGCATCGTAATACACTCTCGTCTACTCCCCCTATACCCCGATGAAGAAGGTGACCAGGCCGAGCAAGGACACGACAAAGGCCGCCCCCAGGAATTCGCCCACCCGGAAAAGGCGCAACTTGGCCAGGCTGGATTCGATTACCACGATCACAATCGCCCCGGCCAGCATTTTAAGCAAAAGCGACCCTACGGCCAGCAACAGGGCTACCGGCGTGACCGCCCCGGCCAGGCCCAAGGGTGTAATCAGCACGTTCATGAAGATCGTCAACAGGACGAACAGTTTCATATAACCGCCCCACTTGACCAGGGCAAAGGCCTTGCCGGAATACTCAAGGGATTTGGACTCGTCGATCATGGCCAGTTCGAAATGGCCCTCCGGGTTGTCCACCGGGATGCGGCCCGTCTCGGCCAGGATGACCATGAAAAAGGCGATTATTACCAGCACGTGGGATGGGTAGATGACGTCCTTCCCGCCCAGGTACCAGGCCTTGTTGACCACATAGGGGATCGTGGATCCGGCCACCAGGGAAACCACGAAGAAAACGCACATAAGAACCGGCTCGGCCAGGAAGGAAACCATCCTGGTTCGGCTGGAGCCCATCTGGCCGTACGGGCTGGCCGTATCCATGGCCGCCAGGGTGGCGAAGAAACCGCCCAGGGAAAGAATGAAGCCCCCGCCCAGCATGTCCCCCATGAAGGCCCAGGTCAAGGGAAAGGCTGTCAGCACCGGAATCAACACTGTAACCAGGAGGGGTACGGCAAAGGACACCAGGGGCGCAGCGCGGAAGATCCAGGAGGCGTCCTCCGAGATCACTTCGTCTTTGCGGCAGAGCTTATACAGATCAAAGTAGGGTTGCCAGATGGACGGACCGTGCCGGGACTGAACCACGCCCTTAAGGCGGCCGGTTACTCCCTTGAGCAGGGGCGAAAACAGTAGTACCACCAGGATCTGCAAGAAGTTGGCTACTAACAGGGAACTCAAGATCTCACCTCGCTTCAGAACGCTCAACATACATAACTATGAATGAGTTCCCGTAAAATTGGACATTTAAAATCCACCCTGGAACAGCACACTCCATGAGACTTGCTACGCCTTCCCATCCCCTCCTTGAGCATGCCTTTGGCCTGGGTCGGAAGAATGATTGCAAAGCAGGAATTTGGTTATAGGCAACAAATAAGCTCCTGTTAGAAATTAAACTAACAGGAGCTATCAGCTGCGGCAGCGTTTGACGGCGAGCTCCATCACCAGAATGATTGGTTCTATTTTATTTTACCGACGAAGGATTGTCAATAGTTTCACAACCTCCATTTACCTGGGGCGGTTATGCCAATGATTGTCCGCAACATCGCGCCAACGGCGGGCCGATCCCTATGGCAAGCTATTGTTTGAATTATCTAACTATTATCATCTTTACCGGGCGCCGCCATGTTATGTCATTCCACCCACATTACGCCTTATTGCAGGTAATGCTCCGGAGGAGCTTCAGCCTGCCCGTAGAAGGGGGTGTAAGCCGCCTCCTCATCCACGGTCACTATCTGACCCTCCCGGATGGACCTTAAAATGTCATGGACCGTCTTCATATCCCCGTATTCCATTTCCGGCGGCACGCTTACCGGTTCGCTGCCGGTCAGCGCATTATAAAAGTTGAGTAATTCGTTGTAATAACCCTTTTGCGCCTCATAAGGGATCCGCTCCTGACGCCCGTCGTTGAAGGCCAGGTTCACGGTCCCGGCATCCCGCTCCTCCAAATAAATCATTCCGGCACTGCCGAAGATACGCAGGCCGACCAGCGGCCGCTGCATTTCCTTGCCCGCGCAGAAGAAACTGAACTGGCCGGTAACCCCGCTCTTGAAGAGGAGGTTGACATTGACGACGGCGTAGGGGGCAAAACCGGCTGACCAAGGCCGGCCAAAGGCCTGTAACCGGTCGATGGCCCCGAAGATATGACGCAGACCGGCGAGGTCGTGCACCGCCGTATCCAGGATGATCCCGCCCGGAAACTCGGGATGCTGTCGCCAGTCCCGCCCGGCGAACTTGTCTTTGGGCATCTCCGCGGGGAAGTCGATGACGCGGTTTTGTAGAAAATAGAAAACGTCACCGATCCGTTTGGTCCGCACCAGGTCCCTGATCGTATCGATCTCCTGGTTGTAGCGGAAGTTCTCGGCGATCATGACCGGGAGGGCATACCGCCGGGCCAGTTCCCGGGCCGCCTGCGCCTCGGCCAGCGTGGCGGCCAGCGGCTTTTCGCAGATGATCCCCTTCCGTTTACCGGCCAGGCGCGCGGCCACGGCTTCCGTAACCTTGAAGTTCAGTTCGATGGGCACCATGATATCGACGACGTCCAGATCGTCCCTGCCCAGCATGGCCTGGAAGTCCGTGTAAACACTGCCGGCACCCAGGTTCAGGCGTTCCGCCCATTTTTCTCCTTTCTCCCGGTCCACGTCACACACGGCCACGATTTCGTAACGGTCGGCCAGTTGCTGGTAAGCTGGATAATGGAGGCGCTCGAAAGCCATCCCGGCGCCGATGACACCGACCTTGAGTTTTTGCATGAGCTCAGTCTCCTTTTCCTGGAACCGTTTATCAGCAGTAATGTTTTCCGGATTCAGAAAACGTTTCCGCCAGCCTCGTCTATGATATGATCCGCGGTCCTGGCCGCAATAGCCATTACCGTCTCCGTAGGATTGCACCCGCCTGAGGTCACGAAAACGGCGGCGCTGCAAATATACAGGTTGGGGATGTCATGGCTGCGGCAGAACCCGTCCACCACGGAGGTGGCCGCGTCATTGCCCATCCGGCACGCGCCCATCAGGTGGCCGGTATCGGGAATGACGAAAGCCGGCTCACCGCCCACGGCTTCCAGGATTTCCTGGGCCTTTTGAACCCCGTGGGCAATCAACCGGTTGTCGTTCTCACCGTAACCGAATGTAATCAGAGCTCTGGGCATGCCGTATTCGTCTTTTTCATCGCTCAACGTAACGGCATTGTTTTCGTCCGGGAGCACTTCCCCCACCAGGGTTATCTGGGCGTAAAAATTGTAGTCGCGCATGATGTCGTAAAGTTTCTGACCCCAAATGCCCGCTTTGGAAACAAGATTGGCCGCCAGGCTTAGAGGCCTGGAACCATGGGAATTCAGAGTGTACCCCCTGACGAAGTCCCTGTCCGGAGCGGTCTCATAAAAGTCCTGGGTTGCCGCCAAAACCGGGGTTCCCTTGTAAATACGCACCTCATCGTGAAATTTGCAGTAAACGTCGTGGGCGCTGTGGGTCATCAAGGCCTTCCCCACCATCCCGCTTGTATTGGCCAGGCCGTCGGGAAACCGGGAGCAGGCGGAATGCAACAGCAGCCTGGGAGTTTCGATGCAATACCCCGCAAGGATTACAATCCCGGCCTTTTGCAAATGTTCCTTGCCGTCATGCACAAAGGTAACACCGGTCACCTTGTTGCTTTTGTCCACCTCCACCCGGGTAACCATGCAGTCACTGAGCACCTCGGCCCCGTGCCAGACAGCCTTGGGTATGTGCTGGATCAGGGTGCTGAACTTGGCGTTGGGCAGGCACCCCTGGTTGCAAAAACCCCTGTTGATGCAGGGCGGTCGTCCGTCAAAGGGGGCGGAAAGGATGGCCAGGGGGGCCACTACGCTCCTGACCCCTAAGTTTTCACAGCCTTTGCGGAAGAGCTCGGCATTGGCGCTGATAGGCTCCCGCTCCGGATAAGGGTAAGGCCCATGGAAAGGGCCCCAGGGAAAATGTTTGGGTCCGGAAACGGCGATATCTTTCTCAATCTTGCTGTAATAGGGCTCCAGATCGGCATAGGTTATCGGCCAATCCTCCGCCACCCCGTCCACGGTCTTGACCCGAAAATCACTTTCGTGAAAGCGGTAGAACACGCCGGTGAAATGAACGGTGCCGCCGCCCACTCCCCGCCCCGAGTTGTTGGACCCCATGGTCAGCGGGTTCTTGCCGGTCACCAGCCTGGTGTCGTTCCAGCCTAGGCGTCGCATGGCCAGTTCGTCGCTGGCAAAATCGGTTGCCGGGTCCCAAAAAGGCCCTGCCTCGATAACCACCACTTTAAAGCCGGCCTTGCTGAGTTCGTAAGCCAGCACTCCCCCGGCGGCCCCCGCCCCGACGATGCAGATATCTGCTTCCAGGCCATACTTTCTCGCCTGTAAGTGATCATACTGATGGCCTTCGTAGTGATCACAGTTGTGTCTGATCAGGTTATTCTTCGTCGGCATCGCGTTTAGCCTCCCAGGGATCCGTCAACCCTTTTTCTACTCGAACATAGCCCCGGGGATACGCCGGCCCCCCGTACCCTATTTCCGACCAGACCACCGGATGGGAATAATAGGCGCTAACGATTTCCGCCGCCAATTTCTTAAAGAACTCCTTTGATGGTAAGGCCTTCCGGTCATCGAGGTATTGCGGCTTGCCTAGTTGCAGGCCGGCCAGCGCGGCCAGTTGCTCGTGTTGGTCCACCGCCAGGAAAGGACTTCCGTATTCTCCTTCGCAAAACCGGTCCAGAGCCGCCAGTCCCTGCCTGAGCAGGGTTTTTCGCTCCGGCGTACCCAGGGGGCGCTCAGCCTCACCCACAGGCGTTGAGAGGGTCTCGTCAAGATGATGAACGATGTAAGCGAGAATGTCTTTTCTATCGTCATAGACGATGTGTCCGGCGATAGATACGACCAAGTCGGCTTCATGACCGGTCAGGAAGCGGTGGGCGGGAAACGGACCAAGCCGCTGCAACACAATTGTCCGGGTATGGTCGTCCCAGTGTTCCTTTTCCTTCAGCACGTCATAGGAAGGATACCTGGTTCTGTTCGCGGCCAACTTCCTACCTCCAATACAGGGCGATTAGCCCCAGGACGCTCAGGGCGGCCACCATCAGGGGCAGGGTCAGCGGCGGACCGGTCAGGTAGTTCTGTGATTCTCCATAGCCTCCCACCCGCTGCCCTATGCCGTTGACGTGCAGGACCGTTCCGGCCAGTCCTGAGACTACTCCGACGAACAACAGAACTATCGTCAGGCTACGCAGCGCGGGGGTGTAATAGAAAGCCAACATAATGGTGAGCAGCCCGAGCACCGGCCCCTCAATAACCGGCCCCAACATGGCCCAGTGCCGGAAATTCTGCCGGTAATGGAATATGGTTACCTGAAGGGAGATCATTAGAAAAGCAATTCCCGTGAAAAGAAGAATAACTCGGGCCATCGGCCAGCCGTACCACATCTTAACTGCTCCTCGCCGGGACAGAGTTTTGTTGAACCTGGTCAATATGATTCCACCACCGCGAATAAATATTAACATCAGCCTTTCCCTTCCGCAGTCGGAAATGGCATAGCGCTTCCAGTAAGCGAACATCCTACACCTAAAAAGTTCTAGGAGAGGTCCCAAAATGCAGCAGCGGTAGCGGAGGCCATCCTTGAAGTACTGAAAGCCTGGGGGATAAGGAACATTTACGGCGTTGCCGGCAACGCCGTTTTGGGTTTTCTGGCCGCCCTCGGCCAACAGGACGAAGTCCGTTTTTGGGCCACGGCCACGGAACAAGGAGCAGCCTTTATGGCTGGCGGTGAGGCCAGGGTAACCGGCTGCCCCGCGATCTGCCTGGCCACCGAAGGCCCGGGGGCACTGAACCTGGTCAACGGCGTGGCCGACGCCTGGCGGGACGGCCTACCCATGCTGATAATCACGGGGCAGGTGGACACGGCCAAGATATCGAGCAACGTCAAGCAATACTTCAACCAGCAAGCTTTGTTCGCACCCATTACCGGCTCCACCACCTTGCTTACCCGGCCCGAATCCACGATGGCAGTGTTCACAGCCGCCCTGGAAAGAGCGGTGGGCGACCGTCTTCCCTGTCACGTAGCCGTACCGGCGGACATCTTTACGACTCCCGCCGCTTACGGCCCCGCCGGTTCGCCCGCACAGCCGGCCCCTCCCCCGGTTTACGGTGACTTCGCCGGGGCGACCAGGGTGCTACAGAGTAGCCAGAGACCCATCCTCCTGGCCGGCCGCGTGGCCGTTCCCCACCGCGAAAAGGTGTGGCACCTGGCCGATCGCCTCGGGGCAGGTATCATTCCCGGCCAGGGAGCCCGGGCCATTTTTCCCGGTGCCGCCGAACTGGTTATAGGCGGCCTAGGTGAGGCCCACATCCCTCCGTTGCTCACGGAGGCCGATTGCGTCATCCTGGTGGGGGCCAGCCCTTACGAAGAGAAATTCATCCCCGCCGGCGTGCAGGTGGTGCAGGTCGACCTGCGGCCGCAGAACATTGCTCACAGCCTGCGACCATTGCCCCTGACCGGAGACGTAGGCCTGCTTCTGGAGAGACTCCTACAGGACCTGCCAAGAACCCGGCCTGCAGAGGTATGGCGGACGAAAATAGCCAACTGTCACCGCGACTACCGGGCCATGATCGGCGCTGAAGCCGGCCTTTCCGGCAAACCGATCCCACCGCCCCGGGTGGTTGCGGTCTTGAACGACATCCTGCCCGAAGACGCCGTTATTACGATAGACTCGGGCGAATTCATGCACTGGTTTGACCGGGGCTTTATCGCCAAAAGGCAGGAGGTCCTAATTTCGGAAAACTGGCGCTGTATGGGCTGCGCCCTTCCCTTCGGCCTGGGTGCGCAGCTGGCCAACCCTCGCAGGAAGGTTGTGGTGTTAACCGGCGACGGCGGTTTCCTGATGACCATGCCGGAGATATTGACCGCTGTACGCTACGCCCTGCCGGTGAGCATAATCATTTTTAACAACGGCGGTTACGCTTTGGAAAAACACCGTATGGAGAATAAAGGCTGGCCGCCCTTTGGTGTGGATGTCCAACAGCCGGACTTCGTTTCCCCGGCTAAAGCCTGTGGAGCGACCGGACTCCGGGTAGAGGAGCCGGCGGATCTAGGGGATGTGTTGAAAGGCGCTATAGCAGCGGACCACCCCGTGGTAGTAGATGTTCCGGTCAGTGCCGACAAGCCGTTATTCCTGGCTTAGGCCTCTTACAAACCAAGGGCTTTTACTCCGCTTTGGATGCTCCCCTTTGCCCACGTCACCCGGTGTGCTCCCGCTCACAATGTTGTACCGCTTTGCCTTTTATGCTAATCTAAGGCCTTACCTGAAAAGAAATGCGCATGATCTATGGTTGGCAAATACTGGTACGAACAACCGCACAGCTCGATTATTTTTGGGGTGAAAAAGGCCAAGCCTTCTCTGGATGGCTTGGCACAAGCGGACTGGGACTTTCCGAAATCACTCCACTGAAAAAAAGGGGGGCGGTGTTTGACTCCCCCTGACTTCCTGGGGCGGAAGACATCCCCGTTTCTAAACCGGCTACCCCGTCCGCACTCGAATCAGGTGCTGGTATTCCCGCCCTTAATAATCTTGATCATCTCGGCCACAATTGCCGGCCCATCACCGACGATCCGCAGGTCGGCCATTTGTAACAGCCGTGCCTGAACATCGTTATTGACGGCAATGATCCAGCCGGCCTTTTGGATTCCCGCAGTGTGGTGGGAAGAGCCGGAGATACCGATCCCTAGATAGACTCTGGGATGGATGGTCTTGCCGCTGATCCCGATCATTAAATCCTCGTCGTCAACCCAGTGTTCGTCAAGCACCGGGCGGGTACAGCCGGTGGCGGCACCGAGCAAGTCAGCTAGTTCTTCGAGCTGGAGCCAGTTTTTTTTGTTTTTCAGGCCGTAACCGCCAGCCAAAACCACTTCTGCTTCCTCAAGCCTGCAGGCTTCGTTCCCTTTTCCCTCTATAGCCGTTATGGTCAGCCTACCGTCATCCCTGAGGTCGATCTCTTCCCTGATCAGCTCGCCGGCTGCCGTTCCCGAGACAGGGGGCTCAAGAATTCCAGACTGTACCGTTACCATCTGGGGGCGGTGTGCCGGACAGAGAATCTCTCCCATGATATTCTCGCCGTAGGAGACCACCAACTGTACCAAATGACCGTCCCTGTTTATTTCCAGCTCAACAGCGTGAGCCGCAAGTCCCGTCTTTAACCTTGCCGCACAGGTTGCCGCCAGTTCGCTTCCGGCCGGGCCGGCGGCAAACATGACTATCTCCGGCCGGTATTTTTCGACCAGCCCGGTTATGGCCCCGGCATACAAGCCGGGGTGATAGACAGTCAGCTCTTTCCGGTCGCACCAGTAAACCCTACCGGCAAAACCGGTCAGTGTTTTTGCCGGCTCAAGGTTTTGGGGTCCCAGGATGACGGCCGAAACCGGCACCTGCTTGTTTTCCAGCTCTTGAATTTTTGCCGCCAGGATGCCGGCGTGCCCCATCAGTTCCCGGGCAGAGCACTTCAGCCCGGAACCGGCGGCTTCGGCATAAACCATTATACCGCTGTAAGCTTCCTCCATTAACCAAGGCCACCCCCCGCTTTTGGACCATAGCCCAGCGACTGCAGGCGGTTCAATATTTCCTGGGCCATTTCTCCGACCGTTCCGGACATAATCGTTCCTTCCTTCACTACCGGGCGCGCTGGCAGCAGGCGGCCGGGTTTGGTGGGCGAAGCGTTCAAGCCGGTCTGTTCCGGGCTTAAGTTTAAGGCGGCCGCGTCCAGAAGCGTCACGGGTTTGCTCCGCGAGCGCACCATCTCCAGGAGGGTGGCCAGTCGCGGCCTGTTGATTCTTCTGGTTACCGATACGACAGCCGGCAGGGTTACCCGGTAGGAGATAAAAACCTCATCCAGCGAGGTTTTGACAGCCAGGTTTTTTTGATCTCGGAGGACAATTTCACAGGCGTTAGCCAGGTGCGGCAGCCCCAGCCACTCGCCGAGCTGGGCCGGAACGTGGGAAGTTCCGCTGTCCGTGGTCCTGTCCCCGGCCAGAACGAGGTCCGGGACGCCGATTGCACTTATCGCCCGTGCCAGGATGAGGGCGGTGATCAGGGTATCCGACCCGGCAAAGACCGGGTCGGATACAAGATAAACCTCGTCGGCGCCCATGGCCAGGGTCTCCTTCAGGGATTCCCCTGCTGAGGGGGGGGCTAGGCTGAATACTGTCACCCGGCCACCGGATTGTTCGCGTAATCTTAACCCGGTTTCCAGGGCGTTTTTATCCGGCGGGTTGATTACGGTCGCCAGCCCTGCCCTGATGACAGTCTTTTGTTCCGGGTCGTAAGTAAGCTTTGTTTTGGGATCCGGTACGGGCTTCACCACGACGTAGATGTTCACAAACGACCCCCTAGCGCAGGGTATTTGCCGCCACGACTATTTTCATGATATTCGAGGTGCCGGCCGAGGGCAAGGTGGTCATCGCATCCCGCAGGAGGCGCTCAGCCGGGTATTCCGCTAGCAAACCGTAGCCGCCCATCAGGTCAATTGTTCTTTTGGCCGCCCGTACTGCTGCTTCCGTGGCGAAGTACTTGGCCTGGGCCATTTCGCTGTCGCACCTTTGACCCCCATCTTTCAAGGTTACCGCCCGGTAGGTCAAAAGCTTCGCCGCTTCGTACTCGATAACCGTTTCGGCGACGGCGAACTGGATGGCCTGAATATTGGCCAGCGGCTTGCCGTAAATGATTCTCTCCCTGGCAAACCTGACCGATTCCTCAATTGCGGCGCGCAGGAGGCCCAGGCTGATGGCCGACATCCCGGCCCGGCCGACTTCACTGATGATGGCGAGAGCGATCTTTTGCCCATGGCCTTCTTTGCCTAAAAGGGCATCTTCACTTATCCGGCAGTCTTTTAAAACCAGTTCCCCGGTCACCGAGCCGTGCATACCCGTCTTGTTTTCCTCCCGCCCCGGGGCAAAGCCGGGCGTCCCCTTTTCAACGATAAAGGCGGAAAGAGACGGCCTTCCCTTCTCATCCTGGCCGGTTCTGGCTGTTATCACCACGACGTCGGCAATGTGGGAGTTGGTGATAAAACACTTGCGGCCGTCCAGCACCCATGAACCGTCTTCCCGGGTGGCGGTCGTCTGATGTCCGGTCACATCCGAGCCGCCACCCGGTTCGGTTACGGCCAACCCCCCGATCAGGTTGCCCGAGGAAAGACCCGGCAAATATTTTTGTTTCTGGGCCTCGGAACCGAACTGTAGAATCGAGGCCACTCCGAGGTGATGCGTCATCAGGGTCATTGCTATGCCGGCACTGCACCTGGCCATTTCCTCCAGGACAATGGCCCTCTCAACATAGCCGAGACCGGTGCCGCCGTATTCCTGCGGTACAAATACTCCGTTGAAGCCGGATCCGGCCATTTTTTTCAGGATTTCCACCGGGCAATAGTTTTTTTCGTCCACTTCCCGGGCCAGCGGCAGGACCTCCTCTACGGCAAAATCCTGAGCAAGCTTGCAAGTCATTTCCTGTTCCCCGGTAAATCTGAATTCCATCGTTAAACACCTTCCGTCTCATTTCTTTGGATCAATTAAATCCTCTTCAATGCCGGCCAGTTTTGCCGCGTAGGCTACGTTTTCCTCCCAATGCGTTCTGGCACTTACCACCAGTTTCGCCCCGTCGGGAGAGCCGCCGCCGTGCATGCACCCGGGCACTCCCGCGCCAAGGGTCAGCCATTCAATAAGGCGTGCCGCCCTAGCCCTGGTTTCGCCCGTTCCCTGACCGGCAGTCAGGTATTTTTCGAGCAGGGGGCCATAAACGGTGTTCTTGATATCCCGGTAAGAGGGTAAACAGCCGGTTTCCGCGATCCCACCGCCTATTTCCTGGCACAGCCGCTTCGTTTCGTAGGGCAGGGTGGCTACCTGGACCTTGTTCGTGTGGGCCAGGAGCGGATCGGCAAACCAGACTCCCGACGGGTGCCGCTCGCCCACCGAGATGGCGCCGACACCCAGGCCGAAAGTGGTCTCGTTGTTGACGGCCATCTGTACCAGTTTGTCGCTAAAGGTTCTTGTGCCCAGCCCGTTGGCCCTGGCCAGGATTATGGCCGCCCCAGCCATTACGTCCCCCTGACCGGCGACACAGGCGCCGATACAGGCCCGGTAGTTGGCCGTAAAATATTCGATCACCTTTTTGGTGTACGCATATTCCCGGCACATGAACACCCTTTCCCATGGCACGAAAAGATCCTCAAATAAGAGGTAGGCCTGGGTGATTCCCGTCTTTAGGGTGTCAAAGCTTTCTTCGTCTTCGTATTCCCGCCCGTCGCCGGGCCTTCTGGCCTCAATCACCGTCAGGCCGGGGTTGTCCCGCGGGATTACAAACGACAGGGCCCAGTCCCGGTCTTCCTCCCGGTAGGCGCTGCCCGGTAACACGAACACTTCCTGGGCGGCGGCAACACCGGCAATCATGACCTTCGCCCCCCTGACCACGATGCCTTCCTCGTTCTGGTCGACCACCCGCACGGAAGAGTCGGGATCGGGTTGTTTCGAGGGGTTCAAGGTCCGGTTTCCCTTGGCGTCGGTTAGTGCCCCAGCCACCAAAAGTCCTTTTTTTTCGGTTGTCAGCAGCCACTGTTTCAGCCGTTCGTGGTAACCGGTGCCGGTCTGGTCATCCATCTCGGCGGTAACTGCCCACATTACGTTGAAGGCGTTCCAGCCGACACAGAGGGCGCCGGTGCAGGTTCCCGTCAGACGGTACATTTGCCGCTTCAGCCGGGCGTTGTAGATCAAGTCCCCGGCACAGGTCATCAGGGAGTTGAAGCGTAAAATGCGCTCCCCGCTCAGACTGGAGACGGTGGTAAAGAGGTCTTCCAGTACGGGTGCGGCGGCAGCATCAAAGGCCCGGGCGTGGCTTTCCACCACTCTCCTGGTGGCGGGGTGGACGGTAACGTCCGTGATCAATTGGCCGAATTTATAGATATTCGGTTTCAAGGCACGCAAAGCCTCAATGTACTCCGGCCTGGTCCTTAGGTTCACTGGCTTTGATCCCCTCTCAAATCCCTGACTCTTTTGGCTTTATGGGTAACCCGTGGCAGACTGCCGGGAACCAGTATCTTTACCCGGGGTTTGATGCCCAAACACGAGTGACACTCAATCGTCAATTTTTCCCCCAGGGCATTGCAGTCACCGGAAAAACCGCTGGCGTGTTCCGCTTCGACTGTGATTTGTGCCAGGTGTTTCTCCTCGCTGACAACGATTTGAAACTCCCCGCCCAAATCCTGATTCCGGCGCACGATGGTTTCAATGTCGCTGGGAAAAACATTGACCCCCTTGATGATCAACATATCGTCCAGGCGGCCATGTATGGCGTGGAGACGCAGATGGGTCCGGCCGCAGCGGCAGGTTTCGCGGGTGCAGGAAACTATGTCCCCGGTCCGGAATCGGATCAGGGGCCGGGCCTTCTTTTTCAGGGAGGTAAGCCACAGTTCGCCCCGTTCACCATCTGCGACCTCTTCCCCAGTGGCTGGGTCGACAATCTCGACCAGGATATGGTCCTCAGCCCAGTGCAGGCCTTGCTTTTCCACACATTCACCGGCACAGGCCCCGAAAATGTCGGAAAGGCCGTAATAGTCGTAAAGTTTGGCGCCCCACAAAGCCTCGATCCGTTCCCTGGTTTCCGGAATGGAGCCGCCGGGCTCACCGGCGACAAAAATCTTGCGGACGGAGAGTTCCTTGGCCGGATCAATGTTCAATTCCCTGGCAACTTCCCCCAGATACCAGGCGAAGGAAGGGGTGGTCCAGGTGATGGTGGGCTGCCAGGCTTTGAAGATGGCCAACAGGCGTTCCGCCGGTACGGTACCGGCCCAGATGGTGAGCGCCCCTACCTTCTGGGCGCCGATCACGTCCGGGCCGCCCACGAACAGGGTGAATTGCAAGGCGTGGCAATAACGGTCGCAGGGACGCATGCCGGAGGACCAGAAAAGGCGTGCTTCGTAATCCTGCCATTCTTCAAAATCCCTGGCCGTGAAGGGAGATGCGGTGGGTACGCCGGTGGAGCCGCTGGAAGCGGAGATATAGACGATCTCTTCTTCGGAAGCACAGGTAATGTCCCCGAATGGTGGTACTTCTTCCTGGCGGACGCGCAGAACCTTTTTGTCGATGGTTGGGAAGCGTTTTAAATCTTCGAGGTTCTTAAGACTATCCGGTTTGACACCTGCGGCATCGAAACTCTGACGATAATAAGGCGAGCGTTGGTAGGCGTACTGCATGGTATCCCGGAGTAAGGCCAGCTGTAGTTTATTCAGCTCATTCCGGGGCATGGTCTCCAGGGACTCGTCCCAATAACGAGGATAGCCATCATTAGATGTCGCCATTTTTTTAACCTCCCTAAAAGCGGTTTTAGCCACAGAGTTATTCAGACCGGACATTAGGCTGTCATGGACAAATGTTTCGACATCGGCGTAGATGCTACGGCACCTCCCAGACCTACACAGACAGTCATTCTATACCCACTGGTGACTCGATTTTCCGAACTCACGTCCCTAACGGGCGCACCCCAAAAGGGCGACCTTTTATTGTCCAGCCGCCCTTTTTATTAAAGAAAGAGGAAACGTCTTTTCAGTGTCGGATTCCCTTAATTCTTCTTAAAAGCACCTACCGAAAGAACCTCCCTCCCAGTCACCGAATTGATTACGCAGGCGGCCGACAGATACCAAGCCGCCAACGCCAACACGATGCCCGCATAGCCCGCCACATGAACGGCCGCTTCACTACCTGTAAAAGCGCCAATCATCAAGGGAATCAGAGTGATCAGCAAAAGGATGAAAAGGATGGACATGAGAACCCCCACCCTGAAACTGGCTATTGTCATGTAAATCGAAAAGATAGTCCATGCCAGCAGTACCAACCCAAGAGCAACATTGCCATAGTTACCGAAATTAAGTATTTTAGCACCTTCAAACAGAAACATCAGAGCAAAGGCGATCCAAAAAGAACCAAATGAAGTAAAGACCGTGGCTCCGAAGGTATTGCCCTTCTTAATTTCCCACATTCCGCCCAGCAACTGCGCAAATCCACCATAAACAAGCGCCAGCGGGATAAAAACACCCATTACACTAGGCGAAACCAGACCGGCATTGACCACACTCAGGACAAAAGTGGTCAATGCAAAACCACCGGCTGCAAAGCCAGCCGGATCACCAATTCCCGGTTCCCTTATTTCGTAGACTTTGTTCCCTTCCACCATTAAACCTCCTTCGAAATGCAGAGTATTATCCCGGCAGTTTTTTTGGCTAATCCTTCGGTAAACCACTGGCGCCATATCACTAAGGCGTCAGAACTCACTTGGGTCATTGGATGCTTAAAACAGCTAGGCTTCCGGGTTGGTAGATCCTGGGGTTGTTGCTTAGCAGGTAGCCATTCCCCCTCTTTTTGGGTGAAAAACAAGTCAGAAGTGCTCGGTTTGGAGAAGCGATGTGTTATATTTAGGACTATATATGGACAGGATAGTCCCGATTATGACTGAGAATAAATCGTTACGGCTGGCGACAGCGCATTGCGGCTAACCACCTTAGTTAATTATTTAGACCGGCTCAAGTCCTGGACCCTAAAATCCAACCGAGTTTTGATGGCGTAAGTACATCAACACTCAACCTTATGAGAATAGCGTAATACATCCCTCCTCGCTTAAACTATTTACCTAAAGGCGAGTGTCTTAAGCCTAGCGGTTGAAAATAAACTGGTAAACTCCATCTTTCATGCAATCCCCCTCTCTGCCCAACCCCCTTTCAGAATAAAATACGATTCCGGTGCGAAAACCTCAGTCAACAAGTATCACGCATATAAGACTAACCTCGCCAGCATTTTCACCGACCGAAGACAGAAAATTCACTCATCAAGCAACTAACATGGTTTTATTTATAATTGATCGAGCCCCAAAACGCAATAACATTTTTCTAAGCGGTCGGGAGATTGGTGTAAGCGGTCGGGAGATTGGTGTAAGCGGTCGGGAGATTGGTGTAAGCGGTCGGGAGATTGGTGTAAGCGGTCGGGAGATTGGTGTAAATTGCCATTTGTGTTCCAGCTCACTAGTCCGTCGGCCCGGTGTCCGTCTGGAGCTTTGACACCGCCTTGCCCCTATAGGAGTCCTGTGATTTTCTCCGGAAAAGTCTTAAAATCTACTGCGTCAAAATTCGCTTGTCCCCCTGTGTTGCAGCAATAATTACGGCTGGGCTGGAGGTGTACACTCCTGCGATGAAACGGGTAGGAATAACGGTTAGCAACCCAGCCCCGCCTCCCAGAGGAGATGGACAAAACCGCGAAAGTTTTGGGTGAGCAGGAGTTCATAGAATTCCCTATGCGAAAGAATTCGGTTGGGCGCCTCTTACAGGGTGTTCCATGAATTCTCGATTGCTTAATAGACGTGCCTAATCCCAGTTCCGACTTCAGTGCGCTTGGGATTTTAAGAAACAGATGTTTGCAAGGGTTGTTGAGCCCCTCCCAGCGCTGTTCGGGGGTTTGCCTTGGCGTGTGGTCGGGTAGCCGCCGGGATGGCGCGGGTGGACACCCTTCGACGGGGTACATATACTATGAAGCGGCCCATCCCCTCACTGGGCAATGGTGATTGGGCCATTTCTTCTTCTAAAGTATGTAAGGAGGTGGATTGGGAATGCAAAGGCTGTGGAGATAGCGAATTCAATTTCTGCTGGTTCGCCGCAGCTTGGATCCGATCGCGCAGCGAGTCCTTCCGGACAAGACGGCGGTCAGCCAGTGGTAGACCTGCGCTAACGACCCCCGTCACGGCAGGTTTGGCAGGAGTTTCTTTGGGCGTATTGAACTTAACGCCTCACTACGTTCGGCGACTTTTTAGCCAAAGTTCCTGTCGTTCCATGTTCAGCCACCACATATAGTTTATGTCATTTCTGGAAGACAGAAAAAAGAAAATTCCTAGTGTATCAAGTTAGTATCCCTACGATTCATAAAGATCATGGTTCTACAAGCAAACATTTCCAACATTTTTCGACAGAAACGAGGGGATCCGTGTATCCCCCCAATGAATTGAGGGGGATTACAGCCCCTCGCGCTCCCCCTGTTCCCTAAATCTAACGCCCGGGTAGCCAAAGTGGCGCAATCAGTCATGAGTTCATAGTCCGTGGCACGAAGCTAGACGAGAGACAAACCTTCCGGAACCCCCGGTGCCTCCCCAGGTATTTTGCTCTTGACGGGGTAGGCATCCCGTGCTAGAATACCGGCAATAGAGTAACCTGCGATGGGGTTCGCGTGAAACACCGCTTGGCGGTTGATAACCCCTACCGTATACCGGTAGGGGTTATTTGTGTCCGCAAAAGGGAGTGCAATATTACGGAATATTTAAAACACACCATTTGGGAAGCATTAAGCAATAAAGGCTGCCCAATTTGTCAGGTGATAAAGGAGCGGGAAGAAAAGTCCTTTTGGTGGTTTATTAATGAGAACTATCATGAGCCGTCAGTATTGACCGAGTTTATGGATAACTCTTTTCTATGCGATTACCATGCCGGCATCCTCGCCAACGGTGATCATGGCTCCCTATCCTTCACCTTTCAATTCCTGGTCCAGGGTGATATTAACAAACTGAATGAGCTAAGCATGGTCTTGACAAAGGATGGGATTTCTGATAAGCGGCAAAAGGCAATTAACCCTCTATCAAACTACCTCTTACGAAACAAGAAATCAAAACACAGTTTGCTCATCGATGATCTTCTTAAAGGTTACCTTTCATGTAGATTCTGCAAACTAAACGAGAATGCTTCCAAGTATGTCGAGGAGTTGTTCGCCGAAATAGTACGGGACGATGTCGGTTTCAAGGAGCACTATCTAAAATCGGATGGATTATGCAGAAGACACTTTATCGAGGTCCTCAAGCTAAGTGAGGATAAAGCGTCGGATTTTTTGCTAGATGATATGGTACACCGGCTTAATAAGATGAAAGACAGTTTTGATCTGTATTTCCACAAGCTCGACTACCGCTTTTCCGGCGAGCCCAGAGGCGAAGAACAAAACACCTGGCTGAGAGCTTTGAAATACTATTCTAGTAGTAAAAATAATGGTAATGATTCGTAATATTAAATGGTTAGAACAGGCTTCGGCGCGCTGCCTGTTCGCCTAGCGGCTGTATTGGCCCTGTTATCAAGCCAGGGACTTGTTGTCCAGCGGCAATAATGACCCCAATATTCTTATCAGGCAAGAGGTAGAAAGAGTAGCCGGCCGCTATGAATGAATCAAGGTAAAATTAAGATACCGCCGCCTGATAGGCGGCGGTATCTAGCTATCACACTACATTAACGGTGGCGACTGGGGTATCTGCCAGGAAGGACCGCCCGTATACTGCCACGGGGCCATTGTCTGCCACGGATTCTGATACGTGTACGGCCCAGCCGTAAGTCCCGTCATCCGGGCATTTTGAATGGCACTGGCAACCTCGTTGATACGGCTCTGTATCTTGCTCATCATGAAGGAGGCACGTTCAAAGTGAGTCGTAATGGCATAGTTCAGCATCTGGGTGGAGTTGCTGACCTGGCTCGCGAGGTTCCTGGCGTTCTGAGCCGCCGCCAGAGTGCCCTGCGCATTACCTGCCTGGGCGGCACCGATAATCTCGTTGCAGGCCGCAAGCAGCGACTGGGAAGTGGTCATAGCGCGGTTTGATTCGCTCATGACCATCTGGGCGTGTTGGACGGCGCATCTAATAAAGGGGTTCTCCTCTTGAAAGATTTTGTCACTCCCATCTCATATTATTTAACCTCTATTAGTTTTGCAGTTTTCAACTAAAACTATGCAATAAATATCTTGTCAAATTGCCTGCAATTGGTCCTAATAGTGAAAGGTCACTAACTATACCAGCGTTATCGGCTTTGAAATAAGTACTACAGGTAATTACTACTGTCACTGCAAAGAAAATGGGAGAAAAAAGCCTGAAATATTACAGCACAACCTACAATAAGACAATTCAGGCCCAATGCCGTAATTTCAGGTTTGCAAGGCTTATATTTCTTAGGATAGCTCTTTTGATTACAGCCATACTAATAACGTAAAATCTGATTTAGAGGTGATAACAATAGCTAAATTCGTGGATGACAACCGCCTTTTGCCGCAGGAAATGCTAGATCACTTCAAATATGAAGTGGCCGGTGAACTGGGTATTACCCCTCAGATCCAGAATGGTGACTGGGGCGGGCTCACCGCGCGGGACTGCGGCCGGGTGGGCGGCCGTATCGGCGGCCGGATGGTCAAGGTGATGATCCGGCGGATGGAAGAGACTATGAGCGAAAGCGGCCAGGGGCTAACTTAGCCCTTGCCGTTCTCCATGTCCCGGAGGGCGTCCAGCAGGTGGTAGTCGGTGAGATCGCACTGCAGGGGGGTTATGGAAACGAAGTGGTTGTTCACCGCTGCCATATCGGTGCCCGGCCCGTTGTCGGTTTCCTCAACTTCCCCGGCCATCCAGTAGTAGTCCCGGCCGCGGGGGTCGGTACGCCGGTGAAACACGTTGACGTAGCGGCGCTGGCCGAGCCGGGTCATCTTGATCCCCTGCGGCTGACCCGGCGGCACGTTGATATTCAACATGGTGCACGCCGGGAGGCTCATCTCCTGCACACGGGGTAAAAACTCCCGCATAAAGGCCGCCGCAGGCTGGAAGTCGGGGTCGCGGTAGGTGGCCAGGGAAACGGCCATAGCCGTAATCCCGTTGATCATACCTTCGAAGGCCGCCGAAACGGTGCCGGAGTATAGGACGTCGGTGCCCAGGTTGGGGCCCAGGTTGATGCCGGAGATCACCAGGTCCGGAGGCTGGGGCAGAAAGGCCTCCAGAGCGAGTTTGACACAGTCCGCCGGCGTTCCGTCCACCGCCCAGCCGCGGCTTTTCTCCCCCCAGACATACTCCCTGACCCGCAGGGGACGGTGGACGGTGATGCCGTGACCGGCGGCGCTGCGTTCCCGGTCCGGCGCCGCTACATATACTTCCCAGCCCATCTCCTCGAGGGCCCGGCGCAACGTGACGATCCCCGCCGCCTCGATGCCGTCGTCATTGGCTACCAGTACGCGCATGCGGATCTCCTTTAAAACTCGTAGATGGTGATGTCCATGGTACCCTGGTCGTTCTTGGAGAGGCCGAACATAACGTGTCTCTCCTTCAACGTCTTATTTAAAAAATCAACCACTTTATACATCTCGTCGCAGGGCTGAAAGGACTTGACGGCAATCAGCCGCAGTCCCTTTTCGGTGTCTTCGTTCACCGCACCGCCCCCCCGTTGATCAGAGAAAAGGCCTCCATGCGTGTGGCCTCGTTTTTCTGGAAAACGCCGCGCACGGCTGAGGTAACCGTTCGGGAACCCGGCTTCTGAACGCCCCGCATGGTCATGCACATATGCTCGGCTTCCATCACCACCAGCACGCCCAATGGGGAGAGCTTACGCATTATCGTATCGGCGATCTGGGTGGTCAACCGTTCCTGGAGCTGGGGCCGCCGGGCATACCCGTCCACCACGCGGGCCAGCTTGGAAAGCCCCGTCACCCTTCCGCGGCGCGGGATGTAAGCCACGTGGACCATGCCGTAAAACGGCAACAAATGGTGTTCACACATGGAGAAAACGGGGATATCCTTGACTACGACCATCTCTTCGTGCTGCTCGGCAAAATGTTTATCCAGGTGGATCTCGGGTTCCTCGCAGAGGCCGCAAAAGATTTCGTCATACATGCGGGCCACCCGCGCCGGTGTGTCCACCAATCCTTCCCTTTCCGGATCCTCCCCTATCGCTTCCAGAATCATCCGTACCGCCTTCTCTATCTTTGGCCGGTCTACCAAAACTTTTCCTCCCCTCACAACTGTCCCATCAGGTGATGCGTCTGGGGAATGACTCTGACGTCCTGTATTCTCGCCAGAGCACGCCACTGAAAAGCCAGAGCACAAGCCGGATCCACCGGGGGTACCCCCCTGCCGGGCGTCACCGGCTGCAGCACCAGTACCGCGTCGGGGCACTCCTGGGCCACCAGGTCCACCAGGTGGTCTATTTCATCCTCCCCGGTATGGCCGCTGATAACCGCCTTGACAAATAATTTCTTTTCCCGTGCCAGCTTGAGAAAACCCCGGTGTTCATCCCAGAGGACACCGGTACCGCTGGTTTGGGGAAGCTTTACGTCGGCTGCGATATAGTCCACCAGGTCCAGCACCCCGGCCAGCCGGTCCGGTAAAGTGCCGTTCGTCTCGAGGTAGATGCCGTGCCGGGTCCCGGCTACCAGAGGTACAAATTCCCGCAAAAAGTCGGTATGCAGGAGGGGCTCCCCGCCGGTCAGGACAAGGGAGTGATAGCCCGCCAGACCGAAGGCGTTAGTCACCCGGGCCGCCTCGTGCGCCGGTACCGGGTTTTGTACCACGGCAAAATCCCGCCGGCCGGGCGTCCTTTCCACCCGGGCCAGGGGAACCTCCGCCACCGCAGTGTCGCAGTACCGGCAGGCCAGGTTGCAAAGAGCGAAGCGCACAAACACCTGCCGGCAACCCACCAGGGGGCCCTCGCCCTGCACCGAGGCAAAGACCTCGATCAGGGACGTCGCCGCTGTCAACCGACCCCCCTGACCTTGCAACGGGCCAGGTGTACCCCTTCCATCTCCCGGGCGTAAGCCTGCATAACGGCGGTGGCTATTTCCTCCCAGGCCGCAGCGAGGCCCAGATCCGCCAAACCGGCCGCCGGCACCGGGGCATTCCCGGGGTGGATGTTCACGCCGGTATGAATAACGACGGAGACCGGCGTGATGGTGGCGATGGAAACGGAGAGCTTACGATCCCCATGGAACATGTCGTCGCCGGAGCGCCGTAGGACGAAGCCCCGCCGCAGAAGCTCCTCGCCGATGAGCACGACCAGCAGCCGCTGGCGCAAGACCGCTTTTTCCAGATCGTTTTCGAAGTGCTCCACCATGAAATGCAGCATGTCCTCGCTGAAAATAGGGGAGCCCGCCCGGACATCGGCCTGGTCCACCATGGATGTCAAATCGACCCGGCAAAGGCCGCGGAAGGCCACAATGGCGTCACCGGCCACACCCAGTTGGTGAAAGATCCACAACGGCGACAACTGGCTGCCGTCGTAGACCATGGGCTCCCGCCAAAGATGCTGGTGCACTAAACCGCCCCCTCTCCGTCTGCCTGCCGGATGGCCCGCGCAAAGCGCAGGCAGCTTTCACAGCGGCCACAGGGTCGGTCGCCGCCGTGATAACAACTCCAAACCCACTGCCAGGGCACCCCCAGCCGCCGGCCCAATTGGACTATCTCCACCTTGTTCAACCGCTGGGTGAAGCTGAGAACTTTCACCTGGTTGGCGGTGGAAAAAGCCAGCGCCCCATTGGCCGCCGCCACAAATTCCTGGCTGTTGTCGGGAAAGGTGACTGCTTCCTCGCGGTTAAACCCGGTGATAATCAAGCCGGCGCCCAGACTTTCGGCAAAGCAGGCCGCCACGTTGAGGAAGAGCCCGTTCCGGTTGGGTACCCAGACCGCGCTCGCGGTAGCCCGGGCCTGGACAAGATCGTCCAGCAGATCCGCTGCCGGCTCGGGCACCTCCCCCCGCACCAGGGCGGTACCGGTTATTTCCGCCAGAAACGGCAGATCGATGACCCGGTGTGGAATACCCCAGTGAGCTGCCAGCCCGCTGGCCGCCTCGCATTCCCGGCGGGCCGCCTTCTGCCCGTAGTCGAAAGTCAGCGCGAGCACAACCTCGGTTTCCAGGAGCCCCTGGGCCAGGGCCACCGTGGAGTCAAGGCCGCCGGACAACAGGGCAACGCTTTTCAAAAAGAACCACTCTCCCGGTAGAAGGCAAAATTATCCGGCGACTCCCCAACCTCGACCTCCAGCACCGCCGCCTCCGGCGGCAGCCGGTCGACCATCTCCCGGTAGATGTGCCGGGCAAGGTTCTCGGCCGTGGGCGCCTGCCCGCCGGCAAAGGCCGGCAGGTCGTTGAGATGACGGTGGTCCAGGGAGTCCAGCACCCGGGCCAGCGCACCCTTCAAGTCGTGAAAGTCCAGCAGCATGCCGCTCTGATTCAGGGTTTCGCCACCTACCTTGACGCTCACGTGCCAGGTATGACCGTGCAACCGGGCGCAGGCTCCGGCATGGCCGTGTAGAACGTGCGAAGCGGCGAAGCGGCTGCAGACCTTCAACGCGTACATAAATCGTCTCCTTATCTACCGGCCGGACGCCATAAGGGTCTTCCCCCGGAACTGCCGGCCGTGATGCCGTCAGGCTCCGGCATACTTCCGCCATATCCGGCGGATGCTGGCCTTGCCCCAACCCACGGATACATAGTTGCTCCCACCGTAAACCGTCTCCACCAGTTTGGCCGCAATGTCCCGGCGGCTCTCGGCCAGGCCGAAGATGGGCGAAGAGAAGGAATAAAAAAGCCGTGCCAGGCGCCCCGCCACCACCAGTTCCCGGCGGATATCTTCATCAACCATTTGTTGATACAATGACGTGACCTGCGAGGGTTCTCCCCCTGCCAAAAGCGCCCGGGCCGCCAGACGTGCGCTCCAGAGAGCGTAATAAATCCCCTCGCCCGACAGCGGATCGACCAGGGCCGCGGCGTCACCCAGCAGCAGGACCCGGTCCCGCGCCACCGGCCGGTGCCGGTGACCGTCGGCCGGCAGAACGTGTCCGGCCGCGTAAAGCACGCGGGCATCCCCCAGCCCGTAATCAGCCAAAAAACGGGTCAGACTACCCCGCACATCGGTCTGGCGACTGAAGCTGCCCACGCCTACCGAAAGCTGGCGGCGCTTGGGAAAGATCCAGCCGTAGCCGCCGGGGCAAGCCCCCGCGTCAATCAGCATACTGCCCCGGAACCGCTCCAGATCCGCCGCTGTGGCGGCCAGCTCCGCAGCCATGGTCACCCCGGAATGCCGATCGCCATATAGGCCCGTTCGGCGGGCCGTGAAACTGTTAACCCCGTCGGCACAGGCCAGGTAGGCACCCTGAAAAATCTCGCCTCCAGCCTGAACCGAAACTCCGCCGGCCTCTACCTCCACCCCGGTAACCGGGCAACCCACCCGCAACTCGGCCCCCAGCCGGGCCGCCCGGCGGGCCAGCAGCATGTCCAGATCCTCCCGCAAGAGCAGGTAGGCCACCGGTTCGGTGCTTTGCACGCCAATGTGCCGCTCGCGGCCGAAGTGGAAATCAACCCGGTAAGCCGTATCCTGCACCACTTCCTGCCAGGGAAAGTCGAGGAAGGCGGCCGCCTTACGGGCCACTCCCCCACCACACGGTTTGAAGCGGGGATACCGGCATTTTTCCAGTAACAGAACCTTCATCCCCGCCTGCGCAAGAGCACCGGCCACCGTGGACCCCGCCGGTCCGCCTCCGGCCACTATGCAGTCGTACGTCAAAGAGCTTTTCCCTCCCGGATCAGGCAGATACGCTGTAACCGGCGTCTTCCACCGCCTTGACCATCAGATCCCTGGTAGCCACCGCGGGATCGTAGTCGACGGAGGCCTTCTTGGCCGCCAGATCCACTGCAGCGTGGCTCACGCCCGGAACCTTGGACAGGGCCTTCTCCACCGCCATTTTGCAGTGGTTACAGCTCATTCCTTCCACGTTTAGAACGATTTGGGCCATAGTTCACCCCCCTCTCCCGCCCGTCGCGCTCTGTTCAACATAATATCACGCCCTGAGCCGCCGGACAACCTCTCCGGCTTTTCCCTGCAGATCCCGTACATACTAAAGACCAGATGGGAATAAAATGTTAAAAAAATGGGAGGTGCCACCAATGGCCAAACTGGACCCGGTAGCCGGGACCTTCAATTCCGGGGCTGTCCTGCGGGGAACTCTTACTTCCCTGGCTCTGACGTTCGTACTGAGCCTGGCCGGAGGCATGGTCTACTTCTTTACTTCCTTGCCGGAACAAACCATGCCCTTTTTGTCGGCCGGCGTCATCCTCCTTTCCGCCACCGCCGGCGCCTTCGTAGCGTCGCGGCGGGCTGGCGGGAAAGGCCTCTATCACGGCCTGGCCGTGGGACTGGCCACCTTTGTCCTTCTCTGGGTGGCGGCCCTGTTCCTCAGCCCGGCCGAAGCCAGCCTGCAGGGCATCCTGGAAAAACTGTCCCTTTCCGTATTGGGAGGACTAGTGGGCGGTTTTGCGGGAGTCACCTTCCTCCCCTGAGGGAAAGGCTTGTCCACGGGGGGGGAGCAACCTCCCCCCCCTTTCCCGGACCAACCTGTCCTCTCCCGGCCCCCGGGATTGGACAGGCCAGGCGAGGCCTACTTTATAAACTTGCCCAAAATGGCCTTCAGGAAATAAGGCAGTCGGAAATAGTACACCCGCATCCGGCTCACCCCGCCCCAATAATATTTTCCCTATTATCCTATGGCGGAGCGGGGCGAAATGTGCCCGGAAACAGCCGGGGACAGGCCAATTTTCCCCTAAAATTTCGGTACCCGGATCCGGCTGACCATCAGGAGGGCCAAAACGGCCAGCACAGCCGCCGAAACCCCGGGTGGAACGGACAGCCCCAGCCACCCGGACAAGAGCCAGAACCCGGCGGCGATGCCCCCGGCAGCCGTGGTAGGCAAGCCCTCGAAATGGCCGGGCGGGCTCCCCATGTTGAAGCGGGCCAGCCTTAGCGCCCCTCCCAACACCATCATTACTACGGCCGCCAGGCCTGGTACCCCGAGGCCGGCGAGACCGCCGGCGTAGAAGAGCAAGGCCGGGGCGACGCAAAAAGAAACAAGATCAGCCAGGGAATCCAGTTCCCGGCCGAAATCACTCGAAATGTGCAGAAGACGCGCCACCTTGCCGTCCAGGCCGTCCAGAACCACAGCCGCCAAAATAAGGTAGGCCGCCAGGGCGTACCGTCCCTGCTCCACTCCCGCCAACGCCAGCACCCCGGCCACCAGGTTGCCTCCAGTGACCAGATTGGGTACAAAATCATAGCGCATCCGGTAATCTCCCTACCACGGTAACACCGCCCTTTACCTTTTGCCCGCGCTGCACCGTTAAAACGACGTGGCTGGGCAGGACCAATTCCGTGCATGACCCGAACTTGATCAGCCCGAAGAGCTGACCCTGCTGCAGGAAGTCACCGGGTTTGGCCCAGCAGACGATGCGCCGGGCCAGAAAACCGGTAATCTGGGTCACCAGAATCGGTCCGGCTGAGCTTTCGATACCCACAAGATTACGTTCGTTGACCTCTGAAGCGTGGCTTTTAAAGGCCGGTATGTACTTGCCCGGACGGTAATGACGCAAAAAAACCCTTCCCGTGACCGGGGAACGGTTCAGATGCACGTTGAATATGGACAGAAAAATGGACAGGCGCACGGCAGGACCGCCCATAAAGGGATCGTCGGCGACCGCCTTGATCTCCCTGATCACTCCGTCCGCCGGGGAAAGGATCTGACCCTCCGTCGCCGTGACCGCCCGCTTGGGATTACGGAAAAAGTAGGCTATGAAAAGGAAGAGGACCGCCGGGATAACCGCCAGCCACGGATAAAAATAGTAGGCCAAGGCTGTTGCTAACAAGAGGAAAACCAGGTAGGGCCAAGCCGATGGAACAATGGGAAATGATTCATTGGTCATCTGGCAGTTATTCCCTCCACCCCTGTTGAGCACAAACGCGAGATTATATTATCATTTTTCGACGGCCAACGCAAAGGAACGCCTATTTTCCAGAGGGTCCCG
>Ga0307376_10000973_pt1 | contig 32973 bp, 43 predicted proteins | sample TR2MG_FD_202536 | JGI IMG/M metagenome (GOLD analysis project Ga0307376, IMG submission 202536) | Soil microbial communities from Risofladan, Vaasa, Finland - TR-2 | ecosystem: Environmental > Terrestrial > Soil > Coastal area > Acid sulfate soil | place: Finland: Risofladan, Vaasa | collected...
AACACCCTGTTGGAGTCCCCATGTGGGTCCCCTCGGGAGGACCCAGCGCCCGCGTGTATATCCACTTCTCAGCCGCCTGCACCTGTGCGCCAATTGGCGCATTACATCCGCAGCGCCACGGCCGGGGACTGTGCCGTCCACGTACGTTGAGCGTGGCTAGATATTGTGGATGCCGTGAGTTATGGCGTTTGACGGCAATTCCGTGCAACCCCCTTGACGTCGAGTGTAAAGCTTCCCAAGCTGGACGTCGTGGGTTCGAATCCCATCGCCCGCTGTTGTCACTACTGGACTTACGGTGGACTAGCGAACTTGCGTTATATCGTTTGGCGCGGGTTTTGGCGCAGTAAGGGATCATCCTACCTCTTCCATCGCCTGGCTTGCCCGGTCGAGATCGAGGGCGGCGTACAGTTCGGTCATGTCCGCCTTGCTGTGGCCGAGCATGGCTTGAGCTACATCCAGCCCAAAGGCGATGCGCAGTCGCTTACCCACGTTGTGCCGGAGTTGGTTCGGCGACCAGCGCGGAATCCCCTCGCGGTCGCAAAGCCGGCGGACAGCCTGTCCGTAACTGTTCGCGAAATACCGTGCTCCCACCTTCCGTTGCGTACGCGGAGCGAGCACACGTTGACCGCGGTGCGTGGCGCGTTGCTGATCCAGCCACTTGCGGGTCTCACGCGGATTGAACACGAAGGCACTCAGCTCCCGTGTCAGAAATGGCCGCAATATCATCTGGGCTTTCGGCCCGAGCGGAATCTGTCGTTGTCGGCCGCGGTGCTGACTCTTGTGACGGGCCGGTCGATAGATCCACACCCGGCCGACAGTCTCGAGATCAGCAGCCCGCAAGCTACAAACTTCATCGGGGCGCATCCCGGTCAGATACTGGAGCGTGATCATGGCTTGCAGCGTAGGTGTCGCCGCCCGGCACACTGCCCACACGTACTCTTCCGGCACTGGCTCGACGGGCGCGCGGACGCGGGCGCGCGTGCGTCCGGCCTCGAGTGCTGTCAGGCCCAGCAGCGCCTGCCAGACACCTTGCGGGATCAGTTCCTCGCCGACCAGCCATTTGAAAAAGTGCCTGATCTTGCCGACGCGTTGATTGATGACACCCAGGCTCAGGTCGGCATCGATCATATCTTCACGGACCTGGCGCAACATGCGCGGTCCGAAGTCCTTGGCCGGCACTTCGCCGTAGCGGTCCAGCACGAAGCGGATGGCGTCGTAGAGATTGCGCGCCTCGCCCGTGGGCGTACCATCCGGTCGTCGATAGTAACGCTCGGCATGCGTTTTGAAGCGGGCCCACAGTTCCCGGATCGTGGCCGGTGCCGGTTGGTCCGGGTTGCGGACGTAGTGATCGTCCTTCCAACCTGCCAGGAAATGGCTGAATCGGTTGACCGCTTCCCGGTAGTTCGCTCCGAAACTCTTAGCGAAGCGTCGCCCGGACGCGCTCACCCAGCTCGTCCGGAAGTAGCCGTCCGAGCACTTGCGCAGTTTCAGTAGTTTTGTGGCCATAGTGGCCACCATTATGCACCTCGACCGGCGATTGCGGAAGTTGCCCGTTTGCCCTGGCCCCGCTCGATGAACCGATCGACGCTACTGGCCACGATCAGCCTGCGCCGCCCGACCAAGCGCCCTTCCAACTCGCCCCGTTTGACCATCTGCAGCACGGTCCGCTCCGGATCCTGGCCGACTTCATCCAGCCGTAGGCGCGCCGCTGCCTCATCCGGAAACAGCAGCCGCGCGTTCGAGTTGCGCGCCATTTCCTGCGCCTGCTCGAGCACGGCTTCGTACTTTTCCCAGCGTGACCGTTCCTCATCTGGGCGGCAGCGTTGGGCACGGGCGCGGCATTCATGGCGCAAGGCCAGCAGCGCACCGATCACGCCGCACTCGCGCACCAGGTCGTGGGCCAGGTTTTGGATATTGGTGCTCATGCGGTCAAGTCCTCAGCCCTCAGCTCTCAGCTCTCAGCCGTCAGCCGGTTGCGCAGGTCAGTAGCTTTCGCACGTTCGGGCCGGGCAGTTTCCCGTCTTGAATTTCGGGGATGAGTTCTTCGCCCACCGTCTTGCCGCCGCGCACGACGATATGAGCCAGGAACGCCTCCTCGAAGATCTCGATCCCCTCTTCGACGCTGACGAGCTTGGCCTTGACCGACATCTCGGCACAGCGCCACAACCGGCGCTCTTCCTGTTCATCCTCGCTCTGCGGCACGCGAATACGGACCGCACTGTGACCGTACTTAAACAGGATCTGCGTGCGGCCGTCCGTGCGGCCCTGCACGTAGTCGCAGGCGCCGAAGCGCTCCAGCAGCCTGATGATGTTCTGCACGCTGCGGCTCACGGGCACGCGGGTTTGTTCGGCGTAGCGTCGGCTCATGCCATCAGGTTCCGTCAGTTTTACTCGTCAGTCGATCAAGTACGCCTTCGATATCTTCGAGCATCTCCTCCAGATCCTCCCGGAAAGCCGCCACGTCGATCTCAGCGCCACGTCCGTACTCCCGTCGCGCACCTGCTCCGATAGATAGAGCAGCGGCAATTCCAACAGGAATTGATTCGTTGCCATCGTATAGTCTCCTATCCTTTCAAGTCAGCATGCGGGCGTGGCGGGCCGCTCTTCCTGCGGCGATCGGCCGTAGAAGACGTATTGGACGATTTCTACCGCCACGCAATGTCCGTACTTCCGAGCATGTTTGGCTCCAACGCCTTGGGCGTTTGCGCCGGACCAACGCTTGCCGCAATCACGACATTCAGCGTCCACACACCTGCGTCCGAGCCAGTAACTCATGCTCTAGTCCAAATGCGGGCGTGGCGGACCGGAATCGCGGCTCGGCTGGGCCCGTGATCATCCGAGCGACTCGCACGATAGACTTCCTGGGGCATACGATTCCGGTCTACCAGTCTTCGGGCTTGCGCCACCGCCACGCCCGCTGGTGCCGTAGTTTCCGATCTGCAATCTCAAATCTCCAATTCGTCGCTCGTGAAGCGTCGTTCGTGAACCATCCGACGAGATACGTTTCACGCTTCACGCTTCACGCTCTTCCGATGTCCGCCATAACAGCTCCGGCAGAACTCCCCGCCGCAATCCGGGCAACATTCCAAGTCCGCGAACGACGTGAAACACCCACACTCTTCGCAGGGCGTCTCGCCCAAGTCCAACGCGCTCGCGATCCGATCTACCTGCTCCCGGCAGAACTCCGCAAATCCCGGAGCCGCGCCCTGGACGTTCGGCACGACGTTCGGCGACTTCAACGGATTCAACGATTCCAGATGGATCACTCCGACATCCTTTCTCGGTCGCTCAAAGCACGATGCCCGCAGAATCAGGCAACTCCACAAACAATCCGTCCGGTTCACCGCTGGGCCAGTGGTGCAGCCGCTCCGCCGGGGGAAACAGCCACGTCGGCACGCCCTCCGGGTACATGCGCCGCACATCGCCAGCCGTGAAGCCCAGCACGCCGGCCGAGGGTGACGCTGCGAAATCCAGACCAGCGCGAACACAACACTGAATCGGACCACCGTACTGATCGTCCCACTGCTCATAGTGGTGGTCGCGGATTTCATCGCAGCGGCACTCGTCGTCGCTGTCGGGGTCGCTACATGCCCGACAGTCTGGGGCGGATGGCCGGTACTCGTCAAGGAACTCCATCATCGCATCACCCATGCAGTAGGGCGCCGCGTAGTCGTAAATCTCTCCATCTTCGCACTTGTAGCGGCAGTCCGACTTGCGAGGCGAACCCCTGCAATGCCAGCATGGGCAGCGATACCTCCGCTGGTATAGCCTGTCGCCTGGCCGGTACGGCCGGGAGTTGTCCCAATCGACGATACAGGGCACATCCTCATCGTCAATCGACGAGAAAAAGTCCCTGACCACTTCCTCGATCCACGTCACGCTCGGCCGTCGCGACGTCGCATAGCACGTCCGGGCCATCCGCAGCGCGAAATCCCGCCATCTTTCAAACTGCTCAGATGTCATCCAGGCACCACTCCGTTCCGGAACATGAATACCACGAAGAGCACCAGGCAGACCGCCGCGATCATCAGGAAGGCGGCGGCGATTATGCCCAGATCGCGCAAACGCGGCGACAACGGCGGCGCTTCGTCCTCACGGCCATCGGCCAGCAGAATGCGGCGCATCTCGCGGCAGAATTCATCGTAGCTGCCGAACGTCTGCGGCTTGTTCATCGCACAGCCCCTGAGCGGCCCGCCCCGAGGCATCCGATCCCCGGGACGGGCCTCGGCCACCCTCGGCCACCTGCAGTTACCAACCCACCGCCCGGATCCCGGCCGGACGTTTACGTGCAGAATCCCCGGCTGGCAGGAGGTTCACGCCAGCCGGGGTTTCAGGAGGAGGAGGAGAGAAGCTAATCAAGCCGAGCGGCCGGTGGATGTCAGGCCGTGGTGTCCGGCCCCGGCCGCTCGGGTCTTTCGCAAAGCGGCGCGTCGCGCATGGGCGTTGGCGGGACGCGACGCGCCTTTCTGGGGAACGGAATTCCATAACGGCCGGGCCGGGACGGCGGGGATCCTCCCCGCCGTCCGCGACCGCGACCCCGTTGGCACGGCTCCGCGAGAGCCTGAGCCGCGCGTGCGCCCCTAACCCGTCGTGCGCAGCGCTTCGCGCCGGTCGCGCCGGTGCAGACCGTACATCAGGCCGCTCATGGCGAAGCTGAAGGCCCCGTCGCGCGCCACCTCGGCCAGCACCGCCAACGTCTCGAACGTCGTCACCAGCTTGCGGTAGAAGCTGGTCCGATTCACGCCGGCCTGCTGCGCGATCCGTTGCACGTCGATCCCGGCCACTTCCTTGGCCAACTGAACGGCGGCCTCCGTGCCTTTCAGCGTGTCCCACTGTACGAACACGGCACGTCCTCCGCCGCGCGCCGGACCGCGACACCGCGCGACAAGATTCTCCAAAAAAATGCGGCCCTCCTGGCCCGACAGCCCGCGCGACAACCTCCAACTTGCCGGCGACAAGGGGATGAGGAATGATGAGGGTGAATGGCGGGGGAAGAAGGCAACGAGGCAACGAGGCAACGAGCGACAGAGAGATAGAGCCCTGCAGGTCGGGATGCTGACTCCCGAACGCCAAAGGCTCTAACCGCGCCAACTCGAACATTCACATCACCCGTAGCAAGGGAAGTATAACACGGGCGTCGCGAAATGCAACCTTTACATCGCGATAGAATCCCGACAGAACGGGATTCGGCGCGCAAGTGCGGGTGTACACTATGCTTATGAGATCGCGAAATTCTGCCGTCGTCACGGAAATTCGTGGGCGCGTTCCGGCCCAGCTCAAGGCCGACTGGGAACGGGCCGTGGCGACCTACGGCCGGACCAATGAAGGGCTGCTCGCAGCCCTGGTCGCCTGGTTCCTGCGCCAGCCCGATAGCATGCGCAAGTTCGTCGCCAGCGGCCTGACGGCCGAAGAGTTCGGCCAGCTCAGCGCCGGCGCGGAATTGCCCCCGCCTGCGCCACAGCCCCCAGAAACGTCAGCCGGCCCCGCCGTGCCGCGTCCGCCGTCTCGGACGAGGCCTGGGGTCCTCAAGCGCGCCAAGCAGCGCCAGGCCGCCCGCAAACGGAAGGGAGTCTAGCCCGCCGGGTGCATGATGAACGCCTGCTCAGCCTTCAGCTCGTCCAGCAGGTCTCGCCGCAGTTCCGGCTCGAGCCGGTACAGTTGCCGGATGAACTCGGCGAACTCCGCCTGCCCGTTCGGCAGCGTCAGCCCGCGCCGCGCGCTGCTCAGCGTGCCATCGTCCAGCCCCGCGAGCAGCCGGAACAGCTCCAACAAGATTGCACCCTTTTCCTGCGGATCACAGAACTCCCTCTCTTCAGTCCCCTGCCTTGGCATGCTGATTCCTCCCGGTATGGTCTGCCCTCCTGTGGCGCATTATACTACGATCCGCGCGCATGCGACAATGCAACCGGAGGATCCGTCATGGATGACCTCTACACCCTGATGGCCGTTTCCTGGGGCCTGTCATTCCTCGGCGGCCTCGCCATCGCCTCTGAGCATGATCGACCCAGCGCCATTGCCTGGGCTCTAGTCCTAGGTCCGCTGGGCTTGATCGTGGCGGCTTCATTGCCGCGCAGCGCCTCACAGCAGGCGCAATATGAGTTCGACGTCGCCGCTGAGCGCGGCCGACTGCAAGCCTTGCACCTCGCCGAAGATGAGCTGCGCGAGCACGCACGCCAGCAAGAGCTCGAACGCGCCGAACGCGAGCAGAGCGGCCCCGCGCTCAAGACCCTGCCGCGCGAGATCGTCTGTCCCGTCTGCCAACGGCCCAGCACGATCGCCGGCGATGCCCGCGCCGCACCCTGCCCGCACTGCGGCGAGCTGCTCAGCAGCAAGCTGGCCGGCCCGGCGTGAAGACTCACCACGAAGAGGGAAATTCGGATTCACCACAAAGGCACAAAGGCACAAAGGTAGGATTCTTCTTAGTGTTCTTCGTGCCTTTGTGGTTCACTCTTCTCCTCTGTATTCTCTGTGTCCTCTGTGGTTTTGTGCCTTCTGCAGTTGCCCAGGCACACGCCGCCCGGCCGGCTCCGGTATGCCCGAAACCCGTCCGCGCACGCGCGCCACAGTCGGCAGGCTTGGCGCTGGACGTGCCATTCCAGACACTGCTGACAGCGCGACATCCGCCGTGCTCGCCGCTCATTCTGCCGGCGACGCGCAAGTCGCTCGGCCTCGGTCGCTCTCTTGGAGTGTTCGTCCCTGCGTGACCGCGTACCCTGGTCGCCCTGCCACCCCAGCGGCAGCCCATGCGGACAGACTTCCGGCGCGCCGACGGCTTGGCGCCAGTCACCCTCTTTCAGATCGCGGCAACTGCCGCAATGTAGCCCGGAGTTACATGCCGCACTGTGAACAAATGTCCTCCTCACGATGCCTATTCCTCGACAGTAGCCACACCACCGTGCCCGCCCCAATATATCGGGCAGGCAACCGTATTCGGTGCATTGATCGGCAGACTACAACTCGCGCCACTTTCAACTTCAGCGAAATAGTAGAAGGGATAGTTCGGATAACCTGGTCCGTTATCCGTTAGGGCCTTTAGGTCCCAGTTTCCCCGGGCATACCAAAGCAGATACCAGAACACACTCCTGTACCTTATCTCTGATACCACCACACAGTTGGGCCCTGTGTATAAGGTTAGTTTGGCTAGCCCCACCGTTGCGCTTTGCCATATACATGCCACAGGTCCTTGACCTACCCAGTGCAATTCCCAACTGCCGTTCACTCCTCCTGACACAAATTGTATATCGTATAGCCCGTTCGGATGATCGCCCGCGCACTGGCATAACCCAATCCCGGAACTTACCAACGTCAGAATGCGAGGGGGGGCAGGATATGGGGCGCAGTATGTGCATGGGGCTTTCTGGGCACATCGACTCAAGCGAAACGGCTCGCCCGCGCAGCGCGCCAGGCGGAAGGGCTGTTCCAAACATCGCGCCAGTTCAAAGCCGGCCATCAATCACACTCGCAATCCGTGGACTGGAATGTGCCATCGGCAAACCAGCCCGTGATCATCGCACCGCCGATCGGGAACTTGGTCTGGCGAATGTCGATGTGATCGCCGACCTGATAATGAGGCGTACACAGATCCAAGTCGAAGTTTGCCGTCTCCGTTTGGATCCGCGCGTAGACCTCGAACTGGTCGCCGACCTCGTTCAGGTCCTTATCGACGCGCTTGACCAGAAAGCTCGAGTTCGCCACGCCGCGCGGCTGAGTACCGAAGCCCTCGATCTTCGCGAGCGAAGGTGCCGCGCTGCCACGCACACTCGGCGGTCTGGGCGGCATGTAGACTCCTCAGTCGTCAGTCCGCGGTTTTCGGTTCTTCCTGCCTCGTTGCCTTCTTCTGTCCTTCTTCGCTTGTTGCCTCGTCGCCTCGTTGCCTTGTTGCCTTCTTCTACTTCACCGCCTGTCCCGTTCCGATGCGCGTGGTCCGATTCACGAAGTCCCAGTACACGCTCGTGATCGGCGCATTGATCGAGTGCCGCCGGATGATCTGCCCGTCCTGTGACTCCAGGATCTCGATCGAGCTCAGCATGGCCCCGAGCAATGCCTGCCAGCCGGCCAGGAAGCGTTGCGTGATCGTCGCCCGCACCCGTTCGCGGAAGAAACGCGCGATCCCGCCCGCCAGCGCGCGCGCCACCAGCTGGCGATCATCGCGCACGATCACGCCCCCTCCGCTGGACCCGTCAGGCGAGTACAGCAGTGACCCGTCGCTTTCGTTCACGCCCACGATCGTATGGGCCGCCAGCCACGCGAACGTCGCTTCCGGCTTGGAAATCACCTTGGTCAAGCCGCTGCCACTGCGCAACTGGCTCGGCAGCGTCACGCCCAGCGCCAGCCGATGATCGCTGCGGATCGCGAACGTCGCCGCCAGCTTGGCATAGTCCACCCCCGCCGTCTCCGGATCCGTCCCGCTGGGCGCCGCCCCGCTCCAATGATTGCGGGCCAGCACGTGGTTCGGGCTGCAGCGCAGCCGCACGCCCCAGTCGTTGCCCAGCCCCTCGACGCTGATGCCCGGAAACTTCTCGTCGGCCATGTTCAAGACGTCCACCGGCACGTAGCGCCCCAGGTCGGCCTCGTACACCACCGCCAGCGGCGGTCGCCAGCCCGGCCAAGTCTCGCTCGCGTACTCGTACGTGGGCGGGTCCGTGTGGTAGCGCACGCCCTCGAGCAGCGGCAGTTCCTTCAGCGTCTTCCGCTCGTATGTCTGCCAGGGTGTCGCGCTGCTGATCGTGATCGTCCCGTCCAATTCGATCTTGGGATTGGCTTGCCCGCCCTGGGCGTTCCATTGGGCCAGCGCGATCGCGAACGCGGCATACACGTTGCGGAACCGATCGTCCGCCCGGGCCGCGTCGTGTTTCTCGGGTTCATCCGCAGGTGTCCCCGTCCCGCCCTTGTAGACCGTCTCCAGGGCCTCCGCCCAGATGCCGCCCATCCAATTCTCGGCCTCATCCCCGCCCGACAGGCACACGATGATCCGGTCGCCCTCGACGCGCAGCGCGTCGTATAGTTGCCCGACCGTCTCCTCGACCGTGCAGGTCAAATGTGGCGAGCTGGACACGTCCAGCTTGACGATGTTCCGGTTGGGCCGGTACGAATACTGGTCGTACCCGATCGGCACGTGCCCGCCGACCATCGCGAACACTTCCACCTCGAACCCCAACGTCTGCCGCTCGCCCCCCGATTCCTCCTCGACCGGCTTGATCACGAAATCCAGGCCGAACTCGGTCGGGATCAGCCGGCGCAGGAGCTGTCCGGCCTTCACCGCGCGCGCCAGCGGCACGCGCATCTTCAGCTCCTCGACCAGTTGCGTGTCCCCGCCCAACGTCCAGATCGGCCCGTTCGGCTCACCGTTCGCGTCCTCGGTCTGCACTTTCCGGCGCAAGGTGTACTCGATCATGTCGCGATGCGACCAGAGCGCCGTATCACCGAACACGTACGAGCCCTCGTACTTGATCGCGCTGCGGTTCCCGCGCAGCGTCTCGGCGATCACCCCCGGCCGATTGAAGCCCATCAGCCAGCCGATCTCGACCAGCGCGCTCGCGTAGCCCACGCCGTGCGTGGTCGATACGTCGATCTTCTCCAGGATCCGCAGCGGCCCCAGCGCCACCCACGTCTGCCGGCCCGTGCTCTTGCGCGCCCCGCTATCATTCTCGACCTCCACCCCGCCGATCTCCCGCAGCTGCGACTCGATCCGGCCCACGAAGATCGTCTGCGGCGTATCGGAAGCGACTAGTAGGCTCACACGCACCCACCAGCGCCGCAGATCGTACGGCTCCACGTCCACGTAGTCCGTATGCACGCCCGCCAGCCGCACCTGCGGCCCATACTGGATCGTGAACTGCACGCGCGCCCCGCCCAGCGACCCGGTATGGCTCTCCCCGCTGACCAGCTCGGCCTCGGGATAGAATTCCCAGCCGTCCTCCCAGTTCTCTTTCAGCTCGAGTACCGCGTACCAGCTCTGGCGCGGCGGACGCATCAGCCGGCTCACCCCGGTCGGCTCGACCAACCCGCCCACGTCGATACTGCTGACTTCACCAGGCATCGTTCAAACCTCGTGAAGCGTATCTCGTGAAGCGTATCTCGTCCGACGAACCCCGCTTCACGCTTCACGCTTCACTCTTTCTACGGCAGCCCGCCCGGGATCGCCCCGAGCTGCTTCTTGCGCGGCGCGCCCGGCCCGGTCGCATCGGCCGTCGTGCTCTTGCTGGTCGCATTCTCGCTGGCGATGCTGTCCCCGTCGCGATAGCTGCGCAGCAGCGCCTTGACGGTGGTCCCATGCCCCTGGCCCGGCAGACTCTTGCGCAACACCGCGGCCCCACGCACGAATGTCATGGCGATGCTGTAATCGGGCGCCCCGGCCGGGTCGGGCTCGGATCCGTTTGTCGTGTACCAGATCCGCCAATAATCGGCCGCGTCATCCCCGTCCGGTTCGGGCCAGTACAGCCCGACGACGTCGATCACCCCGCCCGCCTTCCGTTGCAACTGCCACTTGCTCGGACCACCCGGCGGCGCCGGGCCGAGGGCGCCAGCGGAAATATCCAGCCGGAACGTCGTCAACGGGCTGCTTTCCGTGAACCCGTCGAAATACGTCACGCATATATACCAGGTCGCATCCGCGAACGTGCCGGCCGGCGTATTCGGCAGGCTGGCCGCCGTGGCCCACACCGCGTCGATCCCCGGCACCGGCACGCCGTCCTGCCTGCGATAGAAGCGGTACTGGGCCGTGCCCTTGACGCGGTACAGCCCGCGTCCGCGCGCGTAGGCCCGTCCCCCGGTCGTGTCGTCCCAGGCCACGCGCAGGGCGAGCAGCACGTGCGGATCCCCGCCGGCCGCGCCCGGGATGATCCGCCTGATGTATAGCGTCTTCGTCCCGCCGGCGGTGACCGTCTGCGTCCCCATCCCGGCCGTGGCCGCGGCCTCCGTCCGCGGCGTGTACCAGTCCGTCCCGTTCCAACTGATCAGCACGTGCTTGGTGCAATCGTAGTCCAGCCACACGGCCGTATCGGTCATGTCGTCCAGGCTGTGCGTGTTGCTCAAGGTCACGGTCCAGGTTTCGATCTCCGCTGGTGTTTCATACTGCGAGTTATTGACCAGCTCGTTCGCGTATAAATCCAGCAGTCGGATCTCGGCCGCCTGCGGCCCGTCCGGCAGCCAGTCGGTATCGACCTGCACCGCCAGCCAGGTATCCTCATTCTCACCGTCGCAGACCGTGAAGCTCCCGCCCGCCGTAACGTCGATGGCCGTGCCGAACGTGCGACTACCGGGCGCCCGCCAGCTCAGCAGTCGCCCGTTGTAGCCCAGCTTGAGCAGCCCGCGTCCGGGCCCGTTCAGCCCGCCCACCGCGGCCACTTGCACGCCGTCCAGCGCCCCGATCGCCTCCAGGTGCGCGATCAGCGTCGCCCCGCTCTTGAACTCCAGATACCGCCCGGAGAGGCGCACTTCCGTGACGATCGCCCCTGGCGCGTCCCCGGCCAAGCTACTCTGGCCGAGGACAATCTCGATCTCGATTGCGCCGCAGAGGATGGTTTCCGGCGCGTTGCCGGTCAGCGTGCTCTGGCCCAGCTCAAACGAGATGGTAACATCGCCGGCCGCCACAGCGGGCGCCCAGCCGCCCAAGGTGCTCGTGCCTAACGAGATGTAGACGTTCGTCGCCATTAGTTCAGCGCCAGGATCCCGTTGGCGTCCCAGTTCAACTTGAAATCTGTTGCGGCCGTAGCCTTATCTTCGCCGAGATCGATGCAACGGATCAGCGGTGACGTGGCCGCCACGCCGGTCCACTTGTGGATTTGGGCGTAGCGCGCGCTGATCGTGCTGGCCGCCCAGGTCACGTCGTCCGCGTCGAATAGTCCGCGATCGTTGACGTTATCCTGCGTGGCACTCTTGCCCGCCAACGTAGCGCCCCCGGCCGCGTAGCCCGCTCCAGCGACCTCGTGCGCCACGACATCATCCCAAAAATCGTGATTGTCCGCGTCGAACGTGTACGTGTTGGCCAGCAGCGCTACCCGGATCGTGTCGGCCTGGAAGTCAATCGGCCCGGCATCAAAGATGCTGGTCAGGAAACTGTTGTAGTAATCGCTACCCGAACCGTGCAGAGCAATCCCGTTATTGTGCCACGGGATGCTGAACGTCTCGTTGGTGGTGATCTTGTTCTCGCCGAAGTCCCAGTAGCAGACCAGCCGCGATGTAGCGGCCACGCCGGTCCAGTGCATCTTCACCGCGTAGCGCGCCGTGATCGTGCTGGCGGCCCAGCTCGGATCATTGCCGTCGAGGACGCCACGGTTATACGTGTTATCCTGGCTGGCACTCTTGCCGGCCAACGTAGCCCCGTTGGCCACGTAGCCCGCCCCAGCGACCTCATGAGCGCTGACATCATCCCAGAACTCGTGACTATCCTTGTCCGGCGTGTACGTGCTGGCCAACAGCGCGATCTTGATGGTATCGGCCTGGAAGTCGGTCGGCCCGCTGTCGAAGACCGACTTCTTGAAGCTGTTGTAGTATACCGGCGCCGAGACTGCCATATCAGCGCTCCGTTATCAGTGGTCCGACCTCAGCTTTCAGCCATCAGCTATCAGCCGTCAGCTTCTGCCTGGTTGCCTCGTTGCCTCGTTGCCTTCTTCTCTCACGCTTCACTCACCGTGATCTTCTGCGTCTCGTCGTCGAAGCTCACCGCCACGTCCGGCATCGTCGGCCGGCCCACCTGCCAGTAGGGCCCCAGCTCCAGTCGCGTCCCGCTGTTGCCGGCCTTGTCCACCGGCACGATCCCGAACCAGTACCAGCTCTGGCCGCTCAGCACGGGCGAGTCCAGCAGGTAGAACCAGCTCCCGTCGTCGCGCACGCGGCCGAGCGTGTTCCAGTCCTCCTCGGCCGGGGCACCCTGCCCGGTCGCCGACTGGATCAGGTAGCCGGCCACGTCGCTTGCCAGCGTGCGCAGCCACTGGACCGGCCGCTGCCGCGGATACCCGGGCGGCTCGTGCGCCCGGCCGTCCCAGTCCCGGTAGCGCGTCACGCACACGGCCAGCTCGACCTGCGCACCGCCGTCCAGGTACTGCGTCAATTCCGGCACGCATGTGCGCGTCACCCACTGCCCGTCCCGATACCAGTGATAGTAGAGCGTGCCCGTCTCGGACGGCGTCAGCCGCACGGTAACCAACGGCCGCGTCTGCGTCCGCCGCTGCGCCAGGATCCGCGGCGCCGGCCGCTGCTCGTCGTACAGCTCGCCCGGCTGCCAGGCCGCCAGCATTTGACTGACCATGCCTCGTTGCCTCGTTGCCTTGTTGCCTCGTTGCCTTTAGGCATCCCTCCCCACCATCTCCCGCCAGGTCCGCGTCGCCCCGTCGATCGTGGCGGTCACGGTCACCAGGTACGACTCGCCCAGCGTCTGCCGGTTCGTCCCTTCGAGGTAGTAATAAGCTTCGGTCGTGCCGATTTCGTCCATGTCATCCAACGCGATCAGCTCGGTCCCGGCCGCGTTACCCTGTTGAACTTTGATCTTGGCGTTGGTGATCCCGCTGGTGATCGGGTCGTCATTCTTGAACCAGGTCACCCGATACTCACACTGACTGTTCTCGGGATCCCGCCGGTAATTGATCCGTGCCCAGTAGCGCGCATCTGGTTCTTGCGCCGAAGCGTGCCCCTTGGTCTCGATGACGATGTGCTGGTCCTTGATCGCCTTGGTGGCGCTGTCCACTATGTTGACATTGATGCGCGCTGCCGTGAGCTCGGCGTCCGAGAAGACGAACTTCCAGCCGATCGACGTGACGAACACCGGCAGCGTGCCGATGTTCGCGGCCGCGCCGCCGGCCTTGGAGATCTTCACGTCACCCGCCGCCGGCGTCCAGTCGGCCGCGATCGCAAAGTCGTCCGTGGCCCCGGCCTTGGCGATCGGGATGATGATGTCCGCCCCTGTACCTGTTCCGTACCTGCGGATGAACGCTGCCATTTTACGCCACCCCTCTCATCAGCCCGCGCCCGACCCCGCGCGGATATTCACGATCAAGCCATGCCGCCGGCACGAACAGCCCCGACCGCCGCATCATCCACATCGGCGACACCGGCGGGCCCTCAGCCCGTGTCGTGCCGCTGAGCGTCAGGTCATAAGCACCCATCAGGTCAATCTCGGGCGAGTGATATCCCCACAGCGGCCAGCAAGCGACGAGCCCCAACGGAAACTTCCAGGGCGGAATCCCGGCCGCCAACCCCGGGAGGGCCGCCGCCTCAAACGCGGCAGCCTTGTCGGGTCCCGTGGCCCCAGGCCATACGGAGAGGTCCCAAAATGCGGGCCAGGCGATCCGACCGCTGAAGTGAAAGACTGTGCCGGTTCTCAGCAGGCAGCCGATGCCAGTTCGATTCAACGTAAGTGCGCCGCGAGCCGTCGCATTAGTTCCCTTGCCGCCTCCGTCGATAAAGACGGACCGGCTGTCGGTTGCCGCTTCGATGGCGCAGATATGGTGCCACGTATTCGCCACAAATCCGCTCGTCGTGTTGGTAAAGGCCGTTCCCGCCGCGTCGTCCCGCTGATACCACGTCACGGGGTCACCGGCGGCAGCACCATCGCAGTGCAACGCAAAGTATGGAGTCGCGGTAGCAGAGTTGCCGAGACTCATCGCGCACTGGGTTAGCGCTACGGTGTCGGTGTAGACCCAACAACCATACACAAACGGACGATTGACGACCGCCTGCGTCAGTCCGGCATAATCCGAGGCAGCATCGTTGAACAGTCGAGCCACTACAGCAGTCCCCCACGTCGAGCGACCACCAACGCCAACAGCAACGCTTTGTGCTGGGCGGTCGAATTCGATTTGAACGGTTCCGGCAGCGCCGACACAAAGCTCGCCTGATTATCGTCGCACCACCCGTCAACGGCTACCGCCGCCGCCCGCACCCGTTGCGTGCCGTGCAGGGCGTTCTCCGGGTTGGCGAAGCGGGCCGCGATGCCCTGGATTTCTGCGTCACTTAATGCCATCTGTCTACTCCCACACCAGGTACGGGATGAACGTCCACGGCACGGCCAGGTCCCAACTCGTATTCTTGAGCACGATGTTCATCAGGATGAAAACGTCAGTGCCATAGGTGATCGTGTCAGCGTCGAGCGTCACCTTCGTGATGATGAACTCGTCATCCTCGCCGGTGGTATGTTCGATCTCCAGGTCGCCCCCGGAATGCTCATCATTGAGAGAGGCTTCCGCTAAAGCCATCGTCTCGGCCATCGCGCGGGCGATCCACAGCACGCGCAGGTACGCACTCTGAGTTGCTGCCACGTCGGCGATACTGGCGATGACGAGCTTCAGCGTGCCGCCTGGATTGCTAGCAGGCAGCGCGAAAAGCAACTGCCACGTCGCCTCGGCGTCCAGCGACGCCATGACGCCCAGCCCTTCGATGTATTGATTGTTGCTTCCTGTCTCGTAGATGCGCGGGAACACTTTGCCGGCGTCGAGCGGGAAAGCGCTGATCGGCGAAATTACTCCACTGCCCATCATCAAACTCCTACCGCACTTCGTGAAGCGTATCTCGTGAAGCGTATCTTGTAGGATAGTTCCGACGCTTCACGCTTCACGCTTCACGATCTTCGCTCGTTGCCTCGTTGCCTTGTTGCCTTCTTCACGCAACTTGCCGCATCTGAAAGACCGCCTCGATCCGCAGCTTGTCCACGCCGTCCTTCAGCGTGACCATCGGCTCGATTATGGGAATCTCCGCCACGCGGACGTTCTCGTACTTCCACTCCCACTCGCTGTGCACCGTGACCAGCTCGCCGCGCAGAGTGTTGAGCGCCTCCATGAATACTTCGGCCGCCGTCTTGTCGGCCGACTCCGCGAACGCCACGAACTTCACGCAGCGCAACTGGAACAGCGGCCCGCGCTTGCCGACCTGCGCGGCGCTATGGCCGTCGCAGCCCTCGCGGTCCCAGCTCTTGAACAGCGGGGCCATGTGCCGCGGCCGGCCGCGCATGACGTCGAAGTCGTAGTTGACCGGCGTCCCGCCCGGGTCCTTGATGATCCGCTTGCCCGGTGTACCGACCGTCGCCACGCCTTAGCCCTCTGTCCCTTGTTGCCTCGTTGCCTCGTTGCCTCGTTGCCTTCTTCCCAGCCTGCTCACTCTCCGTCCCCGATCAGCACGGTCCCCTGCCCGACCTGTCCCTCGTGATCGTCCGCGCGCAGCGGCCGCAGCTCGACCCCGCCCGGCACCGGCGGGGGGGCGGCGTTCTCACGCAAGGCCTGTTCCAAGTTTTGGATCGAACGGTCGAGTGGCGTGTCGCCTTCGTCTTCATAGCCCCCTCGGCGCTGCCCGGCTTGCATGTTACGTATCGCGATGTCCGCACCCAGCAGGAATCGGTGCATTCCGAACGCCGAGCGCGCCCACCACTTTCCAAACGCACCGACTCCGCGTTGCTCCAACATCAGTTCGGTCTCGTCCTGCTCCTGCTGGTATTTCAGTTCCTTTAACCCCCGCAGCTGGTCCTGCACCTGTTTGGCCGCTTCCACCTGCCGTTGCGCTTTCGCGGCTTGAAGCACGGGGTCCGCCCTGGCGATCCGGAGTTTCCGTTCGAATGGCTCTCCACTCTGCGCCGCGGTGACTTCTTTGATGCGTTCAGCCAGATCGCCGGACGCTATCGCCTTCCGGATGGCCTCATAGGCCTCGGCGAACTCCGCCCGACCCATCAGCACCTTCTGAAACTCCTCCGGGTACTTAGTCGCAAAGGTCTGCAACCCCTGCAATATGCCAGCCTGATCAAACTTGATCTGTTCCTTTTCAGCGACCATGTTCCCGCTGATCGGATCGCGGATCTTGCGGCCTGTCTCCCGTTCAAAGCCCTTGGCAAGCACCTCGCCAACGGCCCGGGTCCGCGTGGCCAGACGTTGCGGGCTGGTATACGCAGCACTGGTCGCGGACAAAATCGCCAGCAACTCTTCGTCGGTCGTGCTCACGCGACCAGCCGCAGACGCTGTCTCTAGGGCGGCTAATCCCAGCCCGGCAATATCGAATTTGCTCCGCTCGGCCGCCGCCACGACCTTCGAGATGATCTGCTTTGCGCTGCCGGCCTCCGCCCGTCCGAACACCGCTGGCGACTGGAAACTACCGACGATCTCGGCCAGTTGCGCCGGATCCGCAAACTCCGACGCCTTGGCGATCGCGGCCAGCCCCCGTTCACTGATGCCAAAGGACTCCACCTGGAACTGGAGGTCACGGGACTCTGCCCTGGGGATGCCGTATTCCATCGATAGGAGGTCGGCCGCCAGATTCTTCTGCCGTGCTTGGGCGGCCGTGGCGGACACCTGCACAATCCGCTTCATTCCAGCTTCGAGTGTTACCAGGTGCTGCCCAGCCTCTTCGGCCTCTTGCTTGGCCGCCTCCAGCGCCGCCCGGAACATGTTTATAGCGGTTCCCGCTGAGATAGCACCGCCCGCGAGCGACAGCAGTTTCGTGGCGCTGATACCCATCTCACCGCTGAACTTCTGCGCTTTGACGCTCGTCTTGTCTGCCACCTGCCCGGTCTTCTCGAGTTCCGTCGCGGCCTTGCCGGTCGCCTGCGTCAGTTTCTTGACGGCCCCCTCCATGTGCTGAACCTTCTGGGTCGCTTGAATGAACTGCTGAACTGCCGGGCCCAGTCGGGCGTCGAAGGTGAGCGTAATCGCCTTGGCCATCCCTACCTCCCCTCGTCGGGAAGGAGACCGGACTTCTCCGCCACGCTTGCCAGTTCGGCCGGCATTTCGCTCTTGATCCGTTCCGTCGCGTCGATCACCGCGAGCACCATCGCCTGCGCAATCTGTTTATCGAGCAGCTCCAGTGCCAGCACCTCGTCCAAGCCGATCCGGTAGGACACTTGTAACAGGTGCACGCAGAACGTGAGCACCCGTTCGGTCTCGATCGCGGGCTGGCTCTCGTGCTTAAAGACCGTCCAGAACTGCTTGGCTTCATCGATCAGCGGCACGTATTCCGGGGTGACCTCTTCGGCAACGCCGCGCCGGCCCTCTTTGTCCGCTTCGCCGCTCAATCTGTAGACCTGCGGAAGTCCGCATTCGCGCGTCGGATTGCGCTGCCGGCACGGCAGCACCAGCGGAATCAACCAGTCACGCTCGTCGCGCAAGCGCACAGTGAACGCGGCCGTCAATGAAACGCCGTTGCGCAGATCTTCCGGCCCGGGTGGATTTGCCTCATGCCAACCGATCCAGAATTTGCCCGAACGCGACTTCTCCCACACGATCGGCCGAGGCAGCTTCGTCGCACTCTGCCGTGTGAAGACCATCCCGCTCCGGCCGTCCGGTCCCACGTCCGGCCCAACCTCGATCTGCGCCGGCGGGCCCTCGAACGCGTAATCGAGCCCGAGCTCACGCCAGAGTCGCCCGCCGCCCACCTCGGCCACGAAGTAGTAGAAACCAGACATTAGCAGTCCTTTGTCAGAACCGAGCCATCAGAGAAGAAGGCAACGAGGCAACGAGGCAACCAGGCAGAAGCTGACGGCTGATAGCTGATGGCTGAAAGCTGAGGTCTGACAAGGCATCGAGGCGACGAGTCGCTTGGTCTCTTTCTGCCTTGTTGCCTTGTTGCCTTCTTCACTGCCTTCTTCCTACGCCAGCGTGATCGCGGATTCCTTCGTAAAGCTGCACACGTTCCCCAGCCCGGTAACGATCACGTCGCCGGGTATGGTCGCCCCATGCGCGCCGCCCAGCCCGGCCCATTCGATGTCGCCGGCCGTCAGCGAGATCTTCACGTGCTTCACGCTCGCGTCCGCCTCCGGCATCGAGTTGGCCAGGAACTTCCGCAGGTACAAATGAAAGCCCGTGCTGATCGCGAGCCGGTTGCCGATGGTCTGGTACAGATCGGCGTCCAACGTGCTGAAGCGCAGCGTGCGGCGGCGATCGACGATATAGGCCATGTCCGGCCATAGCAGGCTGCCGCTGGGCGGCTCCAGTCGCCAGTCCAGCCCGGGATCGAAGTCGCCCGCGACGTACTCGTATTCGGTCGTGTTGTGCGCCAGCACGGCCACGCCGAAGAACCCGGCCACGATCGATTCGGTCGGCAGCGTGTTCCCGCTCGAGTAGGCCAACGGCGGCCCCAGCGCCGTCCCGCCCTTGCCCAGCACGCGGTAGCTGACCGCCAGCGGCCCGCCCCCGCCGAACGGGATCGACGTGGGCCAGAATGGGCTGCCGACCCGGAAAGTAAACGCCAGCGCCGTGGTCGTCTCGATCCCCACGCCGTCCGCGTCGTACTTGGCGAACAGGAACGTCAGCCCGTTCGTGCCGGCCGTCGCCCCGGCCACGGGCCCCGAGTCGTCCAGCGCCTCGGCACAGTCCTCGCTGCTGAACTCCGCCGAGGGCCGGAAGCCCGTGATCGCCGTATCGACCGCGTAATAGCTGTTCCCCGGCTGCTGCCGGCCCACGCCGACGCCGAAGTTGATGCTGAAGTCGCGGATCTTGTGGATCACGGCCGGCGTAATGCCGCCGTAGTCGTCCACGATCGCGGCCGGCCGCCACTTCTCCGTCGCCCCGGCACTCCCGCCCGGCAGATCCTGCCCGACCGTGTGCACGATCGGGGCGTTGGTCCCGTCGAAGTCCGCGTACACGCTGCACTCGGCGATCGCGACCGGACTGCCGGAGATCCGTTCGATGACGAGCACGCCCTTGGTGGACAGGAGCTTATGGTTCGTGCCCGCCGCACCGGCCACCGCCCCGAGCCGGCGTTGGAAGTAGGCCGCACACGTCGCGCCCGCCGCCACGGGAATATGCGGAACCAGGTAGTCACTTACGCCCACGCTCCAGGCCGCATCACACAGCGTCTTCAAGTCCGGCGTGCTGAACCTATACATCGGCCGCACGGCCATTATGCAGCGCAGCGCCGGATCGAGCACCGAAGCGCCCGCGTCCAGGGCGGCCTCGATGCCCGGATCGATCCGCAGGTTCGCGCAGCCCTTGAACGTGGCCGCCCCGGCCACGACCCGGTCGAGCATGTATTTGTTGGTCGCCATGTTTCAACCTTCCGGTGTCAGCCCTCAGCTTTCAGCCATCAGCTATCAGCCGTCCGCTTCTGCCTGGTTGCCTCGTTGCCTCGTTGCCTCGTTGCCTTCTTCTTTCGTGAAGCGTAGCTCGTAAGATGCGTCCGACTCTTCACGCTTTTTACGCCTCAAAGCGCTTCGGCTTTATCCGCTGGCTGCAGTGCTTGAATTCATCGCCCAGGGTCATCATGGCCGCCTGCTCGATCACACGACGGATCTCTTCGAGTTCCGCCGGAGTCATGGCCTTCATTTCGCGGTGAAAATCGTGTCGCATGCCGGCCGACGTTACTTGACTGCCGCACCAGAGATTCGCCGCGCGCGCAAACGCCAGCTTGAGCTGCACGCGCAGACTGCGGCCCTGCCCAGAGCCCTTGATCGTGGGCGTTGTGCCGAGCACCGTGTCGCGCATCTGACCGCTGAAGACCATCGGCTTGCGGTGTCCCATCTTGCGCTGTTTGGCGCGCTGATAGCGCTTCGCGCGGGGCGTGTAGTCCGCCGCATACTTGAAGGTCGCCTCCTCCTCGAAATGCCCCGGCAGCATCTTGCGATGCCACATCAGCAAGGCGCGCCCTACCGCCTCACGCAACACTTTGCTCACCCGGTCACCGGCCGGCCCGCGCCGCCGGGCCAAGCCCAGCAGCATCTCGTTCATGCCGAATGTCGCCACCGCCTTGGCCATTGTCAGACCTCAGCTTTCAGCCATCAGCTATCAGCTGTCAGCTCTCACGCTGCGCCCGGCCCCCAGTGCACCCGGTACACGCCTTCCCAGCTTTCGTAATAGTCGGTATTGTCCGCCCGCCGCTGTGGCGCGATGAACTCGGCCCGCTCGAGCACGTCGATCCGCTCCAGGAACATGCGTACACCATCCACGTCCAGGCCCGATTGCGCATCCAACATCTGGCCGAACTCGCTGAAGCCGTTCTCGCGCGACACGCTCGCATTGGGTCCATCGCGCCGATACGTTTCCGGCACGTCGGCCAGGACGTAGATATCGATCGCCCCGGCCAGCGCGCGTGTGTTCGTGCCCACGGATCCGTAGCCCGCGGCTTCGTCCGCCGTCTGCACCACGCAGAACGGCTTGGTGGGCGCGTCCGGCTCACGCAGCGGGGCGATCAGCACGAACTCGAGCGCCTCGGTCGCATCGCCGGCCCCCGTCCAGGTCTGGAACCAGCTGCTGGCCGCGATCATGCTCTGCAATCGCGCCAGGGCCACGGCCGATGCACCGGTCGGCGTCACGTCAGGCACGCTGTTCCCTCCGGTGGCCGATCTCGAACGTCTCGGCCCGTTTACAGCTGCAGCGCCAGACGCCGCCGCGCAGCAGCGGCACGGCCACGACGTCCCAGTTGGTCCCGTTCACGCTGAAGCGCCCGCCCTTGGCCGGCGTGGCCAATACGCTCTGACGGACCTTCACGACCGCGTCGTAGCTGTCCAGCTCGAGCGTCGCGTCGATATCCACGTTGGGCGGCGAATCACTGACGATGACCGTCACGCTGGTCGGCGGGCCGCCGGCCGGAGCGGTGTAGGTTCCCGCCACGCCGAACTGCTCCTCCAGCAGCGGCGCCCCGGCCGTCGTGAACATGTCGTCAAAGGCGCTCATGGCAGAAACCAGTTGTCAAGTATCAGTCGTCAGGGCCGCTCGCTCGGATCCGCCGGCAGCGTGCCCAGCTCGATCTCGATGCGCATCATCCCGCGCGTCAGGTAGCGAATGTCCCTCTCCACCTGCACGATCCGTTTGTCGTGATCGGTCAAACTGGCCCAGGCGCGCGCCCAATCGGTCGCCAGCCAGACCAGCCCGATCCCCAGCAGCACGACCAGCCCTAGGGTTATGGGCGTTCGTTTCGAGATCCCGAAACTGTTGTTGTTTCCCGGGTTGGCCGTCATCTCCCGTCCGCCCTCCGTCGAGCCTCATACGCCGGTTTCTGCCGCGCGTAGGAGTGCTCACTGATGCACTCCTTGATCTCATGCCGCGAGCGCTTCAAGAGCACGACGATCACTACGGCCGCCACGAGTCCTAAGAAGCACAAGACGCCGCCGATCACCCAGGGCCAGACCTGATTCGTGGTGCTATGTTGGCTCTGATCAATGCGACTGCTCAGCGCCGCGACCTGGTTCCCGACCTCGGCCTTGATGCCGCTAACTTCCGCGTGCAATTGTGCATTGACCTCCAGGAATGCCGTGGCCACGTCGGTCAGCTTGCCCAGCGTGGTCGCGATCTGCCCGCTGGCCTGTTGCACGAGCGTCTCGGCCGGCTGACTGGCCGGCATCTGAGATCTCGAATCGATCCCCGCCGTCTGCCGCCCGGCTACGCAGCCCGTCAGCGCCAGGAGGGCTGCGGCGAGCATTGCTCGCCGCAGTCGCAACCCGGCTTGGCGCGTGCCCTTATGCACGGTCAGACCCTCTATGCTGGTATCTGAAATCTCAGATCTCAGATCTCAGATCTCAGATCGCCGTTCCACTCGTTGCGGCCTACTCGGGTGCGTCCTTGGCTTGTACTCGCTGCTTTTCCAGCAGATCCCTGATCACCTCCCGCTGAAACTTCAGCGACTCGGTCACGGCCGCCAGCAAGGCCGCCTTGACCGGATCGATACTGGCGCTCAGGATCGCATTGCCGTCCACCGGCAGTTGCAGCGCTTCCAGAATGCCGGGCGGCTGCGTCTGCACGTTGGCCGCCAAAGCGGCTTCACCTCCCAGCGCCTTGGTGTTCTCGGCCAGCATCTTCCACTGCTGCTGATACACCTCGACCTGCTCGGCCGTCATCTCGGCCGCCGAGCAGCCGGCCAGCAGCGCCACGACAACCAGCCCGACCGTCCAGCCCGACAAAAACCTGGTCCAATACATAACCGCTCCTTCGTGCTCGCGTGTGCGGCGAGCCTGCAAAATGAAGTCCGTACTAGGCCGCCGCCGCGACCGGCGTAATCGTCGGCGCCGCCCCGCGGTACATAATCCGGTAGGGGATCTCGACGTCGTCCCGTTCGGCGCTCACTTTCACCTTGACCACGCACGTTTCGGTCGGCCCGATCGGACCGATGTGCACGCGCTGCCCGCTGGCCTCGTCGCTGGGCGTGTCCGAGATGGTCACCTGCGTAAATGCCTGCGCGTGCCGCAGGTTCGTATCGTCCACCTTCATCATCACGATCGCGTCGAGCGTATCGGCCGCCGTCCCGATCGCGTGCGCGCCGGTGGTAGTCTTGTTCCAGTCCAGGTGCAGCCAGCAATCCAGCAGCGCCTCGCCGGCCGCCGGCGCGATCGTGAGCAGCGTGATGTAGCCCGTATAGACGGCCTCGCTGATATCGATGTCCGCTTCGCCCGCGGCCGTCTCGACCACATCCAGCTTCTTTTCCTGAATGTAGCGCAGCACCTCGGCCAGCGAAACCGCGTTGGCCGCCTTGGCCGCGGCGGGAAAGGTCGTGATCCCGGCCGTTCCCAACAGCGCGTTCAGCAGGCCCTTGAGATACGCGATCATGCTGGTCGTGGCGCCGACGGCCTGCGCGGCCGCGTCCGCCTTGTTGCCGATCGAATGTTCCATCAAGCGCGTGTTCGTGTCATCCGCTACGGGTGCCTTCGGCATGGTCGTCTCCTTATTCGTCTTGAGATCTCAAATCCGAGATCCCGGCTCGTACCAGTTGCGCTTATCCGCAGCGCTACGGCGGCGTTGTGGCTGGCAGGTTCTGCACCACGTAGACGTAATCGATCGCCCCGATCTCCACGTCCCAGGCCACCCGCGCCTGAAACGCGACGCGACTGTGCACAAACGCCTCCGTGGTCCCCTGTAGGCTGACGTACTCCAGCCGCAGCTTCCACTTGCGCCGGAACTGCTTGCCGAAGTTGCCCAGATACCAAGCCGTGGTGGACAGATCGTCCAGCCGCGAAGAGCTCACGATCCGCGGCTGCCAGCGGCCGCGCGGACCCCAGTTGTTCACCTCGTTCTCGATCGCCGGCTCCAACTCACTGCCGCGGATCTTGGCCGCCGTGCTCAGCAGCGCGAACGGCACGACCAGTTGCAGCTCGGAGTTCTCCAGCCCGATCCGGTCGCCGTCCTCGTCCGTAAAACTGGCCAGACGCGTCAAGGCATTGTCCAGATCGGTTGAGTCCACCAGCGCGTTATTAACGATCCGGTTCCCGGAGCTGCTCAAGCGGTTGAGCGGATCCTTGTCCGTCTGATAGATCGCCACGCCGCTGCCGCCGATGTGCAGCACGTACGGCTCCGCCGGACTCGACCCCGACCCGTCGATATCGCACACGCGCCGCAGCGTCTGTTTCTCGATCCGCTTGGCCGCGAAGCGCCCCAGCGCATCGACGCGCGCCACGATCCCGGCCACGTCGTTCTCCTCGATCATCTCAGCCGTGATCGCGATCCGCCGCCCGTTGCGCTTGTGCGCGATGGTGAACTTCTCTTCCGAGGCCCCGATCAGCGGGAAGTCCTCGGTCTCGTCCACCCGGTCCTTCTCCGCGTCCAGGGCGTGCACGCCGGCCATGACCGTGATCTTCTTGCTGTCCTCCATCTCGGTCACGAGCTGCTCGCCGATCGTCGGCTCGGCCCCGTACGCATCGTTGATGCCCGCCACGGTCAGCCCGCCGCTCAACAGCGGGAACGCCCCGGTCGTGATCGTGCGCATCTGTCCCATGATCGGCATACTCGCCTTCACATCGATATCGACCAGCGCATTGAACAGGTGCCCGATGTTGCGCACGTGCTTCCAGCGGAAGGTGCCCGCATCGATGCGGGCCTGCATCTTGCCCATGAAGGCTTCCGGCTCGTTCTCCGCCAGCGTGCGCAGGCCCGCGATATCCAGCCCGGGTGCCCCGATCTGGATATCCGAGTGGAAGCCGCTTTTCTTCTTTTCGGTCTGCGTTGCATTCATCGTCCGTGTACTCCTTTGTTCGCTCCGACGTCGACCGCCCCCGGCCGAGGTCTGAAAGCTCCAATCTCAGATCTCTTCCGCGGCCTAGCCCACGTCGTCGTTGTACGTGCCATCCGCCGCGATATGCGCCGTTTGCGTCCCGTCCACGTAGAGGTCCAGGGTCGTATTCGCCGCATCCCAGAACAGGCCGCTGAAGCCGCCCGCATCGCCCGCGTTCAGCCAGCTGCTGCGCGCGAACGCTTCCCACCAGCTCGCGACCGGGTTGAACATCATCTGCACATAGGACGTGTTCCGAATGGTCACCCCGCTGTCCGGACTGGCATCGTCCGCCAGGTGTCCCTGGAAGCGCGGATAGTGATCGAAGCCCACCACGCGCCCCAGCTCGTACGTCCCGGCCACCGCCACGACCTGCGAAGCGCTGAAATAAAGCGGAGCGCCGATGGCCGGGGCGCCCGCGGCCGACAGCGCGTACTCGAACACGTCAAATGGCCGCGGCACGATCACCTTGTAATACCCGGCCCGATCGCCGCTCTTGATCTCCTCGCCCATCACCGCGATGTTGCCGACCATCAGGAAGTCCGAGTCGATCGGCACCCAGATGGTATTGCTCGTATTCGTCCGCTCGATGATCTCGCCGGCCTTGATCGCCTTCGTGGACCCCGCCGCGAACAGCCCCGGCATGATCAGCGGCTTGGTCGCCCCGGTCAGCAAGTTGTACTTGAAGGTCTGCTTATTCACTGCCATCGTTCAATCTCCTAGATTAGCTACCAGCCGTCAGCTACCAGCGGTCAGCCTTAACCGCCGCACAGCGACCGCTGCAACGTCTCCTCCGGCACGTCGGCCACCTTCAGCGCACCCGGCTTCGCCTCTCCCGCCTCGTCGCGCGGCTCCGGCGTGCCCACGCTCTTACGCAGCTCGGCGTAATGGGCGCGCACCTTGGTCAGCACCTCGTCGAGCGTCAGCGCCCGATCCATCAGGAGTTCGGCCGCGAATCCGCCACAGGATTCGGGCGTACAGGCATACACGTCGCGCCGCCGAATTTCCAGCTCCGTCGCCGGCGGCACGGCTGCTGCCGGCGCCGTCGCCTGCACTGGGATCGCGCGCGTGGTCTCCTTCCCGGTCTGGTCTTGCGACTCCTGTGCCGGGACCTGTTTTTTCTCTTCCGGCATGGTTTGCTCCTTTGTAGAAACCATTCGTTCCACGGCCCCGGTCAGGGCCTCAATATCATTGCGCAGCTCGGCCAGCTCCTGGCGTTCCATCAAGCTCCGTCGTAAGGCATCCGCATCCGCCGGCACGGAGGTCAACGTAATTTCGTAGAGCTCCCATTGCCGTAGGATCGTCGCGGGCCCGCGCACGGTCTTGCGCCCCAGCTTGGCACTTTCGCCCTCGGCCAGAAATTCCGTACCCCCCACTTTGGCGCGATAGCTGATCGACACGCCGCGCAGGAAGTCCCCCTGCACAAGTTGCCAGCCCAGCTCACCCAGCTCCGTCTCGGCGAACATAGCCTCGATGATCAGCTTGCGACCGCTGATCGATGGCGCGGTATTGCCGATGATCGACTTGATCGTCCAGCGATCGTGCGAATCGATCAGAACTGGGTTGGCCAGGTAACGGTCGAGATCCGCCCCGTCCATGTCCAGGTATTCCAGACCCGCACAAGTCCGCACGCCTATTTCCGTCGCGGCCACGAAGGTGGCCGTGCGTTTCTTTTCATCGATGCCGCGCAGAGTCACTTCACGCGGCACGCCGCGCGTGATGAATTCCTGGCTTAAAGGTGCTTCTGCCGTTGCCCTAGTCATTTCACATCCCCACCGTGCCGATCTGGCTCACCTGCACGACCGTCGCCCCGCCTGTCGATTTCAGCTTCAGCGTCCCGACCCCCATGATCACCACCGGCAGGCTCTGGAAGCCGGCCGCACTGCCCAGCAACTTCAGCTTGTGGGCCGCTTCGGTATCGTCCGCGACCACGGCCACGCCATCGGTCGAGCCGAAAGCCGGGTTGGCCCCCAGGTTCAAGAGCGCGTAGCGTTTCTGTCGATCCAGCGTGATTTCCTTGTCCGCATCGATCGCCACGGCAACCAGCCCCGCGTCGGCTTTCGTCAGATCAAGCGCCATGCCGCACCTCCTCCAGGCGACGGGCTGGTAGCCGCCCGCCGTCGCCGTTGCCACCCGTTGCCGTCTGCGCGCGCCGCCGCGGTTCTTCGTCCTCCACGTCGAACAGGTCGAACAGGTCGCGCCGCCCCATCTTCGGCCCCGGCCAATCGAGTCCCAACTCGTCCAGCTTGGCCTTCTGCTCCTTTAGTCGCTTCCACATCTCCTCCGGGTCTTTGCCCAGCTTGATCCACTCCTCCTCGAGCGTCGTCAGCATGGCCCCCAGTGCGATCGCCTTGGAGTTCGCTTCCTTCTGCGGATCCACCCATTCCCAGCCATCGCCGAACCACTCGACCTGCGCGATCTGACCGTCCGTCACGCCCGCCAGCCGTCGATCACCGCGCAGGCGCGCATCGAACAGTACCGCCGTCCACTCCCAGTCCAGGTGCTTGTGTATGAACCACTTACGCAGGATGGTATAGGCCTGGCGCGCTTCCAGAAGATCCGTGCGCGCACTCGAATAGGTCGAGTCGGAAAAGTCCTTCAGCACGATCTGCCAACTCACGCCCAGCGCCGCGCCGATCCGCCGCGCCAGCGTAACCACGAACCCGGCCAGCTCCGGCGGCGGGAAGTTCGGTATGAGTGTCTGAATCTCCTCGTCCGTGTTGAGCTTGAAGATCATCCCCGGCTCGAGCGCCTGATCGATCTTGTAGCCGTACTTCTCGGCCGTCTTCGAGAAGAGCTTGTCAACGCCGGCGACTGACTTGATGAACACGCTCAGACAGGCCGCGATCTGCATCCGTTTCAGGCTCGCGACCAACAGCAGATCCAGATCGTGAATGTCCTGCAGAATCGCGTGGAACATCGGCACGCCGCGCGACTGGCCCGGCCGCTGCGTGAACTTCAGGTGCCGGCAGGTCTCCTCCAGCAGGCGCTCGTACTGGTGTGCATCCGCGCGCGGCAGGATGGCTATATCGCCCGGATGCCCCTTGCGGACGTGATACGCGACCGGCACGCCGTCCGGATCCTTCTCCACGCCGTCACGTAGCTGGTTGCCGTTCTTGAGTTGCGTCCGCGACCCCCACGGATTGCCCAGCCGGTCGCACTCGATGATCTCGAACGTCAGCGCTTCGCCCGCTTTCACGCGCTGATGGTTGAGGATCTCGCCGTCTTCCAGCACCTTGCGAAAAAGGAGCTGCTGGGCCTCGGCGTGCGTGAGCCCGTCCGCCGGATAGAGCTGATCCCGCCGTTCGTTGTAGACCGCCTCCAGGTCCGTGTTCATTTTCGGGTTGCCGGTGCGCGCCTGCGGCCGCAGCCCGGTGCCGATCACGTTGCGGACGAACGTGTGCGTCAGTCCGCTCGCGATCGGATCGTCCCGGTTCAGCTCGCGACTGCGGCTGCGCAGCTCGGGCAGTTGCTGCAGGCTCTCAGCATCGGCCGAGCCGCGCGAGCCCGACCAGGGTGTGGTCGTCGTACCCTTTTCGGCCGCCCGGTAGCCGCGCGCCCCCAGCAGCGCGAAGGTCGTCTCGCGATAGCCCGGATCGCTCTCCATGCGGCGAAAGTGCGTGCGCAGCGCAGCCCGCTCCGGGCTGACCAGCCCGATCGCCCAGTCCACGGCCTGCGTTATGCGTTCGGCAGCCTTCATTGATTGAACCTGGCCTGCACGCGTCCCATGCGCTCTCCGTCGTCCGGCCCGGCCAGCGCGCTGGCCTGCTTGATGGCAGCGCCCAGAGCGCTCAGATTCTGCTCGAGTCGCATGCGCTGCTCGGCGTCCGACGCGTCCGCCGGCAGCCCGGCCAGCACCGCCAGGGCCTTGGCGTACTTGCGCACGGCGACCGGCCAGTCCTGGTCCTCGATCGCGTCGGCACACTCACCGCAAACAGTCTGCAAGCTCGCCAGTGTGATCGCGGTCGGCATAGCGACCACAACCTATGGTGCCCGCGTAAGGAAATGCAACTAGATTTGGTACAGTCTGAAATAAAGCCGGCCCGTTACAATCTGTAGTGGCCGGCGGGTGAAGCGTCAAGCGCCGGAATCCCCCTCTGACGTGCCGCCTTCAAGAATCCGCAGGGTAATTTCTTCGACTTGCTGCGCTGCGCGCGCCCCGATCTCGAAGCACTTGCGTATCGTAAAGGTCAGACCACAACGATGGCAGCGTACAGCCAGCAGCGCGTTGCGCGCGCCACAATTGCAGCAGATCTGCCGCTCCCTCTTCTTCTTCGCCGTCGCCATCTCAAATCTCCAATCTCAAATCCCGATTCACCATCAAGGCCCGAAGCCCGGAAAGTCGGATTCACCACCAAGGCACAAAGGCACAAAGGCACAAAGTCAGAACTCTTCTTGGTGTCCTTCGTGCCTTTGTGGTTAGTCTTTCCGCGGCCGGCCGGTTGTCTTGGTGGCCGCGTAGGCCCGCAGATCCCGGGGCCGGATCAACCGGTAGCCGGCCACCTTTATGAACCTGAGTCGCCCGCAATCCATCGCCCGGCAGATACTCTGCCGCTTCATCCCCAGCCGCTCGGCCGCCTCGCTTGGTCGCAACAGCTTTTCCATTACTCTGCCCTTTGATCAAACAGTAATCCGCTATAGGCCGCGGCCGGCGATTCCGGATACTCGCGCACGATCTCGCCGTCCAGCTCGATCCCGCGTTCCGTCCAGCGCGCCGGACTCTGCTTGTGGAAAAACGGGATGCCCGCCGCGGCGCAGCGGCCGCGCATGTCATGCGCCCACTGCACGTCATGCGGCCGGAAGTTCGGCCCGCTCTCGCCGCCGTAGATCACCCAGCCGATGCCGTCGAGGTCCAGCTTGTCCAGCGGTCCCAGCGCCGGCTCGTAGCTGATGAACCGCAGCACGGCCGGGACGTTGCGGAGCTCGTTCGCCCGCCAGGCGTAATCATTGTTCTCGATCGACACGCCCAGCCAGACATTCGGCCAACCCAGATCCCAGGAATCCGGCAGTCGGCCGGCGATCCGCTCCGGCCGCTTCGTCAGCAGCAGCCAATCCAACCAGGGCGTGTCCGCGATCAGCGGCCAGAGTTGCATCCGCACCTGGTCGATCGTCGGGTGATCTTCCCACAGATCACACATCGACGCGCAGAACACCCGCCGCCGCACGCCGTCGCGCTGGGCCATCCGGTTCCAGACCAGCGGCTCGCCCCAGTGCCGGTCCCCGAACGTCCGCCGTTCCTTCCCCGGCCCCCAGCAGTCGCCGCCGAACCGCCGGCTGCGGTTCTCGGCGTAACAGTTCTTGCAGCCCGGGCTGACCTTCACGCAGCCCCAGGCCGGGTTGAACGTATGATCCGCCCAGGCGATCGCCGTCTTCGCACCCATCATTTCTCCTTCCGCGCACGGAGGCGCTGAGGTGGAATCTTTACACGGGATCGAGCTGGCGGGGCCGGTTCTTCGCGGAGTACGCGGCTATACCGCGGCGCTGGCGCGCGCACAGCACCGTGCGCCGCCAGATGCCCAGCCGTTTGGCCAGAGCTGCGTCGGGCATCTTACCGAGCAGGCGAAGCTCAGCCGGGCTCCAGCGACGTTGATGAAGCGTATGCGCCGCGACGCCTCGCTCCCTGCGCTGGGACTCGACGGCACGAGCCCTGCGGCCCAGTTGCTTGCCGATGGCGCGGTCCGTAGCCGTACCGAGCTTGCGGATCTCCCACGTCTCCCAGGGCAGGCCGTGGCGTGATTCAGTACGTCCCATAACACACCCCTTCGCGCTCGGCCTGGTTGGCCGCCTTGCGGGCGGCCTTGGCCAGGCCCTTCTCATCATGTTGCGCGCTCCGTTCATGCTCGACGACATGCGGTACAGGTTGCGGCCCATCACGCGCTTGAGCGAACCGTCCTCGAGCCGAACCGTGAAGGTATGCTGGCCGGTTTTGGCGCCGTAACTATCACGCTCAATCACGCCGCTGAGGCGCTTGTTGCCGACGAAGCGCGGCTTGCCGGTGCTCCGGCCGCGGAAAAAGCTGCCGCCCTTAAACTGAGGGGCGTCCCAAACCACTCGATCGCCAATGCACAAGTTCATCATCTTCTCCTTTTCCGCTGCCATTGGTAACCCTTTCGATCTACCCTAAGTATAGCCGCTAGGGTTGACGCTGTCAACTCTTATTCCGCTTTTGGGGCCGAGATTCCCGAGATTCTTGTAAGTCCGCCCGGTATCCGGCCACGACCACGAACTTCAGCCGGCCGCAATCCATCGCCCGGCAGATACTCTGCCGATGCACTCCCAGCTCGCGCGCCGCTTCCGCCGGTCGCAACAGCTTTTGCATGGCCGTATCCCTATGCGCAACCAACGTAGGTTGCGTGCCGGGGAACGCCGCTATCCGTCACCCCGCAATGCCTGAAAACCACCGAGACACCGATCTGCGGAGGCGCTTCGCGCTCCCGCTCGCTCAGTCCTGTTCCCAGCCTGAATTCCACCCCGCCAGCCAAACGCACCCGTAGAGCCCCCACCCGCTCCGCGTTGCGGCCCCGGCCGCTTTCATAACCCACGACGACCGCCTCGGCGTCGTCAAAGCGCTTGACCTTGAGCATGCACTCCGCCCGCCGTGGCTCGTACGCCGAACCGGCCCGCCGCAGCACCAGACCCTCACCGCCGCGCGACGTGATCCGCTCCAGCTCGGCTTCCAAATGAGCCCGGCCACGGCAACGCTTCTGCAATACGCACTGCGCGTGGCTGCTCGGGTTGGCCCGAAACCAGGCCATGGCCCAGCCCAGACGCTGCTCGAATCCCCCCGGCCGCGCCGGGGCGTCGAACACCATGAAACGCACATCCGACCAGCGCCCACGCTCCGCCCGCCCGCGGACAATCGAGAGCGTGCGCTGGAAGCCGCCCCGCCCGACCCACAGCTCACCGTCCAGCGGCTCGTCCGGCAGATCGATCGTGAACCAGAACGGTGCCTCGATCGGGTTGCCGTTGCGTGTCAGCAGCCGCCGCCCGGTCCAGAGCGCCCGCATACCGTCCAGCTTCTCACTGATCCACCAGCCGGTCGGATCCAGCCCATCGTCATACGTCTCGGCCAGCATCGGCCGGATCGCTTCCCTTTTCTCATCGCTAACGGTTGCCATTGTTAACCCTTTCGATCTACCTGAAGTATAGCCGATAGGGTTGCCCTTGTCAATACTTCTTGCGCTTTTCGGCCCGAGATTTCTGAGATTCTTGTAAGTCGGCGTGGTATCCCGCTTTACGTGAATCGGCCCTTTGGCTGGTCCGAAAATCCGCCCGGTCCCGGACCGCCGAGCGAGCCCGTATCAGCCCGCAGGAGCCACAGAGGACCGCCGAGAATCGACGGAACGCTTCTTCCTAGTGGTTTGGGATGGCCCCCGACCAGCCTGGCCCGCCTGGCCGCCCGGCTCGATCCGCACGCCGAAATAGCGGGCCCGCGCCCCGTGCGGGAAAGCCTCGACCGCCTCGGCGATCGTCAGTCCGAAATCCAGCGGCCGGCTCAGGCAGGTATGCAGCCACAGCTCGCGCAATCGGCTGCGCAGCGCCGGCGGCAGGATCCGGCCGAAGCGCTCTAGTCCCAAGCCCGGCAGCAGCTCGCGCTCGGTCCCTACAAAGACATGCCCGATTGTCAGGAACACGGTCGTCGCCGTCCGCACGTGCGGCAGCAGTGCCAGCCAGTGCCGCCAGGGTGACCCGTACGTGTCGATGTCGATCACGTTGTAGGCCAGCCCGTTCTGGGCCAGCAGCTGCGCGCTGTCGAGTCGCAGCCGGCCCGGCTTGGCCTTCAGATCGATCCCCCAGTAGAGCGCCACGTCGAACTCGGTCCGCAACTGCCGCCACAGCACGCCCTGCCCCTGGCAGCAGTCCAGCACGCGCGCCGGCTTGCCGTGGTAGTTCTCCAGGAAGTGCCGCCGCAACGCCAGCTTGGCCCGCAACGCCGAGTTATCCGTTTGCCTCAGTTTCATCATGGCTCGTGAAGCGTATCTCGTGAGAAGAAGGCAACGAGGCAACGAGGCAACCAGGCAGAAGCTGACGGCTGATAGCTGATGGCTGAAAGCTGAGGTCTGACAAGCGTATCTCGTAGGATCCATCCGG